>Ga0302315_10006242_pt1 | contig 9983 bp, 7 predicted proteins | sample III_Palsa_N3_1_FD_200532 | JGI IMG/M metagenome (GOLD analysis project Ga0302315, IMG submission 200532) | Peat permafrost microbial communities from Stordalen Mire near Abisko, Sweden - III_Palsa_N3_1 | ecosystem: Environmental > Terrestrial > Soil > Palsa > Peat permafrost | place: Sweden... | reverse complement strand
CATGTGTTCGAATCGCTGTTTCCACCAGGCATAGCCATCGTGTCGCATCTCTTCCCAGTTGTAGGTCGGAAAACCCCAATTCTGCCCTTTGACGGCAAAATTATCGGGCGGGGCCCCAGCCTGCTGATCCATGTGATAGAGTTGCGGCGCCATCCAGGCATCACAGCTATAGCGGTAAATGCCAATCGGGATATCCCCCTTGAGGACAACTCCATGTTCGTGCGCATAGTCTACCGCATCCCGCAGTTGAAGATGCAGATGGTACTGAATGAAATACTGGAGGAAAATAGCGTCATAATGCAGGGCGCCGGGAGAAGTGTATTTTCGGATGGCCTCGGCATCATAATGGCTGTGCAGGGCCCAACGGGTAAAATCCGGCGTTCCGTTCTGGTCCCGCAGATAACAAAAAGCCGCATAAGGGACCAGCCAGTCCTTATTCCGGGCAAAAAAATCGAGGAAGTCAGGATCTTTCTTAAATTCTTCTTTCTGTAATTCGTATAATTCGATAACAGTCAGAAGTTTAATCTTTATTACTTGCTCGTAATCCAGATCCGGCAATTCGTTCAGTTCTTTCTGTTTCTTCTTTAATGGCTTAATCAGTTCGGCATATTTCCGGCCTGCGCAATGGGTCAGGTTGAGATAGATGGGATGCAGTGCGAAGGCTGAAATGGCTGCGTATGGATAGGAATCGGTCCAGGTATGAGTGGCTGTCGTATCCTGAACAGGCAGTATCTGCACCAGCCGGAGATTACATTTCACCGCCCAATCGACCAGCCCTTTCAGGTCGGAAAACTCCCCCACCCCCATCGATTTGCGGCTGCGGAGGCTGAAGACGGGGATGGCCACCCCGGCGCCCCGCCAGCCTGTATTCGGCAGATGTACAAAGCCGTCATGCAAAATGCTGATCTTATGCTGGCGGGCATCCCCCGGAAGGCTTCTATTGCTGGCGCCCGCCTCGTACCGGACGAATGTCCGGTCTTTTTTGTTGTAGACCCCGTACTTATAATAGACGGGAAAGGATTCCGCAGGCATCTGGACATAGGCCGTCCACCAGGCGCCTTCCGGCGCCAGCAGCAGAGGGTCCTGCTGATTCCAGTCATGCAGCGCGGCGCCGCCGCCCAGCAGGCAAACGACCTCGTCTTCCTCCAATAAAGGCGCCTTGATCCTGAACACATGCGTAAAAGGGCCTTTCGCATCCCTCTTTTTTCCCGCCTTATGCCTGGGCAGCAGGACTTCCCGGAATGGCGAGGTGTAGAAAGTATTTTCGAATTCCCCGGCATAATTCCAGGTATCGATTGCCTCTACTTCTTCCGTCCCTTCCGCCGGCGGGGCAATGAACTTATCCTCGCCTTCTTCGGTCAGGGCGCCATCCGGGTCCCGGAGAATATAATGATAACAAAGGGGATCAGCCGGAAACTCGTCCAGCTGCAGTGTTCCGTGCCAGAATTCACCGCTGACATACTGTAAGGGATAGGCTTTTTCCGGGTCGCCGTCACCCAATACGCTGTAATTTCCTGACAGCCAGATGGATTGTCCGGGTTGCGTGTAAAAACGCAAATAGAAATCTATTTTCATGGTTATCTCACAATCTTTTTCGTAAAGCAGGCAAATCTGTAATGTGTATTTTTTACATTATGCCGCTAATTTATACCAAAATTCTGTTATGTATCAACGGCGAAGCACTCTTTTTTAATAGAATTTATCTCAGGTGGTATACACAACATTACCCCATTTCACTTAAATTTGCACAAATTTTTTTCAATGGAACAGCAAAAGAAGAATACCGGCATTTATTGGATCTTGTTCTTATTAACCACTGTTGCACTGATCGTTGCTATCGATAAACATTTTGAGTACCTGACCCTGATCCTGCCCTTTTTCTGTACGTTCTTCGTCAAGGCACTGGATATCATGTAACACTTTGTTTTTCTAATATACAACGAAATGCCACTTGTCACCGGGTGGCATTTTGCTTCTCTGGAATACCTATGCAATTATTAAGCTTCTACGAATCGTCTATCCGGTCCTGTGCGGAAAAGATCCGGGCAATCCGGCGACAGATCAATATTGTATCCTTGCTGCGGCTATTGCTGTTCGCGGGGTTCATTTGGATGCTCTATCTCCTCACCCGGGGTTTTTCTCTCCCCTTGTTGATCCTTGCCGTCGTCATGGCGGCCCTCTTCATCGGTGCCGTCAACTTTTACTTCAGATTAAAAGACGAACGGGCCCTGTGGGAAAAATTGTTGTTTGTCAATACGAACGAACTGGGATTGCTGAAAGGTCAACTCAACCAGTTCCCCGATGGAGCCGGCCGGGTGGATCCGGAAAAGGATATCTATGCCGACGATCTGGACATATTCGGTCCTTCTTCTGTCTTCCTCCTGCTGAACCGTACCACCACTTCGCACGGGACGGCTACACTGGCTGATTTGCTACGTCAGAACGTATTGGTCCCTGACCAGATCCGTCAGCGCCAGGAGGCCATCTCCGCATTGGCCGGACAGGCTGATCTACGCCGTCTGCTGACGGCCAAAGGTCTGATGACAGAAGGTAAAGCCGGTAACCTGCATGATCTGATCGGCTGGCTGAATATGCCCTCGCAGATTGAGCAGCATAAAATCCTCCGGGTCGCTATCGCCGTTCTCACGGCAGCCAATGTGGCCGCGATCTTTTTTTGGCTGTCCACCAACAATTACGGCCCGCTGGTGGCCGGCATCCTGATTTGCCGGATCATGATAGCCTGGTTTTCGAAATCGGCACACGCCCAGCACCAGACAATTGCCGAGAAACATGCCCTTCTCGAACAATATGCCGATATTCTTTCCCTCTTCAGCACAGTGGATGCCAGCGCCTCGCCTACCCTGCAGGAATTAAAGTCGAGGGCGCAAGCCGCCCATACCGCTATCCACCAACTGTCCAGGCTAACGTCCTTCTTCGAACAGCAACATAACTTATTCGTGAGCGCCATCCTGAACAGCCTGGCCTACTACAATCTGCAATGCATGATCGCACTGGAACGGTGGAAGAAGAGATATAAGACGGATTATCCTGCCTGGATCGATGCGGTAGGAACGATCGAATACTTTAATTCATTGGCCACCTTCGCCTTCAATAACCCTGAATATATATATCCGTCACCGGTAGAGGGATCGTCGGCGACCACTTCAGACGCAGCGCCAGCGACTGCCGATCCTTCGGCACGGGAGACCAGCCGCCTGTACCTCTCCGCCACCGGGCTGGCCCATCCCCTTATTCCGCCTTCGAGGCGGGTCGCCAATGATTTCAGCATCGGCAGCAGCGAAAGACTGATCCTCATAACGGGATCCAATATGTCAGGCAAGACGACTTTCCTCCGGACCATTGGGGTCAACCTGCTGCTGGCCCAATGCGGCGCACCGGTCTGCGCAACATCCTTCCGGTTTACGCCTATGCGGCTATTGACTTCATTGCGGATCAGCGATTCGCTGCAGGAGCAGACTTCCTACTTCATGGCCGAGCTGAAAAAGCTGCAGCGGATCGTCCTCCGGCTTCGGACCGGCGAACCCGCGCTCGTACTGATCGACGAGATCCTGCGCGGCACCAATTCCGAAGATAAGACCTATGGTTCCGAGCAGTTCTCCCGCAAGCTGACGGAATATCACTGCCTGTCGCTTTTTGCCACTCACGACCTTACTCTCGGCCAACTCGAACAGGAATACCCGGGGGTGATAGCCAACTATTGTTTTGAGAGCATTATCGAAGGCGACGACCTGCATTTCAATTACCGGCTCCAGCAGGGCATCGCCCGCAACCGAAACGCCAGCTTCCTGATGAAGAAGATGGATATTATATGACCCTTTGACTTCTGCAAAAAAAAGAAGGCCCGCTATGCGGGCCTCCATCCATAAACGCTGAACCTTAACCGAAATCCGGGCAGAGCCCGATGATTCTATTAGTAACCGATACCGGTAACAATCCTGGGTTTCCGATGACGGGTATGCGCTGCATACCGGCCGTTACGCCTGATATTCCAAAGGCTGACTACGCCGAAGGAGTTTTTCTTTTCCTTCAATTGAACATCCGTCGCTACTGTTTCATGTACTTCCGTTACCAGACGCTTAAGGATGTTAGGTTCCATTTGCACACGTGAGTGCACTAGATCACTTTTCATAACTATCTGTTTTTAATTAATCTAAAATTTATCGGAGCAACTAAGGAGAAACTTTCATGATTTGGACTGGACACCGTCCAGTCGGGAACACTTTAGAATCGTCGAAAGAAGTGTGTCAGTTGAGTACTCTGTAGATGGCAAACTATGTAGTTAGTGCCCGATTTCGAGTGCAAAATTACACCTTTTTTCGGATATAGCAAGCAAAAAGGCCCTCTTTTTGGAGGGCCTTCACTATTATTATGATTATCAACTACTTCACTTCTTCGAACTCTGCGTCGGTGACATTCTCACCGCCGGTGCTCGCCTGTTGGCCGCCGTTATGCGCACCATCACCAGGTTGTCCGCCTGCCTGTTGTGTAGCTTTATACAGCTCTTCGCTGGCTGCTGTCCACGCATTATTCATCTCTGCAACAGCTGCGTCGATCGCTGCAACGTCCTGTGATTTATGTGCATCCTTCAACTTGTTCAACGCGGTTTCGATCGGAGCCTTCTTGTCAGCCGGAAGCTTCTCACCGAATTCTTTCAACTGCTTTTCCGTCTGGAAAATGAGCCCGTCGGCCTGGTTGATCTTTTCGATCTTCTCGCGGGCGGCCTTGTCGGTCGACTCGTTGGCTCTGGCCTCTGCCTTCATCTTTTCCACTTCGTCCTTGCTGAGACCGCTACCGGCTTCGACACGGATCTTCTGTTCCTTGCCGGTACCTTTATCCTTAGCCGTTACATGCAACAGCCCGTTGGCATCGATATCGAAGATGACTTCGATCTGCGGTACGCCGCGGGGAGCCGGGGGAATGCCGTCGAGGTTGAAGGTACCCAGGCTCTTATTCTGAGAGGCCATGGGACGCTCGCCCTGCAGGACATGGATCTGTACGCCCGGCTGATTGTCACTGGCCGTAGAGAAAGTTTCCGACTTCTTCGTCGGGATGGTCGTATTGGATTCGATGAGACGCGTCATCACACCACCCATCGTCTCGATACCGAGCGACAAGGGAGTCACATCCAGCAACAGCACGTCCTTGACCTCTCCGGTCAATACGGCGCCCTGGATAGCTGCACCCACCGCTACCACTTCATCGGGGTTAACCCCTTTATTCGGCTTCTTGCCAAAGAATTTTTCTACGATCTCCTGTACCTTGGGGATACGGGTCGAACCACCGACCAATATCACTTCATCGATAGCCGAGGCACTAATGCCGGCATCTTTGAGGGCCTGTTCACAGGGCTTCAGGCACCTTTCGAACAGGCTGTCTGCCAGTTGCTCGAATTTGGCGCGGTTCAGCTTCTTCACCAGGTGTTTGGGAACCCCATCCACAGCCGTAATATAAGGCAGGTTGATTTCCGTTTCACTGGAAGAGGACAGTTCGATCTTGGCCTTTTCAGCAGCCTCTTTCAGCCGCTGTAATGCCATCGGGTCCTTCCGCAGGTCGATATTTTCATCTTTCTTGAACTCATCGGCCAGCCAGTCCATGATCACCTTGTCAAAATCATCGCCACCCAGGTGCGTGTCACCATTGGTGGACTTCACTTCGAATACGCCATCACCCAGTTCGAGAACGGAAATATCGAATGTACCGCCACCTAAGTCGAATACGGCGATCTTTTCATCCTTGCCGGCCTTGTCCAGCCCATAGGCCAGTGCGGCAGCCGTAGGTTCGTTCACGATCCTGCGAACGGTCAGCCCGGCAATTTCGCCGGCTTCCTTGGTCGCCTGGCGCTGCGCATCATTAAAATAAGCCGGAACCGTGATAACGGCTTCCGTTACTTCCTGTCCCAGGTAATCTTCTGCCGTCTTCTTCATCTTCTGAAGGATCATCGCAGAGATCTCCTGGGGCGTGTAAAGACGCCCATCGATGTCGATCCTTATCGTATTGTTGTCGCCTTTGACGACTTTATAGCTCCAGTGGGTAATTTCATTGGTCACTTCATCAAAACGACGGCCCATGAACCGTTTGACTGAGGTGATGGTGTTCACGGGGTTCGTGATCGCCTGACGCTTGGCAGGGTCTCCGACCTTTCTTTCTCCGTTCTTCAGGAAAGCGACGATCGACGGAGTCGTACGGCGCCCTTCATCGTTGGCGATGACAACGGGCTCGTTGCCTTCCATGACGGCTACACAACTGTTGGTTGTGCCGAGGTCAATACCTATAATTTTTCCCATATTGATTTGATTTTATCAGATTTTAAGATTCGCAAAATCATCCGGAGTGGATTGACAATCATTATGCCATGCAGTGAAAAGTGAAAAAATGGCAGGTCTTTGGGGTCTTTGGCAGGCCTGTCAGCGGACGACCTCGAGCATGGGCTTCAGCGACGTGTCCCTAAACACATAGTCTGCCACTTCATCCAGCCCAGGAGTGACGGAATTAAAGGAAATACCCGTTCCCGCCATTTTGACCATACAAATGTCGTTTTCACCATCACCTACTGCCACAGCGTCCGCCAGGCTGATCCCAAAACGGTGCAGGATATATTGAAACATATTGGATTTGCAGTGGTCATGCTCACATTGGCTGAATTTGTCCTTCAGCAGCTGGGAAGGGATCCTCACCTCGCCTGTAGCCACGCTTTTCTGGAATTCCAGCTCATTGCCCAGGGTGAAATCGAGCCCCAGCAGATTTTTGACATGGTTGGCGATCGAATGGTAGCTGTCACTGATAATACCGCAGACGTACCCCCGGACCTGCAGTTCACGAATGACCTGCACGGCATCCCCGATAAGGGGAATGGATTCTACAACATGGATCAGTTCGGCAAAAGTCCTCCCCTCCAGTAGCCGGCCAATTTTCTGGGTCTTGATAAAGTTGCTTTTATCCTGGGCCAGGATATCCGCCAGTTCCCGGGTAAAGCCAAACCGTTCGGCCGCGGCCTGGATAAAGCTGCCCTGCAACAGTACCTGGTCCATGTCAAACACGATCATCTTCCGCGGCTGCCGGACCAGTTCCTTGAGGGCGAATTCCACCTGTTCACGCATCATCGGAACAGCGTCCTCCTGCCGGCGGCCGGCATCGAAGATATTCACCCGTTTGAAAATAGCATTGGCGACCTGTTTGGCCATCCGGCCCAGCACATGCAAAGGCTGCCGGTCGTTTTCGACTTCCCCGATACAGACCTCTTTGATCCGGGCACGGACCTGGTGCATATCGATCAGCAACCCGATATCTACGCCATAATCATTCTCGAATTCTACCTTTTGAAAGATTGATTTCTTGCCCGCGATCATTCCGCTGAGCGGCTGACGAAATTCCAGCAAATGGGGGAAAAAGAATTCAAGCATCGGTTTGACCAGGATCTCGGCCACCCGGCCCGCCGGTCGTTCGAAATATGATTTCACGAAATCGGCCTCATCCCTGATCAGGGGCGCCGTCAGCATTCCGACAATGTCTTCTTCATAATCCGGAAGATCCGCTTCGAGAAAGACCAGGATCTCGTTCTTCGCCATCAGCATGCCTTCTCTCATCGATTCTCCCTTTCCCACATGTGTAGGGGTTATCACCTTCACATTCTCCTTTCCCGCCTCAACCACTGTGGCATCGGTCGACATGTCGTCAACCACAATGATCTCATCTACCAGTTCGTTCCGTTTGGCCTGGCGAATGACCTGGCGGATCGTTTTTTCTTCATTCAGAGCGGGTATAATAACGCTGACCATGGGGGTCCAAGCCCCTAAAATTATGCCAATAAGCTTTCACAAGAGTCTGAGAAACAAGAATTAAATTTGTTTATATACTTTTAATTTACTGCCAGTGCCGATCGCCGGTCTATATCTCCCTATCGCCGCAGATGTATATCAAAAATACCACCGATAAAAGCAATATTCGAGAAGTCCTGCAGTCCCGGATCGTTTAGCTTTGGTGATAAACATTTTTACCATGATTACCAAACTCTCGCATGTCAGCCTCTTTGTTCTCGACCAGGACAAGGCATATGACTTCTATGTCAACAAACTGGGGTTCAAAGTACATACCGATGCTAAAATGGACAATGGCTATCGCTGGCTGACGGTCTGCCCGCCGGAACAACCTGACCTGGAGATCGCCCTGCTGACACCCCTTGCCGGCGGCATGGGCTATGACGAAGAAACGATTCACGCCTTTCGCGTCCTGCTCGAAAAAGGGGTATTGGGCGCAGGGGTCCTGCAGACACCCAATTGCCTGGCTACGTACGAAGAACTGAAGACCAAAGGCATTGCCTTCAAATCAGAGCCGAAAGAACAATTCTATGGGATCGAGGCCCTTATCACCGATGGAGTGGGCAACTGGTTCAGCATGACCCAGCCGAAATAGGGCCAAACGGCTGCTTCTTCGCCGGACAATAAGCGCCGCGCAGGCCTGCAGCGAACGCCGGAGCACGCCAAACGGACCCGGTCATTGATCCCCTCATTGATCAGCCGACTCGTTGCGCTCAACCCGAAAGGTGTAATTCTTCTGTGTCAGGTAGCTGAAAGAAACCACGATGACCGTCGTGAAGATTTTGGCGACCGTGGGATAAAAATGACATTGCTCCACGAAAAGCTTGATGAAGATATAATTCAACAGCAGGCAGATCATCACAAGGACAAAATACCTGAAAAGCTGCACCCGGCCCTGCAGGGTAGATCCTGTAAAGACGATATTCCTGTTAAGGAAAAAACCTGTCGGAAAGCTGACGGAAAAAGAAATAAGGAAGGAAGCGATATAAGGGGAGATCACCAACGGGCCCAATATCACGTTATGCTGACGCAAAATAAAGTTATAGCTGATGGCATAAATGAAAATATCCAGGAAGGTAGTCGTCCCTCCGCATGCCGCGTACCGGAAGGTCTGCAAGGGCATTACCTTGCTGAAGGGAGGATAGAAAAAGTCTATAAAATCGATAATCCATTTCTTTATCATTCGAGTCGCACACTTAGGCTTCAAAGATAATTACAAAATGTCAATTGGCCATTGTAAATGCCTCACAATTCGCCAACATGCAGTACTTTTGCGTCCAATTAGTGGAAAATGGATATTGATATTATCAGCCAGCTCAAAACAGCCACCAGTCAGGTCCTTCAGGATCAATTCGGTTTTTCCCTGCCGGCCGGCGACGTCCAGGTGAATGAGACTAAACCGGAATTCGAAGGCGACTATACGGTGGTGTTGTTCTCCTTTGTTAAATCATTGAAAAAGTCGCCGGAGACGCTTGGCGATTTGCTCGGGCAGGCATTGGTCGACCGATATCCCCAGTTGTTCTCCCGATACAATGTCATCAAAGGATTCTTGAACCTTACGGTCGCCGATGACTACTGGCTTACCTTTCTTGGTCAACAATACGCCAATGATGATTATGGTCGCCAACCATCGAATGGCAAAAAGGTCATGGTGGAATATTCCTCTCCCAATACCAACAAACCCCTCCATCTCGGCCATCTCCGTAATAACTTCCTGGGCTGGAGCATCGCACAGATCTACAAGGCCAATGGCTACGATGTCTTCAAGACCTGTATTGCCAATGACCGCGGTATCCATATCTGCAAGAGCATGATCGCGTGGCAGTTGTTTGCCAATGGTGCAACGCCTGCCAGCACAGGTATCAAAGGCGATCATTTCGTCGGGGATTATTATGTCCTCTTCGGGACGGAACAAAAGCGGCAGATGGAACCGCTGATAGCCGCCGGCATGAATAAGGAGCAAGCCGAAAAAGAGGCTCCGATCATGAAGGCCGCCCAACAGATGCTGGTGGATTGGGAAGCCGGCAAACCGGAGGTGATCGACTTGTGGAAGACCATGAACAGCTGGGTCTATGCCGGTTTCGATCAGACCTATAAAAGGATCGGCAGCGATTTCGACAAGACATATTATGAGAGCGATACCTACCT
>Ga0302315_10006241_pt1 | contig 9985 bp, 5 predicted proteins | sample III_Palsa_N3_1_FD_200532 | JGI IMG/M metagenome (GOLD analysis project Ga0302315, IMG submission 200532) | Peat permafrost microbial communities from Stordalen Mire near Abisko, Sweden - III_Palsa_N3_1 | ecosystem: Environmental > Terrestrial > Soil > Palsa > Peat permafrost | place: Sweden... | reverse complement strand
TTCTGCAAGGTAGGACGATGTTTGAACACGTTATAGTGCACGGCTTCGATTTTTTCCAATGTGCGCAAACCGCCTTGCACTACAAGGCGGAGTTCCCATCCCACTCGACCCGGCAAGCGCAGTGCCAGTGGCGCACCGCTTTGCAGCATGGCGCGTGCCCGCGCAACCTCGAAGCGCATCACGTCGCAAAACTCTCCGCAGGCGCGTCCAAGCGCAAGATGTTCTTCCTGCACCAAGAAATTCGCCATATCGTCCTGGGGCAGGTATATACGTGCCTTTTGCCAGTCGACGGCCACATCCTGCCAAAAATTGATCAATTGCAAGGCCGAGCAGATGGCATCGGAGTCGCGCAGGTTATCCGGCGTCGCCGCTCCATACAGATGCAGCATCAGCGTGCCGACCGGGTTGGCGGAGCGGCGGCAATAGTCGAGAAGCTCTGTAAACGATGGGTAGCGTTTGGTGACGACATCCTGCTTGAACGCCGACAACAGGTCGCGAAAGGGCTGTAACGGCAGTGCGTAATCCTTGATCACCTTGCCGAGCGCATCGAACAGGGGCGATTCCGCCGTTTGCCCATTCTCAATTCGCTGCAACGCCTGTTCGTAGGCAGATAGGGCGGCTAGACGTTGGTCGTCGCTCGCATCTCCTTCATCGGCCAAATCGTCAGCATTGCGCGCAAAACGATAAATCGCCTCCACCGCCGGACGCAGTCGCGCTGGCAACAAAATGGAAGCGACAGGAAAATTTTCGTAATGATCGATCGACATTATTTTGATTTAGCGTAGCGCAAAGCAAGAGTGGGGAATCGCAAAACAATCATTGTAGCGACATTGGTGCTGCGCAAGATTAGCAGAGTTTGAACTCAACGGTTGCCCCGCAGGTTGAACCATAAGCGAAAACTGCGCCTGAGGCTCTTCCTGCGCTTTTTAGCTTATTTGAGTGATGTGATTTTATAAAAATTATTTAAATACTAATCTATCAAATTAATGACTTAGGGGTCATTTACAAAAGGTATTGCAGTCCCTATAATTACTAACTCATAAGTCAGTAACGTTTGGTGTGACAGTAGTTTCTTTCACAGGTCCCCGAACAGTAAAGGAAAATACGATGCATACCGCCCCTCAAACGTTCGCGAAAAAAACCAGCAAGATTGCTCCTATTTGGTTATCGATAGCCATGTTGACCTCAGCCTTGTTGATGGTGGCATGTTCCAAGCCGCTCGAAAAGGCCGAGGAAGTGCGCCCGGTGCGCGTCATAAAATTGCAATCAAGCAATGTTGATGTGGATGCTGAATTCCCAGGTGAAGTGCGAGCACGGGTTGAATCGCGGTTGGGGTTTCGGGTTGGCGGCAAGATCGTGTCGCGTAAGGTTGACAACGGGGCGCTGGTCACGCGCGGCCAGGTGTTGATGCAGCTTGACCCTCAGGATCTGCAATTGGCGCAAGCGGAATCGATTGCAGGCTTGCGGGCCAGCGAAAGTAATCGCGATTTGGCAAAAGCCGAATTAAAGCGTTATCAGGATTTGCACGACAAGAATTTCGTCAGCCAGGCGCTGCTTGATAGCAAGGAAACCGCCTATAAGGCGGCGCAAGCCAGTTACGAACAGGCGGTGGCAGTGAATAAAAACCAATCGAATCAAACCGGCTATACCACGCTGGTTGCCGACGTTGACGGCGTGGTCACCGGCGTCGATGCCGAAGTAGGGCAGGTCGTGGCGGCCGGCACGCCGGTAGTGCGGGTGGCGCAGTTGGGCGAAAAGGAAATTGTGATCGGCATCCCTGAGGATAAAGTGGACACCTTGCGGCGCGTCAGCGATGTCAAGGTGCGCATCTGGGCCCATCCGAATGATTTGATCGCCGGCAAGATCCGCGAAATATCGCCGATTGCCGATCCGGTGACCCGTACTTTCACTGCCAAAGTCTCTATCCCCGATGCGCCGGCCGATGTCCGTTTAGGCATGACCGCGTACGTGGATTTTTCATCGAAGACCGCGACACCCTGGATCAAGGTGCCGCTGACAGCCTTGTTTCAGGACAATGGCGGCTCGTCGGTATGGGTTGTGGAAAATAATGTAGCCAAGTTGGTGCCGGTGCAAATAGGTGCGCCGAGCGGGAACGATATCTTGTTGACGGGCGGCGTCACAAGTGGGCAAACCGTGGTGACGGCCGGTGTCAATTCCCTGAAGCCCGGACAGAAAGTGTCTATCCTTGGCGAAGAATTGTCGACGCCAAAAGCGGTGGCCGCTGGCCAGGGCAATATACAGACCGCCGCGATCCATCTGCCTAGCCTGATCCGTGAAGCCGATACCGGTGCCGTCGCCGGTGGGATCGCTAAATGAAGGGCTTTAACCTGTCGCGCTGGGCGCTTGAACACATCCCTCTCACTCGTTACCTGATCGCCGTATTGCTGATCGGCGGCATACTGAGCTATGGTCGCCTGGGGCAGGACGAAGATCCGCCATTCACATTTAGAGCGATGGTGATCAGCGCCAGTTGGCCGGGCGCCACCGCCTTGCAAATGGCCGATCAGGTGACGGACAAGCTTGAAAAGAAACTGCAGGAAACGCCGTACGTCGACAAGATTCGCAGCTATTCCAAACCAGGCGAAACGCTGATCATCCTGCAATTGCGCGAATCGACCCCGCCCAAGGAAACTGCCGGCGCCTGGTATCAGGTTCGCAAGAAAATCGGCGACATCAAAGGCACGCTGCCGCCCGGTGTGGTCGGTCCGTTTTTCAACGATGAGTTCGGCGATACCTTCGGTTCCATCTTTGCACTATCTGGCGACGGCTATACGCCCGCAGAGTTGAAGGACTATGCTGATTTCGTGCGCCAGCAATTCCTGCAAATTCCATCGGTCGCCAAAGTCGAGTTGTACGGCGTGCAGGATGAAAAGATTTATATCGAATTCTCGCAAAAGAAATTCGCGCAACTAGGCATTCCTTTCGACGCAATCGTCGGTCAGTTGAATGCGCAAAATACGGTCGAGTCGACTGGGATTCTGGTGACCCCGACCGATAACCTGCAGGTTCGCGTGACCGGCGCGGTGAAGTCCACCAAGGACCTGGAAAACCTGCAATTGCGAGCCAATGGCACCACGTTTCGACTTGGCGATTTTGCCACCATTACGCGCGGCTATATCGACCCACCGCATGACAAGATGCGCTATGACGGCAAGGAAGTGATTGGCTTAGGCATTTCGATGGAGCATGGCGGCAACATCATCGAGTTGGGCAAGAACCTGCAGCGTACTGCCGATGCAATCAGAGCAAAGCTGCCGGTCGGGATTGAATTGAAGCGTGTGGTAGATCAACCGAAGGCCGTGAAATCATCGGTCAGCGAATTTCTGGAAACGCTGACTGAAGCGATCCTTATCGTATTGGCGGTCAGCTTCCTGGCGCTTGGTCTGCATACGAAGCCGTTCCGCCTGGATTTCCGCCCCGGGTTGGTAGTTGCCTTGACCATCCCGTTGGTGCTGGCAGTGACCTTCCTGTTCATGCGCATCTTCGATATCGATTTGCACAAAATTTCTCTCGGTGCCTTGATCATCGCGCTCGGCTTGCTGGTGGACGACGCCATCATTGCCGTCGAGATGATGGTGCGTAAGATGGAAGAGGGTTTGTCGCGCTTCGACGCCGCTACTTTTGCCTACACTTCCACCGCGATGCCGATGCTGACCGGTACATTGATCACCGCCGCCGGTTTCCTGCCAATCGGCTTGGCGCAGTCGGCCGCCGGCGAATACACGTTCTCGATGTTCTCAGTCAATGCGCTGGCGCTTATCATTTCCTGGCTGGTAGCGGTATTGTTCACGCCTTATATTGGCTACATGCTATTGAAGGTCAAGCCTGCCGCCGGTGCCGACGGTCATCACGAGTTGTTCGATTCGCCTTTTTACAACCGCTTCCGCAAGATCGTGAATTGGTGTGTGGAGTGGCGTAAAACCACCATCGTTGTAACGCTGATCATATTCGGACTTGGTGTCTTTGGATTCCGCTTTATCGAGGAGCAGTTTTTCCCCGATTCCAGTCGCCCGGAATTGATGGTGGAATTGTGGCTGCCGGAAGGTTCATCCTTTGCAGCGACTGAGGCGCAAGCGAAGAAGTTCGAGCAATTCATCCGCAAACAGGATGGCGTGGAAAGCGTGACCAGCTATATCGGTACCGGCAGCCCGCGGTTCTATTTGCCGCTCGACCAGATATTGCCGCAAACTAACGTATCGCAATTGGTCATTTTGCCGAAGAATCCGGAAGCGCGGGAAGCCTTGCGCCTGAAGATCGTTGCAGCATTTAAGAGCGATTTTCCCGAAGTGCGTGGGCGGGTCAAGTTATTGCCGAACGGCCCGCCGGTACCGTATCCGGTGCAATTCCGGGTGACCGGCGACGAGGTGGAGAAAGTGCGCAAGATCGCCGATCAGGTCAAGGAGATCATGCGCGCCAATCCGAATACCGTTGGCGTCAACGACAACTGGAACGAATCGGTCAAAGTACTGCGCCTTGATCTCGACCAGGATAAGTTGCAAGCCTTGGGTATCGGTTCGCAAACCGTGATGCGCGCCGCCAACACCATATTGAGTGGCACCACTGTCGGGCAGTATCGCGACAACAATAAATTGATTGACATCGTGATTCGCCAGCCGGTGGAGGAGCGCTCCACCATTACGGCGCTCAATGAAGCGAATATCCAGTTGCCGGGCGGACGCTCCATTCCCTTGTCGCAACTAGCGTTGCCGCATTTTATCTGGGAGCCGGGCGTGGTCTGGCGTGAAGGGCGCGAATGGGCGATTACCGTGCAGGCCGATGTGGCGGATGGCATTCAAGGGCCGACCGTTTCCGGTCAGATCGAGCCGAAATTGGCGAATTTGCGCGCAACCTTGCCGGCCGGCTACAACATTGATTTGGCGGGCGCGGCGGCGGACAGCGGCAAGGCGCAAGATTCCATCGCAGCCAATGTGCCTTTGGTGATTTTCATCATCTTTACTTTATTGATGTTGCAACTGCATAGTTTCTCGCGGGCAGTATTGGTATTTCTGACCGGGCCTTTGGGTGTGGCCGGCGCGGCGGTGGCCTTGCTGGTGTTGCAACGACCTTTCGGATTTGTCGCGCAACTCGGTGTCATTGCCTTGTTTGGCATGATCATTCGCAATTCGGTGATTTTGATCGACCAGATCGAGCAGGATATTGCTGCCGGTTCCGCGCCTTGGAATGCGATCGTCGAATCCGCCGTGCGACGTTTCCGGCCCATCATTCTGACTGCTGCGGCCGCGGTGTTGGCAATGATCCCCCTGTCGCGCTCGGTATTCTGGGGGCCGATGGCAGTGGCGATCATGGGCGGCTTGATTGTTGCAACCGCGCTGACGTTGTTGTTTTTGCCGGCTTTGTATGCGGCATGGTTCCGGGTGAAAAAGCCATTGTAGCATTCAAGCAATACATCCAAGCAAGGCATTCGGACGATATTTCTTTGTCAATTGCGAGAAAATGCACTGAAATGCTGGATAATCCAGGCCTCGATGCGAAGCTATACCGGTTTTTTGTGATAAATCTGTCGACGCTGATTATAAAAAGACGGCGGAGGACATAAAAATCCAGTAAAATGTTCGGTTGAAGTTGAAGAGCCAGAAACACAGGCATCGTAGGGCGACCATATTTTCACTTCAAGGTCGCCCTTTGCATTTGTTTCAGAGCAAATTCCCGCGAGGATGGCGAAATTGGTAGACGCACCAGGTTTAGGTCCTGACGCCAGTAATGGTGTGGGGGTTCGAGTCCCCCTCCTCGCACCACAGAATTAATTATTTTTTGGACGATTCACATGGCAACTGCAGTCGAAACTCTGGATAAACTCGAGCGCCGTATCACGATCACTCTGCCCGTGGCAGATGTGCAGGCGGAAGTTGATAAGCGCCTGAAAGTGCGCGCTCGTACAGTCAAGGCGCCGGGCTTCCGCCCTGGTAAAGTGCCAATGAAAATGGTGGCCGCGCAGTATGGCTATCAAGTCGAAACCGAAGTCCTGAACGACAAGGTCGGTCGCGCGTTCAACGATGCCGCAAATGAAAACAATTTGCGCGTCGCCGGTTATCCAAAGATCGAGCCGAAGAATGGCGCCGATGCCAGCCAAGGCGCGCTGGTGTTTGATGCGACCTTCGAAGTCTATCCAGAGATTAAGATCGGCGATCTGTCGACTGCCGAAGTCGAGCAAACTATCGCGACTGTCAGCGATGTCGAGATCGACAAGACCATCGATATCCTGCGCAAGCAACGTGTGCATTACCACGTCAAGGGTGAGCACGGCGAGCATGGCGACGGCGGTGCTGACCTGACGGCCCAAAGCGGCGATCGCGTCACGGTTGACTTCAACGGCACTATCGACGGCGTCGAATTCTCCGGCGGCCAGGCGAAAGACTACGCATATGTATTGGGCGAAGGACGCATGTTGCCTGAGTTCGAGGCAGCCACCACCGGCTTGAAAGTCGGCGAACAAAAAGTCTTTCCATTGGCATTCCCAGCCGATTACCACGGCAAGGATGTGGCCGGCAAGACTGCCGAGTTCACGATCACGTTGAAGAAACTGGAATGGGCGCATATCCCGGAAGTTGATGCGGAATTCGCAAAATCGCTGGGCGTCGAAGACGGCGACCAGCAAAAGATGCGCGCTGACGTCAAGCTTAACCTCGAGCGCGAAGTCGGTACCCGTGCCAAGGCCAAGACCAAGGATAGCGTGATGGATGCGCTGATCAAGGCGAGCGAACTGGAACTGCCGAAGGCATTGGTTGACCAAGATGTGCAACGTTTGATCGAATCGACTCGTCAAGACATGGCGCAACGTGGCATGAATGTCAAGGATATGCCGTTCCCGCCGGAATTGTTCACTGCACAAGCGGAACGCCGCGTGCGCCTGGGCTTGATCCTGGCAGAAGTGGTCAAGGCCAACAATTTGCAAGCGACACCTGAACAAGTCAAGGCACAAGTTGAAGAATTCGCAGAAAGCTACGAAGATCCGAAACAAGTCCTAAAATACTATTACAGCGATCGTCGCCGTTTGGCAGAAGTGGAAGCCCTTGTATTAGAAGAAAACGTCGTCAACTATGTGTTGGGTCAGGCTAAAGTGACCAGCAAGTCGGTCGCTTTTGACGAGTTGATGGGCAATACTGCTCAGGCGTAATTTCCGATTGCGGCTGAATTTATGAGCAAATCAAGATAGCTGCTTTGCGAGTGTATTCAGCGCAATTCGAATTGACTTCTTAATATGGAAGGTACATGGCAAGCATGATACGAAATTCAGCGTTGGATACACAGATGCTCGGCATGGTGCCGATGGTGATCGAGCAAAGCGGCCGCGGCGAGCGCGCATACGATATTTATTCGCGCTTGCTGAAAGAGCGCGTGATTTTCCTGGTTGGTCCGGTGAATGACTCTGTCGCCAATGTTATCGTGGCGCAATTGCTGTTCCTGGAAAGCGAAAATCCGGACAAAGACATCTCTCTCTACATCAATTCCCCTGGTGGATCGGTATCGGCCGGTATGGCGATTTACGATACGATGCAATTCATCAAGCCCGAAGTGTCAACCCTGTGTACCGGTTTGGCTGCATCGATGGGCGCATTCCTGCTGGCTGCTGGCGCCAAAGGCAAGCGGTTTTCGCTGCCGAATTCACGCATCATGATTCATCAACCATCCGGCGGCGCGCAAGGGCAAGCCACCGACATTGAAATTCAGGCACGCGAAATTCTTTATTTGCGTGAGCGTCTGAATGGCATTTTGGCCGAAAAAACCGGCAAGTCCATCGAGGAAATCGCCCGGGATACCGAGCGCGATAACTTCATGTCTGCCGATTCCGCAGCTGAATATGGCTTGATTGACAAGGTGTTGACGACTCGCGCTTAGTGTCGTGCCCTGTCCTCCAGGCATCGCGGGCAATAGCTTGGGGTGTTTGTCCGGACAGGCGCCTTTCGCTGGCAAAGTTTCAAGTTTTCAGGTTTTTTTGTATGCGGCGAACAGTTGTTCCTGTTCGCCCTTCGAAATTTCCCGGCCTATCAAAGACCGGTGTAATTATTTCGTCAACCACGCGACGCCCGGCTTGCCTGTCTATGTTAAATTCGTCGTCTAAATTCTTGTCTAAATTCGCTTCCTGCACTGCATTTTATGTGACGTTGGCGTGACGGATTTCGAATTCACAGGTAAGATCAGACTTATACCCAATCATAATTTGCCCCATGTCCGACAAAAAATCCTCTAGCGGCGAAAAATTGCTCTATTGCTCATTCTGTGGCAAGAGCCAACACGAGGTGAAGAAACTCATCGCGGGCCCGTCTGTGTTTATCTGCGATGAATGTATCGACCTCTGTAACGATATCATTCGTGACGAAGCATCCAGCGTTGAATCGGTAAGCGGGCCAAAATCGGATCTGCCGACGCCGCACGAAATCTGCGAATTGCTTGGCCAGTATGTGATCGGTCAGGAAGTTGCGAAGCGCATCTTGTCTGTCGCTGTCTACAATCATTACAAGCGTTTGAAACACCTGGGCAAGAAAGACGATGTCGAACTGGCAAAGAGCAATATCTTGCTGGTGGGCCCGACTGGCTCTGGCAAAACCTTGCTTGCGCAAACCTTGGCGCGCATGTTGAACGTGCCGTTTGTGATTGCCGATGCCACGACCCTGACCGAAGCCGGTTATGTCGGTGAAGACGTCGAGAATATCATTCAGAAGCTTTTGCAAAATTGCAATTACGAAGTTGACAAGGCACAACGCGGCATCGTCTACATCGATGAAATTGACAAGATTTCGCGCAAATCGGATAACCCATCGATTACTCGCGACGTTTCCGGCGAAGGCGTACAACAGGCATTGCTGAAGCTGATTGAAGGTACGATGGCTTCGGTCCCACCGCAAGGCGGGCGCAAGCATCCGAATCAGGATTTCGTGCAGATCGACACCACAAATATCATGTTCATTTGCGGTGGCGCGTTTGATGGCTTGGCCAAGATCATTTCGAATCGCTCCGAGAAGAGCGGCATCGGCTTCTCTGCCAGCGTCAAGAGCAATGCCGAGCGTACAGCCAGCGAAGTGCTGCTTGATGCCGAGCCGGAAGATTTGATCAAATTTGGTCTGATTCCAGAATTGGTCGGTCGCCTGCCGGTGGTCGCAACATTAAGCGAATTGAATGAAGACGCGTTGATCCAGATTTTGCTGGAACCGAAAAATGCGTTGATCAAGCAATATTCGAAATTGCTGCAAATGGAAGGGGCGGAGCTGGAAGTGCGCCCGGCCGCCTTGCATGCAATCGCCAAGAAGGCGCTGGCACGCAAGACCGGCGCACGCGGCTTGCGTTCAATTCTTGAGCATGCGTTACTGGATGTCATGTTTGAATTGCCGAATCAGCAAAATGTTGCCAAGGTCGTCATTGATGAAAATACCATCACTAACGGCGGTAAACCACTGCTGATTTACCACGAGCAACCCAAAGTTTCGGGTGCAAAACAATAATTTGCGATAAAAGCGGGTTTCCAACCCGCGTTTTCCGCAAAAGCAGTACAATTTAAACCAGCAAGAATCACTCAGGCTTCCATCGTAAAGCCACCCGAGGGCGACTTCGTGTGTGGCTTTTTTTATTGGTCGTTTTGTTTAATGCGTGATTTTTGTTGCTGTCCGGGCTTGTGTTTTTGCACCTCGTGCCAACATCATTAACAAGTTCCTCGATAAGGCTCGTCATGACGACTCCAACATTTACTGAACACACCCAACTGCCGTTATTGCCATTGCGTGACGTCGTCGTATTTCCGCATATGGTGATTCCGCTTTTTGTCGGCCGTCCGAAGTCCATCAAAGCACTGGAAGCTGCGATGGAGCAGGGCAAGAGCATTATGCTGGCCGCTCAAAAAGCCGCCGCCAAAGATGAGCCGTCTGCCGACGATATCTATGAAATCGGATGCGTCGCCAATATCTTGCAAATGCTGAAGCTACCCGATGGCACCGTCAAGGTGCTGGTCGAA
>Ga0302315_10006237_pt1 | contig 9989 bp, 11 predicted proteins | sample III_Palsa_N3_1_FD_200532 | JGI IMG/M metagenome (GOLD analysis project Ga0302315, IMG submission 200532) | Peat permafrost microbial communities from Stordalen Mire near Abisko, Sweden - III_Palsa_N3_1 | ecosystem: Environmental > Terrestrial > Soil > Palsa > Peat permafrost | place: Sweden... | reverse complement strand
TGTATTTTCTCGTGCGGGGCCACGAGCATCAGGCGGTAGACAGCAACCATGTCTTCGATGTGAAGATTAGGTCGCATCTGATCGCCGCCGAACACCGTAATCTTTCCGGCGTTGATCGCCTGATTTGTGAGTAGGTTCACGGATAGGTCCATACGGCAGCGCGGGCTGTATCCGCAGATTGTCGCTGGCCGGATGATGGTGCACGTGAAATCTGGTGCCGCGTGCTTGAGCAACAGTGGTTCGCATTTGCCCTTGAATATGTTGTAGAGCGACAGCGGGACTAGCGGGTGATCTTCGGTGACGTTCGGCGCGTCACTCACGCCGTAGACTGAGCCGGACGAAGCGAAGATGAAACGACTGACGCCGAGGTTCTTGGCGGCGATCACCATGGGCTCAAAGCAGTCGTAGTTCGTCGTCTCCGACAAACGCGGATCAAGTTCAACGCTCGCGTCGTTGGAGATGCAAGCGAGATGGATCACCACGTCTTGGCCCAAGAGATGATCCTTGAGCCTTCGGGTGTCGCGTATATCGCCCTTGACGACGCGGAGCCACCGATGGTTCGGCAGTCGGCAACCGAAGTACAGTGTGTCGTAGACGGTGACGAAATGTCCTTCGTCGAGAAGCCGAGGCACGAGCACATGCCCGACGTACCCAGCGCCGCCGGTCACAAGAATATTGGCCATCAAAAAGGTCCTTTGAATGAGGGGTCCGGCTTGTCAATCGGAATTCCCTGACGAGAAGCGACGACGGCAGCGACCGCTGTTGATACTCGTGCTTTGGGTATATCGCATAGACGGCCGACAGCCTTCACGATATCGACCGAGCTTGGATAGTAGGTCTCCGCGAGTGAGACCGAGCTTGGTGTCGGATAGTCAGGCAGCCCGATACGGACAACCGGTCGCTGGAGCACGCGCTCGGCGAACGGGGCCTCCGCGATGGAGGCGATGACTTCCGCGCCGAACCCGAATTGAGTATGACCGGTGTCGCACGTAACGAGGCGGCCGGTCTTGCGCACGGAAGCGAAGATTGGCCCCATGTTGAGAGGGCGCAACATCCTCGCGTCAATGACTTCGACATAATACCCGATATCGCGGAGCGCGTCAGCCGCCCGGATAGCTTCAAGCACCATGTATGAAGTCGCCACGATGGTGGCATGACATCCTGATCCATTGGTGGCGACGCGGGAGCCGACCAGCGGGATGGTGTAATAGTCGTCGGGGACCTCGCCTGTCACGTGATGAAGCCATCTGTGCTCCAGCATGACAACCGGATTGTCGTCTTCGATGGCGGCGAGCAGCAGGCCCTTGAATTCGTATGGCGTCGAAGGCATGATGACCTTGAGGCCGGGCACCATCGCGAACATGGCTTCGAGGCTCTGCGCGTGTTGAGGACCTTGGCCCCAACCGCGACCGATCACCATGCGGATCACCAGCGGGACCTTGTGTTGCCCCATGCTCACGTAGCCATTCTTGGCGGCGGCGTTGAAGAGCTGTTCGATAGCGAGCAGCGCGAAGTCTACCCGGCGGTGCGACAGGATCGGGCGCATACCCATCATCGCGCTACCGATGCACATGCCGGTGATGCCGTTCTCGGAGATGGGCATCTCGATCACGCGCGAGCGGCCGAACTCGTCAAGCAGTCCCTTGGTGGTGCCGAACACTGCATCGAGCGCGCTCACGCCCTCTCCGATCAGATATGTCTCCGGCATCTTGCGCATAGCGAGTTGCAATGCGTCGTGGATCGCTTCGACAGAACTAATGACCGGCATAGACGTGATCTCCAGCGGTTGCGGGATCGGGGAATGGCGCAGCCTCAGCGAACGCGAAGGCCTCAGCGATCTCCTTCGCGATCTCGGCGTAGACATCGGGCTCCGCCGTGAACCCATTGAACCCATTGAACCCATTCAGCGGATCACGAGCCTGCCACTCGGCAAACTCTTCCGGGGTTCGATATCCGCGCATATGATCGAAGTCGGGGCCGCAGTGCTCACGTAGCCGATAGGTGTTAGCCTGTATGAACATTGGGCCTTGTCCGGTACGGGCTCGCGCCGTGGCTATGGTCATGGCGGCGCGGACTTCGAACACATCATTGCCGTCGACATACTCCGCCGGAATGCCGTGAGACGACGCGAGATCAACAATGTTGCGGTTCGCAGGGTGACGCTCCGACAGCGGGGAGTATCCAGCGTAGAGATTGTTCTCGCAGACGAAGATCACCGGCAGATGATAGAGCGAAGCGAAGTTCAAGCTCTCGTGGAATGCGCCCTCTTCGACGGCGGCATCGCCCATGTAGACGACGGTGACTTCCTTCTTGCCGCGAAATTTCATAGCGAACGCCGCGCCGACGCCAATCGGGATGGACGCGCCGACGATTGGCGCGCTGACCAGAACCCCGGCCGCCGGATCGAACAGATGCATAGAGCCGCCCCGGCCGCCGCAGCAGCCCGGCGCGCGGCCCATCATCTCGCATACCATCGCCTTGAGATCGCCGCCCTTCGCGAGGTAGTGAGCGTGGCATCGGTGTGTGGAAACGATCTGATCGCTCTTGCGGAGCACGGCGCTGACGCCAACCGCGACCGCCTCCTGCCCGATTGACAGATGGATCGGACAGCGCATGAGGCCATCCTTGTATCGAGCAGCGACTTCTTCCTCGACCATGCGAATGCGGAGCATGTCGGTGTATAGCTTGTTGGTCATTGGTCGCCTTCGATGATCGTGTCCAAGATCGCGTGCAGGATCGTAAGATGCGCGATCTCGACATACCCGTAGCTCATGTCGGGGACATAGAAGTTGTAGTCCCCCATACCCCGGAGCGGATTGTCAGATCGAAAACCTGACAGTGTTACCGTGTGCATGCCGATCTGGTTCGCCGCGTGAGCCGCCGCTAGGATGTTCGGTGACTTGCCCGAGCTTGAGATCGCGAACAGCAAGTCGCCCCTGCGTCCGTGGGCGTTGATCGGGTTAGCGAAGCTTTGCTCATAACCGAGGTCGTTGGCGAGGCATGTGATCTGTGAGCCATCATTGAAGCAGAGCGCAGCGAACTTTCCGTTCTTCAACCAATCGGTTGTCATATGGCTTGCGATGGCTGCGGAGCCACCGTTGCCTACGAAGAACACCCGGTCTCCATGGGCTCTGACTTCACGAGATAGCTTGACCACTCTTTCAAACGCACCAATGGGTGCTTGAACGTGCGCACCGAGATCGCCGAGATCGGAGAAGTATGCTTGAAGCGTCATTTGAGAAGCGTCCTTATGTAAGCGAGGGTCGGAAGCTTCTCGACCGACTTGCGGTGACCGAGAATGCCGACCTTGATGGCCCCGACCGCGTTGCCGACGAAGCCTACTATCTCCAAATCATCTGACACGGCGGCGAGCGGGCCGGTAACTGCAAAGAAAGCATCGCCAGCGCCCATGGTGTCCACGATCTTACGTGTGAACGCCGGGACGTGAGATGTCTCGCCCGTGAACGTGGACGTGATACACCCCTCGGAACCGTGCGTCAAGATCATCTTGGGGGTAAAAATGCGCTCGTGCAGGCTGTCAGCGACCGAGAACAGGTCCGGGTTCTTGAGTGAGATCGCGAGCCGGGCCTCTGGCGCGTCAAGGCACACGTAGTCGGCGCGTTCGTACTTGGTCGCGAGGTTGTAGCCGAAGTTGCCCGCGTTGCTCTGGACATTGAGGGCCATGAATTTAGAATTGACCATCAGAGCCGCGCGGACTTCCGGCGTGATCATGCCGTGGCCGAAGTCGTTAACGAGGACCACGTCGAAGTCTTTGGCCCGACACTCGATCTCTTCGATCAGCCGAGCGCTCGCCTCGCCGTCCGGCGTGTCGTCCATGGTGTAGACTTCGAACAGCTTGCGTAGGTACGCGCTATCGATGAACCGTGTCTTGCGCACGGTCGGCCCCGGCTTCCAGATGGTCGTCAGCTCTACGTTGACCGCGAGTGATTTGAGAACGAGGTCCTCGTAGCTCGCGGTGCGGCCGAGGCACGTGAGGACTTCGACGCTCTTGCAGAAGCTGGCCGCGTGATTGGCTGTGGCGATGACGCCGCCAGCGAACACTTCGTTGTCCACTCGCAGCGTAGCCAATACGTTTTCCTTTGGCGGCTTTCCGAGTGGAGCCACATAGGTGTACTCGTCGATGATCGTCTCGCCGACCACCAGCACCTTCATGCCAGCGATCTTGTCGAGCAGAGCCGGGATGCGTGTGCCGAAGTTCTGGCTCCGCGCGCTGTTGAGATATTCGCGCAGCTCAATGTTCGCGGTGTCGAAATATTGGTTGATCAGCTCCGACGAACTAAACGTGATGTCGTCGGTGAAATGGATGTGGCCGCCATGACGTTCGGTAGCGCGCTGCTCACGTGTGATATTGCCAGTCGGGTCCGTGCTCAGGTCTTTGTAGTCGGAGCCCTTGACGTAGATGTCGGGCTTGATTGCTTCGATCACCGGGACCGCGCTATCGTTATGCGAGATCACCACGCCGTCCACGCAATCGAGTGACGCAACCATCTCTGCCCGAATGTCGTGCGGGAAGTGCGGGCGCGCCGGACCCTTGTTGACGAACTCGTCAGCGGTGACGCAAACGAATAGGAGATCGCCCTGCCGCTTCGCTTCTTCGAAATATCGGACGTGCCCGAGATGCAAGAGATCGAACACGCCATTCGTCAGCACCACGCGCAGGCCATCGGCACGGCAGCCGTCCGCGTCGGACGCCAGCTCGGCGAGCGACTTGATCTTACGCTTTGCGGTCATGATGACTGGGCTGCCTTTGGGGTTGACGACGGCGGATCGGCGCAGCCGGTTTCGTCTCCGGGATCACAACCGGCTTGCCGCGCTCTTCCCATGCGAGGGATGGCCGGATCACCGGGACGCCGCCGCGATGCCACGTAGGATCGCCGTTAGGCTGCTCCGCCAGCATCGCAAGGTGGGTTGGCATCTTCGCGTCCACGGTGTTCTCTTGCATCAGGCGAATGCGCTCCGCGAGCCGCTCGCCCTCCAACACTTGCGGGAAGTTGAAGCTGTCATGGAACATGAAGTGCTTCGACGTGAGCGAGGGCCGGGTGTATTCGAACGCGAGACGGGAGGCGAGCTGTTCGTCGGCCCAACGAAAGCCTGCGCGCTCCAGCGCGGGGCGGTAGATGATCGACATGGTCGTATCGTCGTTGCCTTGGAATGGCTCTTGGTCGTCGGCGAGGAAGAACTCGGTCGGATGGTCTTTCAGGTGTTGCATCAGCCGCCGCGAACGCAAGCCGCAGCCGTTGCCGACGTTATAGTTGCCGGGCGGTGTCCACCACGGCGCACCGATGTAGTCGTACTGGAGAAACTCGTCGGTCCACATCTCAGGGTTCGTGACCCAGCAGTCCCATTCAGTCAGCAAGAAATGGCTTGTCTTCAAGTGGTCCGCGAGATCGCTCCACAGCCAACGGCCGAAGACCTTGCTGCTCGGCCAGCGCGGCACCTGTACCCAGCGAATTTCTTCCGAGATGCCCGGGATACGCTGATCGGAGAACACCACCACGTCACCATAGTCGGCCGCGCGCAGACTGTCTTCGAGAGATAGACGAGCCATGTCGTAGCAGAGGATGTCAACCATCATGAGGGTAACGTCAGGCAAATATAATTTAGACATTGGGCATTCCTTACTTCGGCAGTGCGGCGACGAACGCGGCAAACGTTTCGGGCTTCTTGGCCCCATGGAAAAAGATGTAGCCGTCTGTTGCGGCGGCGCGAACGCCAGTCGCAAAGTGGTTCGCGTTGGTCGAGAAGTGTCCGCCGACCGCCTTCTGCAATCCGCGCCACGGGAGCCCGGCGGCGAACGTCAGTTGAACCATGTAGTGGTCGATGTTGAGCAGACGAGGATCGTATTCGACCTTGTGCGCGTTGGCGAGCATCGCCTCGATTGTCTTGCGCGAGAGAAAGTATGGCGGCTGGAAAGCGACGTGGGGTAATGTCGGATCGAGGTAGGGATCGGGATCGCCATCGGTCGCGACCATCGACCATACCACGTCGGGCTCAGCGTAGAGATAGTCTGGGAGCTTGGGCACGATGCAGGCGCTGTCCGCGTCGTTGATGAAGAAGTGGTTTTCAGGAAAGGCCAAGAGCAGCCGAAGATGGATCAGCTCGCGTTCAAGCGAAGGCACTCCAGTGTATGCGCGCTTGCCACCGAATGCGTTCGTGACATCGGGGTGCACGATCTCGACCGGCGCGTCATATGGCGATAAGATCGTAACCGGGCACTCGTGGTGCAGATAGAGGCCGAGATTGCCTTCGACCAGAGGCTTGTCTCCAGCGTAGCAGCACACAGCAACGCGCGTATCCTCGTTCATGCCTTGAGCCCTCGTCTGTTGGGAGCATCGGTATGCTGTGTCAGGTATTGCCGCCGCCCTTCATAGAGCGCACGAGCTTGAGCCGGTTGCTTGATGCCATGGAAGATGCTGATGCCATCTGTCTGCACCAGCTTGATCGCGAGATTGTACGGGCAACACACGCAGCCCTGAAACCGTCGCCACGGCAGACCGGCGGTGTAGGTCAACTGCACCATGAAGTAGTCGATGAACGGCATCATTGGCGACGTGACCACACTGGGGGCAGCCGCGATCATCTTCTCGATTGTCGTGCGGGACAGGAAGTACGGGGGCTGAAAAGCCACATGAGGCCAGCCCTTGGGGAATGTACCTTGATGCTGGGGGATATTGTCGTTGACTTGGTTCGACCACACGAGGTCCGGGTTCGCATAGAGGTAGTCCGGAAATTTCGGATCGAGCGTGAAGCTGTCCGCGTCGTGGACCATGAAATACTTCTCGGGATACTGGAGCAGAATTTTGAGATGCTCGATCTGGCGGTCGAGACTGTCCTGCCCGATGTGAGCGGCTTTGCCCGCGTACCGGCTATCGATGCCCGGGCGCGTGATCGTAACCTTGCTGTCCTCCGGCGAGAGGATCGTGATCGGACACTCGTGGTGCTGATACAAAGCTAGGTTGCCTGCGACCGCATGCCCGTCCCCGGAGTAGCAGCAGACAGCGACACGGGTATCGGGGTTCATTAGGTGATTTCCTTGCAGTCCGCTTCAACCATCTCCTTGACGAGGTCTTCGAACCTCGTCTTGGGAGCCCAGCCCAAAAGGGCGGTCGCCTTACTAGCATCTCCACGCAAAAAGTCAACCTCTGTTGGGCGGAAATAGAGCGGATCGACCACCACGATGTTCTTGCCGGTTGCCACGTCGATGCCCCGCTCGTCGACGCCCTTGCCAGTCCACGCGACCTCAACCCCGGTCCACGAGAAGGCTTGGTCGACGAACTCGCGTACCGTGTGACTTTCGCCGGTCGCCAGAACGAAGTCGTCCGGCTCGTGGTGCTGTAGAGCCATCCACATGCCTTCGACGTAGTCCCGCGCGTGACCCCAGTCCCTGCGAGCGTCGAGATTGCCGAGCCGCAGAGGCCCCGCGTGCTTGCCGACTGCCATCGACGCGACTGCCATCGTGATCTTCCGGGTCACGAAGGTGGGGCCTCTGCGGGGGCTTTCATGATTGAACAGGATGCCATTCGTAGCGAAGATGTTGTAGGCCTCGCGATAGTTGCGGGTCAGCCAGTAGGCGTAGAGCTTCGCGCAGGCGTATGGCGAACGCGGCTGGAATGGTGTGGTCTCCGTCAGGAGACTATCGGCGACGCCATAGATCGCGTTGCCATACAGCTCGGATGTAGAGGCCTGATAGACTTTGACATCCTTGGGCACGAGCCTCGTCGCTTCGAGGATGCGCATGGTGCCGAGCGCGTCTGCGTTGGCGGTATACTCCGGCGTCTCGAAGGACACTTGCACATGGCTCTGCGCGGCGAGGTTATAAATCTCGTCGGGCTCCACGTCGCTGATGATGCGATTGATATTCGTGCCGTCCGTCACGTCACCGTAGTGGAGCTGGAATTGTCCAGTGAGCGGGATGTGATCGATGCGTGAAGTGTTGTAAGAGGACGACCGACGCTTGATGCCGTGGACCTCATAGTTCTTCGAAAGAAGAAGCTCCGCGAGGTACGATCCGTCTTGACCGGTGACCCCGGTAATGAGAGCCTTCTTCATGACTGGCAATTCCCCACTCGGTTGACGATCCATTCATTGAAGTGAGCACGCACCCAAGCGCAGCGCTGCTTCGCAAGACAAGTCGGAGCGCCGTCATACATGGCTTGATAGCGCGCGGCCCCGTAACAGGAATATGGGTCCGGGTCCTTGAACCATCCCATCCCGTGCGCGGGCAGCATCATCGCCGCGAGCGCGAACAGGACCGCGACGATCAAAAACATCCCCCAAGGAAAGTATCGTTTCATTCGCTCCATTTGCTCTTTCATGCTTTCAGCCCCGCCGTACTCTGCCCCGGATTATAGTTCTTCTGTTGATGTCGTTCTGCGACATCCTCACGGAGCCATTCGACGGTCGGCGCGCCAAACTTTTCCAGTGTCCATCCACCCATGCTCCGCACGTAGGGTTGAAGCTCCCTGTAGTGTGCATTCCAGCCCTTGCGAAAACCTAGCGCATTATTCCATGGCACCTTGCGAACGAAGTGGTTACTCTCGACGAGCATGTGCACGCCGCAGAGAACCACATGAGTAAATCCCATTTCCCGTGCGACCTTGGTGCAGAACAGTCCGGTCGACCCGGCCCAGTCCCGCGTCCAGTGCGTCACACTACTCTCGTAGTTCCGATGCGCCCAGACAAACTGAGGCTCGTTGAAGCCCGCCGCCCTCCGGCGCGGGAGCCAAAGTTGAAACTTGTCGGGGTGAAGAGAACAGGCGTGAGTGATGTCATGTGGAAACTTTTCTATCATGTCATTCCCGGCGAAGATAGTGACAGTACGATTAGCCTCCTTGCACAGTTCCAGCGCCGTGATGTACTCTTCAAACGGATCGCCTCCGCCGCACATCACGATAGCAGTGTCTTGGCGCACAGGCGAAAGCTGCGCGTGCGGTGGTGTCGGCGGTCGCATTAGATGTGGCATGCTCATGGTTGTCTGCCCACTTTTATACACCTAGCCAAAAATTCACGTACCCGTGGAAGAGCCGCCTCAATGTCCATCGTCTTGTCGCAGACTTGACGGCACTTCGAAGTCCAGCATGAGCACGGGACCCTCGGACCTATTGCGAGGTAGGGAGCGAACTTCGCGCCACTGTCATGGCATCGCGGGTCTTCATACCCCCCAACGATGGATAGACACGGCGTTTCGACTGCGGGCGCGAGGATAGCTGCAAATCCACTGGAGGTCATCACGAGGTCCGCACGCTTGAATAAAGCAGCTAGAGCTTCGAATTCCAGCTCGCCATTGTGAAAAGTCAAGTCCGGTTTAGTCTCCGGGCCAACAAGCCATTCCTTACCCGGCTCAAGGTCGGCGACGCTGATGGTGAAGAACTGAGGCGAAATTTCGTTGAAGATCGCAGCGTAGGTGGCCGGGTCCGCGTTACGTTGAATGGAGCCGCGCCATTCATGCCGTCCGACGAGTGGCCGATACACGAGCCACGGTTTCTCGGAAGCCTTGGCGGGCAGAGGGCCGAGGATTTCAAAAAGACGAGAAGTCCAAGCGTCAGGAACAGGGAGCCGATAATCAGCCTCGGCGAAGCTTGTGCCCGTGACATTGCACATGACCTCCAAGATCGTTTTGCTCGGTGTCTCTAGCACCTGAGAGCCGCCGTAGGCAACTCGCAATTGTCGCATGCCCTGCGCGAACCGGATCGACGTAAACTTGGAGGCTTCGCGTAGCGAATTCTTAGTTTGGGTTCTCAGGCCGCTCCCCTTGCGCGCGAAGCGCAGTCCGAGCGGGACGAGGTCATGATACATCGACGGCCACGAGGTCTCCAACACAATGGAGTGCCTTTGCAAAAGTTGACGGAGGATCGCTCGCTGGTGCAAGCAATCCCCCAATCCGTGCATCCCTGCAAAGAAGAGTGGCGTCACGGTTATACTCTTTCCGCGAAAGTAGTATAACGCTTAGCCGTGCGTGATCGAAGCGC
>Ga0302315_10006234_pt1 | contig 9991 bp, 8 predicted proteins | sample III_Palsa_N3_1_FD_200532 | JGI IMG/M metagenome (GOLD analysis project Ga0302315, IMG submission 200532) | Peat permafrost microbial communities from Stordalen Mire near Abisko, Sweden - III_Palsa_N3_1 | ecosystem: Environmental > Terrestrial > Soil > Palsa > Peat permafrost | place: Sweden... | reverse complement strand
AACGACAAAAATGTACCGGCTGTTTGTAGTCTTTTTGCTCCGGATCTTGTTGCTCAGTATCCTTCAGTGCCAGATCGAAATTACAGCGAGATGTGCCGCCATTTTAAAGAAGTTCTCTCCGACCCTAGTAAAAAGTACTCCTATTCTCCACCTCAAATTCACTCGATGCTGGTGGATGGAAATTTAGCAGTCGTTAGGCTAGTGTGGGTCTTAAAAACCCCGACAGAAACCATCGCTGAAAATGGCTTGGATGTGTTCAGGCGCCAGCAAGATGGGTCTTGGAAGATATCGATTTCTTACGCTTACCCACTTCAATAGGTCTTGTTGCATAATTAACCACTCCGAAAAAGTTGTTTTAATTCGCAACGCGTTTGGAGTGCGAAACTCCTGTTTCGCTTTCTGATTATAAGGATTAACCACAGAGAACACAGAGAGCACAGAGAAAACTCTAAAAAACTGAACACGCTTAAGAATATTGCCAAAGCTTGGTTCCCACTTTTAAAACCTCTCTGTGATCTCTGTGTTCTCTGTGGTTTAAATCTTTAAAAATCACTTATTTGCTTTGATTCTTAATTATGCAACAACGCCGTTTCGCACTCCAAACACTAGCGCGAGAAATTCATGGCTTTATTGGCTGGAGTCCCTTTTATTGAGCATTGAGGTTGTATTTCATTATTTTGGCGTGCGATCCGGTCTCGTCCCGTTCTTCGTCGTATGCATCCCCGGACAGGTTGCAAGCCCAAGTGGTGATCTCTTGCAAATCATTTGCCTCTAGCGAAGGAAGCAAAGCCAAGCTGCGGTTTTGCGCAGCAAAATTTTGCGGACTCAGCCCGACAATAACAGCATCTACTCGTCCCTCCTGAAGCAAAGCAGCAATTGCGATATTTGCAATTTCACACCGGTATTTGGCGGCTAGCTTACTTAAAGTGGAGAGGCGCTGCTGAAATTCTTCCCATCCGCAAGCTGAATCGATAAGAAGCTTGTACTTAACTAGAGAACGATTTGGTAATTGATTTAGCTGTGGTTCTTCCTTGCCAAGCCATTTCTCGCTTACAAAGCCTCCTAGCAACGTGCCATATGCATATATCTTGATGTTTTTTTTACGACACAATTCACCCACCCCTCGTTCAACTCTTCTATCGAAAAGAGAAACCTGAGCCTGTAGGGAAGCAATATCAAAGCGGTCTGAAAATTCCTCCAGATACTTTCTATTCACATTAGTAAGGCCAATTTTATTTATTTTACCCTGGTTTTTTAGTTCTGAGAGAAATTCCATAGCGGGCAGGTAGTTTTTAACCTCCCAATTCCACCAATGAAATTGCACAAGATCGATGCAATCCACCTGCAAGCGACTAAGGCTGCGATCGATGATATGCTCGACATATTTGCGGTCGATGTTCTGCAGGCAATTAAGATCGGGCACAAACTTAGTGTGGATGCGCAATTTTTCTGTGACAGCTTTTGAAGCCTTCCCCAGCAACTCTTCGACGCCAAGATAAATATCTGCACAGTCAAAAGTGTTAAACCCAGACTCAACAGCGTCTAAGATAGGTTGTATGTCTGCATGCTGTTGAGAGTGACTGGTAGCAAGCTGCCAACAGCCCCTTATGATGTTGGATGTTTTCATGATGGAAGCCTTGTAGCAGTTACTTGATGGTGGTAAAAAGTTTTTTTTCCTACTCGAGATATTTTAAAAACGCCTCCGCAATTAACATCAGGGCAAGCGACCTCGTGATCTGTACTGATCCAGTCGTTAGGGGCCGTGAATCTTTGCTTTACGGTAATGATCGGAATCAAGGCTGCAAGGCAATAGATGGGGAAGCTTTGGCCATCGGGCAGAGAAAAGTTCTCGCCTGAAAGCAAAAAGTAGTCTCCTACCTTGTGATTGCAGGTCATAGGCTTGATGCCATTGTTGGCCACTTCTACTTTGATGTCGTAGAGCTCAAAGGAATCGTCCTTTCGCATAAATCCTCTTTTTTAAGAATAAAGATAGTCGCCAGTGCAACGAACATAAACGGTACACAGATGGCAAAGTTTGTGTGAAATAGAGCAATGCTCACGTGGCAGATCATGGGTGCTATTGCTGCAGTAAACGAGGCACCCAAAGAATAGCTGGTCGAGATCGCAGTGTTACGTGCAAGGCCCGCAAAAAGATCTCCGAAGAAGCGGGGAGTGCAAAGGCAGAACATCATGTGAAAAAGATGCATAAGAATTTGCGCGGCTAAAACAGCAGGGTAGGAAGAAAAGGTTAGAGCAAGGCCCAAAATCGGTGCGCTTAAAAAAACTCCGAGAGCACCCAATCGCATCATTTTACGATAAGAGACACTATATCTATCTGTTAAATAACCAAAAAAGGGTGGCAGTACTATCCAAAGACCAAGTAAAAGCGAATTGGCTTGGAATATTTCAGATCGAGGAATTCCCATATCGGTATGAACAAGCTCATTGAGGTAGATGAGGGAGCCATAAAAAACCAAGACCAGCATAGAGGCGACCAGCAAGGCTTCCAAGATGGCTTTTTTATTTTTTACAGACTCGGTTGCTATTTCAGAGATTTTTTTCGCAGTCACAACATGATGCTCTTTCAGGAACGAACGAAACAATAAAAGGAAAAATCCGATCAATCCTGCCACTAGAAAGGTCGTACGAAAATTTTCCACGTACTGACTTGCAAGAAAGGTTGCAAATAGGCCGCCTAAATGGGTCGATGCAATAACGCATGCCCCATAAAACGTTCGAAAATGTGGGTTGAGCTCGAAAGCGTAAGTCATAGCTGTTCCATATTCACCCCCAACAGATAGCCCTTGAGCAATGCGGCAAAGAACAAAAAGAAGGGTGGAGGCCCATCCCAGGACTTGTACGCCTGGGATGAAAGCTAGTGCCAGTGTTGCTGTTGACATCAGAACCATAGAGCCAATCAACGAGGTTTTACGCCCGTATAGATCTCCGATGCAACCAAAACAAAAGGCACCTAAAGGCCGAAATAGGAAGGCTATGGCGTATCCTATATAGGCATAGAGCAAGGTAAGGGCTGGGCTGCTATTGCCAACAAATTCCTCGACGATAGAGCTTGCAAGCAAGCTGACGAGCATCATGTCAAGATGCTCAAATGCTACGCCTAGGGCGATGATGAGAAAGCTTCGAGTTGTCTTATTAGCGCTCATCTCGACACCCCTTTTTCAGAATTGAACTTGTCGAGGCAAAAATTTTTAACAGCCATCGATTTTTCAATCCATCTTGAGGTGTATGCGTCGGTAAATCTTTCAAAGTTTTGATGCATCTGAATTGGTTGCTTTTCTCGGTCGTCTAAAAGCTGTTTGATGGTACGTGGAATGAGGGTAAGCCCCAGCGTTCCTCCCAATCCGGCAAGGGGTGAACTGCAGCCTGCTGTATCGCCAATCAGGAAAACGTTGCTCTTTGAAAATAGGGTTCGTTTTTTGTTTTTTACTGTTACCGGACGTTCAACCGCAGCTATAAATTGAGGTGGACCCTGGATATCTTCAAGGTGAAAGGCTTGCTGTGCCACCTCGAGTATTCGGTTGCGTATGTGCTGTTGGCTTTGATCCTTGCTTGAAGTCACAGCAACGTTGATTTCGTGGATCTTAGCGTTGAAAATCACATTGGCAATCTCCAATGTCTTTTTAGAAGTATCGACGATAGACACAACAAAGGTCTTGTTGCCAGAGTAGGCAACATTTCCAAAGATCCAGTTTTCACCGGTACATCCGTTTTCCACTTCACTTGTACCCATTCCAAGCTGATCTGCAGTTGTAGAATGTGCACCTTCAGCTACGAAAAACAAATCGGGTTGCAGAGTCATAGGCTCAGAGAGGCTCTCTTTTCCAACGATTCGCACTTTAGATACTCTTCCTGTTGAGGCGTGTTCTAAAACTTCAACCTCTACATTGCCAACTAGATGCGCTCCCGCCTCCAGAACCTTCTTAGCAAGAAAAGTCTGCAGGTCCTTAATTTTTACGCTGTAGATGCCATCCTCATTGAAGAGCTGGCCAAAATTTTCAGGCTCGAAAGAAACGTTACCGAGTTGTAACTTTCTGACATCGGAGGAAGAGAGTTCTCGTTGCCCCTTTTCTCCAATATGTACACAGCGGTGTGTCTGGATTCTTGCGGCGACGTGTTTTTTAAATTCTTTCAGTAGGCCAAATTTTTTTAGAAAATGTTGTGTTTCCACGTTAAGGTTGATGACATTAAAACGGGAAAAATCCCCACGTTTTTCAGCGATAATGACTTTAAAGCCTCGTGCAAGTAGTTCAAAAGAGGCGGCTAGCCCCGATATGCCAGCGCCGCTGATCAAGGCAAGCTCTCTTGACGGAGCTCTAAAATAAAGGCCGCAGTTAAGAGCCTTTGTTGTTATGCGAAGCTCAATTGTACTAAGCGGCACTTTTTTTCCATTTGTTAATGTCAAAGGTGTTAGCCCAGGTAAACAATAAGGGGTATAATTTTTTGCAGTAATTTGCGACATAATAATACTCAGTTAATTTTTTTATTTTAAGCACCTGCCAAAGCAGGTTTTATGACTGCTAAGACAAATAGAAAGGAAGTGAGTTAAAAAAAATTAGGCTTGAAGTCGCCAGCAAAAAGAGAAGTAGATAGAAGTTGCGAAGAAACGATTATTTTTCATTTTCTGTTTCATCACATAGTTTTTTTATAAATTTTAAAAGATCATCGTTGACGATCTTTAAAGCATTGGATCCGCGTGTAATTTGAGAAATGCTGACTTGCATTTGGTCAGATATTTCTCGCTGTGATAATTTTTCGTTCAAAAGGGCCCTGACGATCTGCATGCGGGAAGCTAAGTGTTCTTTTTCTTCCATTGTTAAAAACAAATCGAACAGCTCTTGCAGACGTGATGTTGTTTTTGTCTTCAAGCACAAGTCTAAAAACATCAACCAACCCTCCTCATCGCGCATGTTCATTCCAGCCCTTTTGCCTGTATATTTGTAATGTTATACCACTACAACATTTCATGTCAAATAGAGGCTGGCCACTAGATGCGATCAGCTGTTCATGTAGTGGCGGGCATTTGTGAGCCGCAAGCCTTGGAAGGTGGTGTCAAAATGAGCAAAGTCAACGTGATCGAGATCTGTGCCATGGTTTTCAAACCACTTTAACGTCTTGAGATAAAAGAAATTGTTTCTCGCTGTTCTTTCCAATCATCAAAAGATATATAGGGTTCTGCGGCTTCCAACGGGCTGCAAGTTCTTGATTCCTTTGCTTTTTCCACTCTTTGAAGGAGAGGGGGGCCGGTGTAGAGCCTCTACTGTCCTCCAAATAATCGCCATACCATTTCACCTCGACATTTCTTTTAAAAGCTTCAAAAGATAGCTCTTTTGGGTGCGTTTCCTTCCAAAGTTCCATTTCGATCCATATGGGCATAGGAAGGGAGGGGCGCAGATCCTTATAGGTGCTTGCTTTTCAAACCTGTTGGTTTTCTTGCTCATTCCCAAGCTCACGGAGCGGAACATAGGGGTTGCTTGTTGCCGTTAGAAGAGGAGGGTGGTTGTGGCGGCGGAGCGAGATGCGAGAAAAGCGGAAGCCCCTTAGAGTGGTGATGCACTGGAGCCCTTTTTGTTTCAGCATGACTCTAGAGCGGTATGCCTTATATGCCAACGCTAAACCACTTATTACCGTAAACACAGAGCCAATAATCTTGGTCAAATAGATGTACATGTTGTCGCCCTGGACGGGTAAGACAAAGCTTGTCACTGCTTTCAAGCCTCTGGCATTCACTCCAGTCAAGGTGACTGTGACGGAGCCTACATCCTGGTGCCATGGAGTGCCGAAGAGGGTCTCATTGTTCACTTGAATCCATTCGGCCACGAATTGCGCGGTTGTCTCTACAGAGCCACCGTTGGGGTTTGTAAAGACATCTCCGAAGTAAAAGGAATAGAAAGCTTCCGCATAGGCTGCGGGAGGCAAAGGGGCCTTACTGATGATGGGAGGGAGATTGCTGTCGAGCAAAATGATTGTGAACCATTGAGGCTGCGAAACGACTCCTTGGCTATTGAGAGCTCGGACAAGCACGCCAAAATTCCCCACATCGGTCACTGCAGGATCCCCAATGAAGGCTCCCGTCGCCGAGTTAAAAAAGAGCCATGGGTAAAGTGGACTTTCATCGATCTGTGTTGCAAGATAGGTTAAATTGCCCCCATTGGGGTCGACAAAGGCTTTTGTGGGGATTTGGAACGTAAAGACCTCTCCAGACAGCTTAGAAAAACTGAGGATGGGAGCATTGACCTGAGGTGGGTTCCCTCCTGCCCCATTTGCAGAGACAGTGATCCGAAGCTGAGTGGGGCTGCTGCGAGTTCCACAGCCATCAATTGCTGTCACATTCAATAGGGTTAATCCTGGCTCGTTTGGAGTGCCAGAGAGAATGCCGTTTGACAGGCTAAGCCATGTTGAATTTTCCCCTATCTCTGTCTGGTAAGTCAGCGCCATTCCAGGAACGGTCGTGAAAGTGTTTGCAGGAATGGGGTAATACAAAAACGTATTGACAATTGCCCCTAGAGGGGGTATTGGCGTCGTTATAGCGGGCGGTTCACTGAAAAACGTTATATTAAAGTTCGTTGTTCCCACTCCTCCAAAAGGATCCAGCACTTTGACCAAATAATTTACTACACCATTAGGGCAATAGGAAACAGGTGGGTTTATGGAAAGTGTGAATACTTGATTAAATTTAGTACTATTTATGTCATAAACCAACGGATCCTCATCAGGATCGGTGGCGTTTGGGATCACTTGGTAGGTGAAAAGCTTGCCTACTGGTATGTGGAAAGAGGGAAGAGCTTCATTAAACACTGGCGGGCGATTAGGGACGTTGATGGTTAATGGGGCACTGGCCTCTTCCTGACCATCGCTTCCAACGAAGGTTAAATTGTTTGCTCCTTGAGCGCCACTTCGTGGGGTCCACCACAAATTTCTTGTCGCATTAGAGTAGTTGATCCCCGCTGGGTAGGGCGGCACGAGCGAAACTGTGATAAGATCGCCATCGCGATCGTCAAAGATGTTGGGAATCGTCACGTTTAACAGTTGCCCTACAAATATTTGGTAAGAGGGAAAAGTTCCATTGACTGTGGGTTTGTTGTTGAGAACAGTTAAAGTAAATGTTGTTGAAACACTATCTCCTAGCTGATTTTGTCCTGTGAACGTGAGGTTGGTCGATTTTCGATCAGGTGATAAAGGGGTTCCAGATAGATAGAGCTGAAGAGGGTCGAAATTGGCCCACGTTGGCAAAGGGGTGAGGGTAATTGTAAGTGGTCCCTCCTCATCTTCGATCAGACCTGTCAAATTGAGGGCATAAGGCGATCCTGCAAACACCGACTGAGGAGGAATATTTGCAGTCAGGTAGGGATGTTGTTTTATGGAAAATACTTGAGAACTCAAAGCATTCCCACCGGCAGTATATACAGCATAAATGCTTGTTGCTTTGTAAGGGGCAAGACTAATAGGCCCACGTGAGCCAGAAAGCGAGCTGGTAAAGGGGAACTTGGCATCGACTAAGTTTCCATTCACGTCGAAGCGATAACCAAAGTTCATTCCATTGTCTGTAAGACCAACTATAAAGCCCCCTTGATAAGGGATCACCGTGGGGCTCGACTGCGCTCCAGGTGAACAGAGATCTATCTGTATCACGCCCGGAATGGCATGTAGACTCGGGTCAAAAAACTGAAATTCAGCCAAATTGTTATTTGAATTGATCCAGACAACAACAACATTGCCATTTCGAAGTTGAGCGCAAGCAAGTCCAGAAGATAAGATGGAAGGGTTTAATGTGGTAAAGGGCGTTATACCTCCATTGCCACTAGTAATCCACCCATATAACCCTGGCGATCCATTCCATACCACGACATCATATTGACCAGTATCAGTTCTATAGGGGGCAGATGCCATCAGAGTGTTATTGACAATTGGGATCCCAGTTGGACCTCCGCCAGCACCGGTGGGAAAATGCCATACAAAAGTAGAATCGTCATTCAACGAGTAAAATCCTGTGGATGAAGAGCTTGTGGAGATGGAAAAAGGGAATGCTCCCATAATGTAATCGTGGAAATTTACTAACCCCCCATCAGTGCCAAATAAATTGGAACTAACCATGTAGTTATTTGGGCCTGCTAGCGGATATAGCTGCTTTGAGTAGACTCCAAAGCTTCCATCTGGAACCGAAACGACTCTGAAATCCAATGGGGAAAAGGACCAAGGAGAGGTGCGAGTTGTGCCAGGAACAAGGGACGGGTTTAACTTTCGATACTTTAAGCTGCCACCTGTGGTTGCCCAAGCTTGAAAATAACTTCCATCTAATCCTTCGGCTATACCAGAGGCCACAAAATTGTCGTAGATGGGAAGGAGTTCGTCGCCTAAGGCGATACCAGCTGGAACGCCAGAACAGAGAGCTCTTCGATGGATGTTCCTGTGTTCAGGTTGGTGAGACGCATTTCGCTTTCCGAAGACAGCGGTAAAGACTATCCCGGCCGATGTAAGGGAGGCAGCAGCAGCCCCTCCATCGCCTTCTCTTAGCTGAATAGCTGTTGAAGTCCTCTCAGGCAAGATAAAGAGCACAACGAAAGCCGCGAAACTAAAAACAAACAGGGCAATGGCTAACCGTTGAACGATCCTGCTGGTATTATTCATGGGATTTGTATGAACACTTTGAACACTCACTGCATGAGGTTGTGCTGTAATAGAGTTTAGCGGCATGGATGAGACCTCGTGTTCAAATGACAAGCCATAATATAACTAACACCCATTTTTTGATAACTTTTTTGAAAAATGCAATGCGAGCAAAACAACGGCTTTTTATGAAAAAAAGCTCCAAGAAATGCAGGAAGCAAAGTAAACGCTTGTTCTTTGCATAGCGTCCTTAGAGCGAGGAAAGTCAGGTCCTTTCATTGAATTCGGGTGCTGATCTAGGATGCAAAATAAAGTAGAGGTGTTCTCATGACTGGATCTTCTGATCTTCGGCTAACTAGACTTGCGCTTAATAACGGAAGTGGCCGTATGCCTGCGCTTGGCTGCGGCACTCTGATTCCCGATGCAGCCGAGACCAAGACAGCAACCAAAGATGCACTTGCTGCCGGATTTCGACACTACGATTGTGCAGAGCGATACAAGAATGAGCGCAGTGTAGGGGAGGCGTTGCAAGAAGGGCTTACTATTGGGGGAATTGCGCGCGAAGACCTTTTTATTACCACAAAATTGTGGAACACTAATCATCGACCCGAGCGGGTGGAACCGGCCTTTGAGGGGAGTCTGGATAGACTCGGGCTCAACTATATAGATCTTTACCTCATTCATACCCCTTTTGCATTTAAGCCAGGGAACGATCAAGACCCGCGGGATGAAAACGGCAATGTCATCTATGAAAAAGGGGTGACTTTGCTAGACACCTGGAGAGCAATGGAACGTCTTGTGGATCAGGGTAGATGTCGGGCCATCGGACTTGCAGACGTCAGTCTGAACGAATTAGTCCCTATTTATGAGGCTGCGCGTATCAAGCCGGCCGCTGTTCAAATCGAATCCCACCCCTATCTGCCTGAAACAGAGCTTCTAGAGTTTTGCAAAGAGAAAGGGATTGTGTTTTTAGCTTTTGCGCCATTGGGCCATGGAATGCACCCAGGGCTGCTTGAAGATCCGGTTATTACATCGGTTGCCAAGCGAGTGGGGAAAACGCCTGCGCAAGTCTTACTAGCTTGGGCAGTGCAACGTGGCACGGCTTTGCTTACCACACCCAAAAGCGCAGCTCGTGCAAGAGAGAACTTTGACATCTCTGACCTTCCTCAAGATGCGTTTAACGAAATCAACCGTATTCAGACCAGGCAGCGACTTAACGAAGTAGTAAAGACAGGTGTGCCAGGCTTCATCGCAAAAGGTAGATAAGCTACATTTCTCATGATAGCGACGAATTACGCAACAAGGCCTTTAGCATTCCAACCGTTAATGCGAACTTGGTCAAAATTTGGTATTAGGTATCATCCCT
>Ga0302315_10006233_pt1 | contig 9992 bp, 8 predicted proteins | sample III_Palsa_N3_1_FD_200532 | JGI IMG/M metagenome (GOLD analysis project Ga0302315, IMG submission 200532) | Peat permafrost microbial communities from Stordalen Mire near Abisko, Sweden - III_Palsa_N3_1 | ecosystem: Environmental > Terrestrial > Soil > Palsa > Peat permafrost | place: Sweden... | reverse complement strand
AGGAAGACGCCAAGGTCGCCGCAGCCGTAGCCATCGTCCTCCCGCAGGTTGCCGAAGCCATCGACGCCATCGCAAAGCGATTCGACAAAGGCGGACGCCTCTTCTACATCGGAGCAGGTACCAGCGGTCGTCTCGGCGTCCTCGACGCCAGCGAGTGCCCTCCAACCTTCTCGATCCCGCCAGATCTCTTCCATGCCATCATCGCTGGCGGTGACACCGCCCTTCGCAAATCCAGCGAACAGTCCGAAGACTCCCCCGAGCAAGGCGCAGCCGACCTCGCTGCCACAAACTTCAGCAAACTCGACACGCTCATCGGCATAGCCGCCAGCGGACGCACTCCCTACGTCCTCGGCGCTCTCGCCCACGCCCGCAAACTCGGCGCCCTCACCATCGCCCTCACCTGCGTGCCCAACTCTCAGATGGCAGCCTCAGCCGACATCTCCATCGCACCGGTCACTGGCCCAGAGATCCTCATCGGCAGCACCCGCATGAAGGCCGGCACCGCCACCAAGCTCGTCCTCAACATGATCTCCACCGGGGTCATGATCAAGGCTGGAGCCGTCTACGGCAACCTCATGGTCAACATGCAGACAACCAACGCCAAGCTGGTCGACCGAGCCCAACGCATCATCATGGCCGCCACCGGCGTCGACCAACTCACCGCCGCAAAGCTGCTCACCGAAGCAGGCAGCATAAAAACCGCGATCGTCATGCAGAAGCTCTCCCTCGCCCGCCCCACCGCCGAAGCAAAACTAGCCGCCCACAAAGGAAACCTCTCCGCCCTGCTGCATCAGAAGCCATAGACCTATCCCCTCACACAACTAAAGCAGCAGTAAACTGAGTGCATGACGACCGGCCGCGTGATGGCGTTGGACGTGGGAAAGATTCGCGTAGGCGTGGCGCTCTCTGATCCTCTGGGATACACAGCGCAGCCCCTGTTAACGCTATGGCGCAAGACCAGGGGCGAGGATCTGCGCAGCCTTCTCCGGCTCATTCGCAAGCACGAAGTAGTAAAGATCGTGGTGGGCAATCCTCTACACATGTCGGGCGATGTAAGCCCTTGGGCCGCGAAGGTGCATGAGTTCGCCGAGGAGCTGCAGAAGCGCTCAGGATTGCCCGTGCAGCTTTGGGATGAACGTCTCAGCTCTGTTGCAGCACACGAAATTCTTAACGAAGCTGGCCACCCTCGCCAGGAGCGTAAGTACGTTATCGATCAGGTCGCAGCAGTAGTCATCCTGCAAGGCTGGATGGAGGCCACAGAACAGGCCGCCGCAAAGGCTGCGCTGCAACAAAGCGACACCAACGATCAAAACCCTGCTGAGATGAAATGATCACTCCCATTTACACCACGGCAACCTCAACCCTCTATCATGATTCCTCATGTTGACCTTCACACGAATGGTTCTCTCAGCCGCAAGCATCCTCCTCACTGCAACCCTCACCGCCCAGCAGGCCCCCATGCAAAATCCTTTCCTCGGACTCATGACCGCCGCTAACGCCCACGCCAAGGCGCATAACGCGCAGACTCCAGTGCTCTCTCCTAACGACGCAACGCTTCTTGGAGAGAACCCTCCAGTCAACGTGGCCGAACTCCACAAGGCAGGCATCCGAGTGGTGCCGTGGACCACAAATGATCCCGCAAAGATGAAGGCACTCATCGACCTACGCGTAGACGGCATCATCTCCGACTACCCCGACCGTCTCCAGCAGGTCGTCGCCGAAGAAAAGGCCGCGCACCCTGAAGAAGCTGAATACTTCAACACCTTCGTCGTCTCCGCGCATCGCGGAGGCCGCGGTCTGCGCCCGGAAAACACACTACCTTCCTTCGAGGACGGCCTTGACCATCTTGCCACCGAGCTCGAAACCGACACCGGCGTCACCAGCGATCACGTCTCGCTCATCTGGCACGATCAGTTCCTCAATCCTGAGTCCTGCCGCCGCGTCGATGGCAAGCCTTACACGCGTGAAGAGCGCATCTACACACGCGATATCACGCTCGCTGAGGCTCAGAGTACCTTCATCTGCGACAAGATGCATCGTGGCCCGTCTTACGGAAACGCGAAGTTTGACGAGCAGCAGAACGATCTCGCGCTCTCGCCTGTCGCCGTAGCGTTTGCGAAGCACGAGCATCTGATCAGCCCTTACGTCCCCACGTACGCTGAGCAGCTCTTTCGGTTTGTTCACTTCTACGCCGACTACTACAGCACTGGCGCGGGGAAATCGCATCCAGATGCAACGGCGCGCGCTGCCAATGCGCGTACAGTGCGGTTCAACCTTGAGACGAAGATCACGCCGTTCCCTGAGGATGCAGCCGGTCAGCCGCCTCCGCCGCTGCCGGAGCACACCGAGCCTAAGACGAACCACACCTTCGATCCCCAGACCTTCGTCTCCGCACTCTGCGGAGCCATCACCCGCAATCACATGGAGTCTCGCGCTGAGGTGCAGAGCTTCGACTTCCGCACTCTGATCCTTGTCGAGGAGCAGTTCCCGAAGATTCCGACCTACTACCTCACCGGACCACCCAAGATGCTAAGCACAGACTTTGTTCCGGCTGCTTTGCGACAGTAGATTTTGGCCAACACGCCGGGATTTTTTTCTGGCGTGGTGGTTGTGGTGTTTTGCAGGGGTTTTTGGGAATTTGTGGTTGCGTAACGTGGTGTTTTGGATGGTAAAACGTGGTGTGATCGTGGTGAATATGTGGCTGGAAATACCACAGTTTTCGCCGACGAAAAATACGCCACGTTTTTAAACTTTATTTTTGGTGCTGAGATTGGATTGATCTGCATCGCTGAAATGCCAGCAGACGAGCGCAATTAGACCAATAGGCCCCGCGATTGCGGTTTGGATGAGCATCCCGGTTGCAAAGTCATGGTTAAAGACTCTAGCGGGGCTAGATGAACACGAGCCCAGCCAATACACCCAGCGCCTTAGCGATGATGTAAAGAGCACGTTTCATGGTTTTCGGTTTAGAAGAGGCTCAGCTTTCGCGGCATCTCTATGCCCAGGTGCTCATAGGCTAGGCGTGTGGCCACGCGGCCTCTTGGGGTGCGGTCGAGGAAGCCGATCTGGATGAGGAAGGGCTCGTAGACCTCTTCGAGCGCGTCCTGCTCTTCCGCTAACGCTGCGGCTAGAGTGTTAAGGCCGACCGGGCCACCGTCGTACTTTTCGATGATGGTGCGGAGGAGGCGGCGGTCGAGTTCATCGAAGCCGTGGGCGTCTACTTCGAGCAGCGAGAGGGCTGCCTGTGCGGTTGGCCGGTCGATGACGCCCTTGGCACGTACCTGGGCATAGTCGCGGACTCGACGCAGGAGACGGTTGGCGATACGTGGAGTTCCGCGGGAGCGCATGGCGATCTCCGCCGCGCCGTCGCGGTCGATGGGGACGCCGAGGACTTCGGCGGAGCGCTCGACTACGAAGCGGAGCTGGTCGTCGGTGTAGAACTCAAGGCGCAGCAGGATGCCGAAGCGGCTGCGCAGGGGGGAGGAGAGCATGCCGGGTCGGGTGGTGGCTGCGACAAAGGTGAAGGGACGAATCTCCATCACGTGCGTCCGTGCGGCTGGGCCCTGGCCGATGATGATGTCGAGCTTGTAGTCTTCGAGCGCGGTGTAGAGCTTTTCCTCAAGGACGGGCTGGAGCCTGTGGATTTCGTCGAGGAAGAGAACCTGTCTCTCGCGGAGGTTGGTAAGGATGGCGGTGAGGTCGCCCTGAATCTGCAGGGCGGGACCGGAGGTCTGCTGGTAGCCGACTTCCAGTTCGTTCGCGATGATGGTGGCAAGGGTGGTTTTGCCGAGGCCAGGCGGCCCGAAGAGGAGGACGTGGTCGAGAGCTTCGCCTCGCGATTTTGCGGCTTCAAGGGCTATGGCGAGCTGCTCTTTGGCCTTTTCCTGTCCGATGAACTCGGAGAGGCGAGTTGGGCGCAGCTTGAGCTCGAAGGCGTCATCCTCGTCGGCTTTGCCAGCTGAGACGAGACGTTCGGCTTCGGTCGATCGTGCTTGATTGAGGTCTATCTTCGCCATGCCCTGAGGGCGATACTAAGGCGAAGGACGGCGGGAAGCAACTTTATGCGAGCGGTATGCTTTGAAAGTCCCGCGCCGAGGATGTTTTTGAGTATGCCAGTGATCGACAAGCCGTTGATCTCAACGGCGCTCAGCACCAAGAGATCGTTCCCCTATCGAGGCCAGCATCCAATAATCTTCACAGGCGCCAGCCTTATTTGAGAAGTAGAGGCAAGAATATTGAAGCAGTCAGTGCACAAATTTGAGGTTTCGACGCGGGGCCAAGGGCTCTATGAGGTCACGTCGACCGTCAGCGATTGGATGGACCGCCAGAAGATGCAAGTTGGCCTTCTGACAGTGTTTTGCCGACATACCTCGGCTTCGCTCCTGATCCAGGAGAATGCCGATCCTACTGTGCGCCGCGACATCAAAGCCTATTTCGACCGTCTCGCACCGGAGGATGGGCCGTACGATCACGACGCCGAAGGGCCCGACGATATGCCCGCTCATCTGAAGACAGCACTGACTCAGGTACAGCTATCAATACCGGTCATCAATGGCAGCCTCGTGTTGGGCACCTGGCAGGGCATCTACCTTTTTGAACACCGGGTACGCCCTCATCGACGAGAGATCGTGCTGCACCTCATCGGAGATTAGATACGTCCCACAAACCGATTTCTCGTTATCAATCCAGAAGACTGAAAGGTGCAGGTTGCTTATATATACCAAATGGTATATACCTACTAGTACGCACATGGAGGTGCCGTGAAAATGCAGATTTTGAACTTCCGAAGGCTTAACGCCGGTTTCATTGCATACCTTGTCGTCATTACCTCATCCGTTCTTGCGCAAACGAAGGCCCCCGCCAACGAGCTGCCTGCGTCAATGTGGAGCACAACCAGCGCCGAACACGTTTACGGGCTTCCAGACGTCAAGGCTGGAAAGAAGGGCACGCTAACCCTCAACCCTGACTCCCTGACGTTCACCAGCAAGTCCTCCAAGGCGGTGATTCTCCGCGACCAGATTCTTGCGGTAAGCAACGGTTCGGACCGTGTTGAATTATGGGGAACAACTGGTCAAGTCATGAGAATGTTGATTCCGGACGGCGGAGGCCTTGCTGCCGGGGCTCTCCTACATCACCGAGTCGGGATGCTCACGGTTGATTTTTTGGACCCACGCGGAGGCAAGCACGGTGCCGTGTTCAATATGACTCCGGCTCAGGCCGATGCCGCACTGGCGATGTTCCGCAAGACCCCTGTTGCGTCCCACCCACCGGCGGAGTCCATCCTCTGTGGCAACAAGGCAATTGATCCCGCCAGTGTCCTTGTCCTTACGCCGCATTGGGAAGCTGCGGATGTGCCGGCCGCATACCGCGCACTTGTCTTCGAGCATGTTGTCACGCGTTTGAAGGCTGTCAAGAGCGTCAATCACGTATACCGCGACGGCGAAACCATTCCGGACAATGTTTGCCCCGCATACACTATCCAAATCTCAGTCAAGACCTTTAATCCGGGCAACCAGATCGAGCGAGCTTCTCTGGGACCGATAGGCATGTTCGTTGGTACAACCCATATCGCGTTCGATTTCAACCTGACCGATGCGTCCGGTCGCCTCAATCAGAACGAAGAGATCAAGACCTCGATGCGGATGCAGTCGGAGAGCACCGCTGTCGCAGACATGTTCGCAAAATCACTTGCAAAACGTTACGTCGCTTCATTGAAAAAAGAGGAGACAGCGATGAAGCAGCCGACACTGACTAGTGGAAACGCCTTCAAGTAGAGCAGCCCTAATCTCAAACATCATCTCATCGGATGGCCCTCGAGAGGCTACCGACCATCATCCTTGGAGGCCACTTGGATCACATACAAAGCTCAACCCATGGCGTAAGTACCGATATAGCTGTACTCCCCGCCCTCGCATCGCATCGCGTTAGAGTAGAAAGGATGCCAAACGCGACTCCCAACAAGCATGAAATAAAGACCAAAGAGACACGGAAACTCCTCTTGGAAGCGGCGGAAAAGATCTTTGTTCGCGACGGCTACGAAAAGGCCGAACTAGGAGAGATCGCAAGCGAGGCAGGGAGAACCAAGGGCGCTATCTACGGACATTTCAAGAGCAAAGAAGAGGTGTTTCTAGCGCTTGTGGAATTTCAGGCGCTCCGCCGCAGGGCGAAGATGGAGGAACTCCTGGCTCCTTCGAAGAACACGAAGGGTAACCTTGCGGCCCTGCGCAAATACGTCCAGGAATTCGCTGCGAATGAACCTTGGGGATTGCTCCTCTTGGAATACCGTCTCTTCGTGGTGCGATATCCCGATGCGAAGGAGCGGTTAGAAAAGACTTATGCTTCCTTCATCTCCGCTGACGAGGAAAAGCGTTACACGCAGTTCCTGGGACCTGCACCGAAGGTGAAAGGCGCCCTCACACGGACAACAGCGGTTCATTCCATGTTTACCGCGCTCTCGGCATTGCAACTGGCATCGAAGTTCGATGCAAAGGCAGTGCCACCGGATGAAATTGGGAATATCGCGGTAAAGATCTTCGACGCACTCTTCGGTACTTCCGCATAGGCTTAGCAGCTGTTAAGCGTCCACCCGGTAGTAGGCGGATCTGTCAACAGAAGCAGGCTTGTCGGGACTAATCGGTGGCAGAAGAGGGTCCTCGCTTGTTAGTGGTTCGAGAATGCGGCGGACGGAGTCGTCTTTGAGCTTCCGTCACTTTCCTTGAGGTCCATGCGGTCGATCAGGCCTTTCGAAATAGTGTAAGTGTGCCAGACCTCGCTATCGGAAAGAACCTCACCGTCGAGACTCTTAACGAGCTGATGAACTCTGACATCAGTCTTGCCATCTCCACGGTCGATCACCTCAATCGGCTCGACATGAGGGTCGAATTGATTCCACTGGCGAGTCCAGTAGGCACGGATCTCGTCTTTGCCCACTACCCGGCCACCTTCCGAAGCCTTAGGCCAGCTGACATGATCACTCATCAACACAAATGCGGCGTCGATGTCCCTTTTGTTGAAGGCTGCATAAGCCCTTGTTATCAACGTTTGAGTGTCCGCCATCGTTCCTCGCTGTTCTAGCTGTTCTATGTGAGTTTGATGTGTGTGGCAGGATGAAGACCCAAATTTGGAGGACTTAGTCGTGGAGGGAGTAGACGACGGAGCCGTGCGGGGGGAGATCGACCTGGAAGGAGTTGAGGAGACCCAGTTCTTTTCTCTGCCAGAGGTCGCGTACTTTGTACTGCGCTTTGTCGATGTAGCCGTATTCGGCGAAGGTCTTGTCGACGTGCACTGGGTTGTCGCTGATGTTGAAGATAGCGAGATAGTGCTTGTCTCCGCGGATGGAGTGAGAGGTCCAGGTGATCAATGGCCCGTCCTGGGTGTTCATCTCGCTTGCGGTGGAGTCGCGGTCCATATCGATGACCGCCTGATTTGTAAGAAGCGACTTCAGCGCATCATCCATCTGCGTGAGATTTCCGCCAATGAAGAGAGGCGATCGTGCGACGGCCCAGAGGGTGATCATGGTTCGCTGCTCCTCTTCGGTGAGACGTGAGTTGCGTGGCTTGCCTGAGCCAGGATTTGGGCGGAGTTGGCCGATTGGGAGCATATCGGCATCAGGCCAGCTGCCCGGCGCGGCGTGTTCGGCCCACTGAGCGAGGACGGGAAACTGATCTTTGACACTCTGCGACCATGTGTTGTCGGGGTCTTTTTCCCAGTGGTCCCAGACATCGTCTGAGATGCGCCACACCTGCGCGCTCTTTGCGACCTCGGTTGCGTGCTCGATGGGGGTTGGGCCGGGAGAGAGGCTGAGGACTATGGGCCGGCCGGAGCGTTCGATAGCTTTGCGGATCATGCGAATCTCGGCGCTCTTGTAGGGATGCGCGATGCAGTCGACCTTGAGATAGTCGACGCCCCAGGAGGCATACTGCTTCATCAATGCGTCGTACCAGGCCTGTCCGGCGAAGTTGGGTTTGACGCCGAAGTTGTCCGGGTTCCAGGAACAGGTATCGGTTGTGTCGGCGGCTGCGCTGGCACGGTAGTGAGTGTTCCCGATGCGGGTGTTGGCGAAGACGGTCTTCTTGGGAATGCCACGAAGAATATGGATACCGAATCTGAGTCCGTCGTCGTGAACGATATCGCTGAGTGGCTTGAAGCCACTGCCGCTGGCGGATGAGGGGAAGCGGTTTGGTGCAGGCTCGTACTGGCCGCGGAGATTGAGGGTGTAGTGCAGGGCCTGCGGCATGGAGATGTTTTCGGGGTTCTCGAGGTACCAGCCCTCGTCGATGACAACGTACTGCCAGCCGAACTCCTTCAACTGAGCGTCGAGCACGACGGTGTTAGCACGAAACTGGGACTCGTTGACGGTGGCACCGTAGGCGTCCCAGCTGTTCCATCCCATTGGAGGAGTTGGAGCGAGCGTTTTGTCCTGGGCACCAACGGAGACAGTCAACAGGAAAGCAAGTGCCGCACTAAAACGCTTCATCACCATGCGAATAAACATATCAAAATCAAGAGCCCGCTACGCGCGGGGCGGTCACTTCGTGACTTGTATACCCCTTCGGTTGGCGCTCCCGTTGGTCGCGAGGGCATTTAGCCGGTGTGTTGGCAACGCGTTGCGATTAGACTGATCGTATCCAAAGAATGCTGTAGTGCAGGAGCCCTAACTTGATGAAGATTCGTTCTGCCACTGTTGTGGTTGCTTCTCTTATTTCGCTTTCCGCCACTTTGATGGCTCAGTCGATTCCGCCTGCGGTGAAGTCGGCGGAGGCGTCGATTGATGGCCAGAAGATTCGTGCGCAGGTGCGCTTTCTCTCTGACGATCTGTTGGAGGGTCGCGGGCCGGGGTTGCGCGGGAGCGAGATTGCAGCGAAGTACATTGCGACGCAGTTTGCGCTGTATGGGCTGAAGCCGGGCGGGGATAACGGGACGTATCTGCAGCAGATCAACTTTGTTGGGATGAAGGTGATTCCTGAGAAGACGACGATGTCGTTGATTCCGAAGAAGCCTGTGGGGAATTCTATTGATCTTTACTCGATCGACCTGAAGTATGCGGACGACTATACGGTGAGCAATCGGATGCTGACGCCTGCGGTGGATATCGATGCGCCGATTGTGTTTGTTGGCTATGGTGCCATTGCGCCGGAGTTTCAATGGGACGACTATGCGGGCGTGGATGTGAAGGGAAAGGTGATTCTTTGCATCGTGGGCGATCCGCCTTCGACTGATCCGAACTTTTTTGGCGGCGATGCACTGACTTACTACGGGCGGTGGACGTACAAGTTTGAAGAGGCTGCGCGGAGGGGCGCGGTCGGGGCGCTGATTATTCATCGCACGGATCTGGCGAGCTATGGCTGGGATGTGGTGAAGAACTCCAATACGAGTGAGAAGACCTATCTGCGGGATGATAAGGATCCGCAGCTGGAGGCGGCGAGCTGGATTCAGCTGGATGTGGCGAAGAAGATCTTCGCTTCGAGTGGGCTGGATGCTGATGCGGAGATTGTTGCGGCTGGGAAGCGCGGGTTCAAGGCAGTGGAGTTACCGGTTCGGTTGAAGGCGCATATCGAGAGTACGGTACGGCCGTTCCAGTCGCCGAATGTGGTGGGGATTTTGCCGGGGGCGAATGCCGGCGGCAAAGATCAGGCGGTGATGTATACGGCGCACTACGATCATCTGGGATTTGTGCCGGGAATGGCTGGGGACAATATCTACAACGGTGCGGCGGATAACGGTACGGGATGCGGCATGCTGCTGGAGATGGCGCGGGCGTGGGCGCAGTCGGGCGTGAAGCTGCCGCACTCGCTGATCTTCGCTTCGGTGACGGCGGAGGAGCAGGGGCTGCTGGGGTCGGAGTACCTGGGGCAGCATCCGCCGATTCCTGCGGGGCAGATTGCGCTGGATATTAACTACGACATGATTCTGCCGATCGGCGTGCCGCTGGAGACGAATGTGAATGGAGCGCAGAGAACTACGTTCTTCCCGACGGTGGAGGCTACGGCGAA
>Ga0302315_10006232_pt1 | contig 9992 bp, 12 predicted proteins | sample III_Palsa_N3_1_FD_200532 | JGI IMG/M metagenome (GOLD analysis project Ga0302315, IMG submission 200532) | Peat permafrost microbial communities from Stordalen Mire near Abisko, Sweden - III_Palsa_N3_1 | ecosystem: Environmental > Terrestrial > Soil > Palsa > Peat permafrost | place: Sweden... | reverse complement strand
AATTGCGCTCATAACTAATACCAAAAGTAACGATGCTATAAGGACTGGTCTTTTCATGATTATAATTTAATAGTAAAATATGTTTTACAATTGTACAATTTTCTTATTCGCGGCCTTCTTCATGGTTTCAGGCACATGGTTCAATATACATTCTCTTAAAGCTTCAATCATTCGTTTTTTGATGAATGTTCTACTTACTGCGAGGCTGACCTCGCGTACCGGCTCAGGGTCTTCAAAGTACTTCACCATTTTCTTTTGTGCCGCGGTAAGGTTCGTTAAAGACAGGGCTGGGAGCAGGGTTATGCCATTATTCAACTCCACCATTTTCTTTAAGGTTTCTATACTTCCCGCCTTGTATTCTAAGTTAGTAACAATGTGCTGCTTTTTTCGTTCGTTGCACAGGTTCATTACCTGCGAGCTTATGCAGTGTTCCTCGTTCATTAGCCATACTTCATTTAGGTTTATTTCTTTGGGCTTAAGCTTTTCCACATCCCCTAAGGCGCTCTTTTCCGATGCGTAAACCACAAAAGGTTCGTAGTAAAGGGGTATCTCTGTAATATGGCTGTTATGCAGGGGCGTTACCAGTATGCCAGCGTCCAGCAAATCGTTTTTCAGGTTTGTTACTATCTGGTCGGTGGTTAGCTCGTCTACTATTAGTTTAACTTCCGGGTAGGTCTTCAAAAACTTTGTAAGGAACAAGGGCAATAGGTATGGGGCTACCGTAGGGATAATGCCAATGCGCAGTTCGCCTTTTACTTCGGTCTTTTTATCCGAGATCAGTTCTTTTATACGGGCGGCTTCTTTCAGTACTTTCCTGGCCTGCTCTATAATTGCTTCTCCTGCTTCAGTTGCTATAGTGGGCTGCTTGCTACGATCGAAGATAGTAACTCCAAGCCCTTCTTCCAGCTTTTGTATCTGCATACTTAGGGTGGGTTGGGTTACAAAACATTTTTCTGCGGCCAGGGCAAAGTTCTTGTACGTATCTACAGCCACAATGTATTCCAGTTGAATTAACGTCATATAGATAATATCTATACAAATATAGAAAATATCAATTTGATCTATAAATAAAATCGCTGCAACTTTGTTTCATCATCAACGAAAAAACAAATAAAACTAATATGGAAAACAGGATTTTATCAGTAGGGGCAAAGTTTCCCGAATTTACAAAAAAGGCAGTTGTAAGTATTGAAAAGGGTAAAGAGTTTGCCGATGTAGCCTTGACAGATTATCTTAAGAACGACCATTGGGCGGTTCTGTTTTGGTGGCCAAAGGACTTTACCTTTGTGTGCCCTACAGAGATTGCAGAGTTCAACAAACACTATGCAGACTTTAAGGATAGAGATACGAACCTGGTTGGCGCATCTACCGATTCTGAGTTTGTGCATTTGGCCTGGAGAAATAACCATGCGGATTTAAAGGGATTGCGTTTCCCTATGCTGGCGGATACTTCTAAATCCTTAGCAGAATACTTAGGGATTTTAGAACCTGAAGAAAAAGTAGCTTACAGGGCCACCTACATTATTGACCCACAGGGTACTATTAGATGGGTAAGTTTGTACGACCTAAACGTAGGTAGAAATGTGGACGAGGTATTAAGAGTGTTGGACGCCTTGCAAACCGATGAGCTTTGCCCGTGCAACTGGAAAAAAGGTGAAGAAACCATAGCCGCTTAATTATATGTCGACGATAGTAAACGAAACCAGGCTAAACCTGCTGAATGAGATTGGAGTAGCGGAAGGTTACGCTAACCCTGTGCTGGATACTATTTCGGACACCGAGTACAAGTACCTGAAAGACCTGAAAATAAACGTTAGTAATTTTCTGGCGGGCAAAACGCTTAGTAAAAAAGAGGCATACCTTATTGCCTTGTCCGTAGCGGTGAACGAGAAGAACGAGGTACTAAGAACGGCTTTTGTGGAACTGTTAAGAAAGGAACATATTACTGAATTGGAGCTTGCTGAGTTGTACTCTTGCGTGTCGCTGCTGAATGTGAACAATGTGTTTTACCGGTTCAGGCATTTTACTAAAAAGGAATACTATGAGACTACTCCGGCTGGGATTAAGATGAGCATTATGCTGAACCCGGTATTGGGTAAAGAATTCTTTGAGCTGTTGAGTTTGGTAGTATCTACATTAAATGGTTGTGAGCTGTGCGTTACCTCTCACGAGGAGTCGCTTATAAAACTAGGAACTTCCGAAGCCAGGATTTACGATGCTGTTAGGCTGGGAGCAGTGGTGAAGGGTTTGTGTGTTGTGGTGTAATAGGAGTTGTCGGGGGAGCTTTTCCCCCGACAATTTTTTTAGTTCTTATTGCGGGGTTTAAACCGTTTGTTGGCAGGTTTTCTTTTTCCGTTACCATTACCGCTGCCATTGCTACTACTACTTCGGGCGGTAGGGTTGTAAACAGGGGCTTCGCCCAACTCTGGCGGTAGCGCAAATTTAGGTATCTCTTTTTCCAGCATTTTCTCTATCCTGGAGAATTTCAACTGATCTTTCTCATTAACAAAAGTGATGGCTTTACCGGTAGTTTCGGCCCTAGCCGTACGGCCTATGCGGTGTATATAATCTTCCGGGTCTGGCGGAACATCGTAGTTTATTACCAGCTCTATACCTTCCACGTCTATCCCTCTGGAAAGAATATCTGTACCTACTATGGTTTGCAGTTGCCTGTTACGGAACTGTCTTAATATATCTTCCCGTTCCACTTGTTCCAAGTCGGAGTGAAAGCCTTTGCAAGATAGTCCTGCGCGACTCATTTCACGTTCCAGGTTTTTTACATTATCTTTTGTAGAACAGAATATAATAATACTGGAATAAGGAGTTTGTTTTAGCAGCGCTTTAAGTAATGGTAATTTCTGCTGGTCGTAGGTCATGCAGGCCAGTTGCACTATGCCTTCTGCCGGTTTAGAAATAGATATGCTAACCTCGGCGGGGTCTTTAAGAATTTTAGACGCCAGCGTTCTTATTCGTGGCGGCATAGTAGCAGAGAAGAGCATGGTTTGCCTGTTTGTAGGCAGGTAGCTAATGATACGTAAGATATCGTCATGAAATCCCATGTCCAGCATACGGTCGGCCTCGTCTAGTACCAAATGCTCTAAATGAGTTAAATCCATAGCGCCAGAAGTAAGTTGCGCAATAAGCCTGCCGGGAGTAGCTATAATAATATCTGCGCCTTCTTTTAATGCTTTCTTTTGTTGTTCCCACTCGCTGCCGCTGCCGCCGCCATAAACGGGAATTGAGCTAACAGAAAGAAAGTAACTAAGACCCTGCACCTGCTGGTCTATTTGCAGAGCCAGTTCCCTAGTAGGGGCTATAATAATAGTATTTAAGTGGCGGTGGGCGCTTTGCTCTATTTTATGCAAAAGGGGCAGAATGTATGCCGCCGTTTTTCCGGTTCCTGTCTGGGCGCAGGCAATAATGTCTTTGCCTGCTAGTATAACGGGGATGGCTTGTTCCTGGATAGGGGTGGGTTTGGTAAATCCCATGGCGTCCAACCCTTCAACAATCTTTTCATCCAGGCCAAAATCTTTAAAAATCAAATTAGTAGTTGTTTATATTATTAGAACGGAAGATCATCTTCGCCCTGTGTCTCTGCAAATGGGTCGGTATCGTCAGAAGAGTTTTTCTTTCCCTGAGAGTTGCCTGAGCCTATGTTTGCCGTAGTTCCGCCTTCTATCTTCCAGGCTCTAACGTCTGTGTACCATCTTTCATTGTATTCCCGGCTTTCCAGGTTAAAAGATACTTTTACTACATCTCCGGTAGAGTAATTTTTAAGGGCGTCTACTTTATCTCCCCAGGCAGAACAGCATATTTTTTTTGGGAATTGTTCGGCAGTTTCTATTATAAAATCCTGTTTTGTCCAGGTTCCGTTTTTGCCGTTTCCTGTTTGCGGGTTAAGTACCTTTACTATTTTTCCGGTAATCTCTAATGCCATATACTAAATATAGTTATCTAAATACAAATATAACTAAAGTATAAGGTCTTTACGAGTTTAGGTAAAAATATAGCCTTAGGCGGCAAAAGTTTTAAAGCCCAGGTTTCCTATTGCTTTTAGCAGGTTCTCTTTGGTTACGGGCTCTTCCAGTAGTATTACGTCCTTATGTTCAATGGGTTCGGCAAGTTTTCCGGTTACTAAAATTTTTACGTTGTGCTTATTGGCGAATGTATTCTGGCAAATTAAATCCAAAAATAGAGAGCCGTCCGATTTAATAATTTTACTGTTTATAATAATCAATTCAGGGCAGGCATTATTGTTAGCTCTGGCAAAATCTTGTACAAAACTAAGAGCATTAGTTCCTCCTCTCACAATGTGAATGCACTCGCTCAGGTTTAGTTTGCGTAAAAGCTTATAGACCAAGAATGTATTAGATACATTTTCATCCGCAAGCAATATGCAGTTTATCTTATCCATTTAGTTTTTTGTCGAAGTTAACACATGTATATTAATTAGATGTTAATAATTTTTAAAATTTAGACGATCTTATACAATCAATTTTTAAAAGTATAAATTTATCAATAAAATAAAGTGAAAAAAAAGACAAAAAATCATCTTTACTTACACTTGCTTATTTATCAAAACTCAATAAAAGTTTCTTGCCTCCCCAATTTTTTAAAAGTTTCTCTCCTTCAGTATTAATTTCCTCTATCGTTCTTTTCTTTCCGTTACCAGATCCGGGAAATACCAGGTACATAATAACATACTCTTCTATGCCGCCATTTTTTGGGTTAGCGTCTACTCCCAAAGCATTTGCAAGGGCTATAGAAGCTTCTCCCAGTTTCCCGGGCGGGCCTTCGTCCGCAAATAGCGCGTATGCCAGTTTACCATTAGATTTATTTACCACAACTGCAAAGTCTCCCAACTTAGCGCCGGAAGCTTGTTTAACTTTTTGAGGTAGTACTATATAAGGGATTACTTCTGCATTTACATAACGGGAGGGGTCGGTTTCTGCTTTTTCGGTATCTTCCAGCGAAGTCATAGATACATAGTAACCCGGGTAGCGATCGTTAGCTTGTTGTATGTAAGGCTTATTATCTACTGTTACTATCGCCCACCAGTTGCCCGGCTTTCCTCCATTGTGTAAGTGATCTAGAGCTTTGCTGTCGTTGGCGTGGTAGGCCCTTGGCGATCCGTCGGCATCTATGGCCATGCCTGCTTTGTAAAAAATAGCATCGCCGGAATCGCTTTTGTAAACAGGTATGCCAGAAATGGCACAAATTTTGCTGGCTTTCCTATCATTCACCCCATAGACCACCTTTTTACCCCAACCGGTAACGGTAATAGCAATAATAAGGGCGGACACAAGGTTTAAATACATAGAAAAACCAATAGGTTCTTAGTTCTACGTAATTTTTTCTTGTTAGGTTACAAATTAAGCCTCCTTAATTTGTCAGCTTTCCAGGCAGTAAAACCAACCACCCCTAAAGTCATAGCTCCCCCAAATACCACAGAAGTTACTACCCCCATTAGTTTTGCCGCTACTCCCGATTCGAAAGAGCCAATCTCATTAGAAGAACCAATAAAAATATTATTTACAGATGATACTCTACCCTTCATATTCTCAGGGGTATACAGTTGAATAAGGGTAGAACGAATAATAACGCTTATGCCGTCAAAAGCCCCGCTAAGCGCCAATATTAAAAGGGAAAAATAGAAGTTTGTTGAAATCCCAAACAAAATCATACACACTCCAAAACCGGCCACACAAAATAACATCTTTTTTCCTGCTCCTTTATGGATAGGGTTATAAGTCATAAACAGAATCATAAGGGCTGAGCCAACGGCAGGCGCAGCCCTCAATAACCCCAACCCTTCTGGCCCGGTTTTTAGTATTTCAGCTGCAAATACAGGTAATAAAGCCACGGCTCCCCCAAACAGTACGGCAAATAAATCCAGGCTGATGGCGCTAAGTATAATCTGGTTAGAGAAGACAAACTTTATACCTTCCTTCAAGCTTTTTAAGATCGATTGCTTTTGGGGAATCTCTGGCAAAGGAACAGAATGAATAAGCAAAAAAACAGTTAATGAAGTAAGCGTTAGCACGGCGTCTGTGGCATAAGAAGCAGATATACCAAAATAAGCATAAATAAGCCCGCCCAGCGCAGGCCCTGCTACGGATGCCCCTTGCCATAGCGCGCTGTTCCATGATATTGCATTTGCATACAGGCTTTTATCATGAATTAACTGTGGCATAAACGAAAAAATAGCCGGGCCTAAAAAACCCCTGGCCGCCCCGCTTATAAATATTATGGCATAAATGGGGATTACTTTATTATGTAAAGATTCGGGAGAAAGGTCTAGCGTAAGGAACAGGAGGGAGGCTGAACAAACCAGAAGCATGGTAAGTACAGCGGTAATTATTTTTTTCCGGCTTGTGCTGTCCGCCACATAGCCGGCGTACAGCGCCACGGTAATTGAAGGAATAGCTTCCGCCAAGCCTATAAGCCCCAGGGATAGTGGATTTTTGGTGATCTCAAAAATTTGCCAGCTAACTATTACCGCTTGTATTTGTAAGGCCAGTGTAAAACAAAGTCTTCCGGTTAAAAAAAGTCGGAACTGGGGCAGCCTTAATGCCGCATAAGGATCATAAGAGGTAGTTGTCATTAGAGTGGCAAAGTTCTTAAAATTGGTATGAAATGAAAAAATTAGAAAAATATTTTTTTACTTTAAGAGATATTAAGAACACAAAGGTCTCTTTTTTTAATTATAGTAACCCAACGTAATGAAAATTCTTATTGTAGAGGACGAAAAAGGCCTGTCGGAAAGTATCAGCAATCATTTAAGTAAAGATGGTTTTTTATGCGAACGGGTTTTTACCTATGCCGCCGCCGAAGAAAAAATAAATTTATACAGTTACGATTGTGTAATTGTAGACATTAACCTGCCCGATGGTATTGGCTTTGGCTTGGTGGAAGCCCTCAAGAAAATTTCCGCTACTACTGGCATTATTATTATTTCTGCGCGCAACGCCATAGAAGATAAAATTAAAGGCCTGGAAATAGGCTCCGACGATTACCTGACTAAGCCTTTCCATTTATCAGAGCTTAATGCGCGGGTAAAGTCGCTGGTGCGCCGCAAAAGTTTTGGCGGAACTAATGAGATTGTCTTTAATGAGATTAAAATTAACCTGAACAAAAGGATGGTTTATGTAAACGATGCAGAAACCCCTTTGTCCAGGAAAGAGTACGACCTACTGCTTTATTTTATTTCCAACAAAGAACACGCCCTTACCAAAGAGGCCATTGCAGAACACTTATGGGGAGATAATATAGACTCTGTAGATTCGTTAGATATAGTATATTCGCACATAAAAAACCTGCGGCGCAAGCTTATGGAAAAAGGCGCCAAAGACTACGTGCATTCCATCTACGGTATAGGTTATAAATTCGAAGACCATTGAAATTACTTACTAAAACTACTTTATACTACCTGGGCTTTTCGGTAATTATTTACCTTAGCATTGCCGTGGCTTTCTACTATGTAACCGAATACCTGGTGTACGAAGATGTAGAAACCAAGCTACTATCCGAAAAAAAAGATTTTGAGACGTTTACAGAGAACAACGGCCTGTGGTACAAAAGCTGTTATTTTGTTCAGAATAAAATTGAGTTTGTGCCCTCTGTTTACCACGATGATAAAGTAGTATTTATAGATACTTTATTGTACGACAAGAATAACTACCAGTTAATTCCATTTAGGCAAGTAACTTTTTATGAAAAACTGGGTAGCGACTACTATAAGATACATATACGCAAATCGCTTATTGAGTCTGATAAACTTTTAAAATACCTTACCTACACGTTACTTATACTAATGGTAATAGGGCTTTCTGTTACTTATTTTGTGCAACGGTGGATATCGAAAGGAATATGGAAGCCATTTAATAATACCTTATCAAAAGTAAAATCTTTTAAGCTTACTAAAGAACAAGAGCTTGAACTTAGTTACTCTAACATTTATGAGTTTGAGGAACTAAACGGCGTGCTTAATAAGATGGTTCGCAAGATGCAGAAAGACTATAAGAACCTTAAAGAGTTTACCCAAAACGCCTCGCACGAAATGCAAACCCCGGTGGCCCTTATAAATGCCAGGGTAGAGGAGCTTATTCAGTCAAAAAACCTTACGGATAAACAGGTTTATTTAATACAGGAAATAAATAATTCTTCTAACCGAATATCCAAACTTACGCAGGGTTTACTATTGCTATCAAAAATAGAAAACAGGCAGTTTCAGGAAATAAAGAATGTGGATTTTGATGTTCTGATAAAAAGAAAAATAGAAGAGCTGGAGGAATTGTTCTCTCACAAACAGCTAAAGGTAGAGTATGAAAAGAATGGGAATTTTGTTTTTTATATTAACCCTGACCTTGCTGATGTTTTATTAAATAATTTAATAGCGAACGCTATTAAGCACAATTTTTTTGGTGGTACTATAATAATAAAATTATCAGACGATGGGTTCGAGATTATCAATACCGGCGATACCTTATCCATTGATCCCAAAACCATGTTCCAGCGTTTCCGCAAAGGCAAAACTTCTTTATCCACCGGGCTTGGCCTGGCCATAGTAAAACAGATATGCGACGTGTATGGGCTCTCCATAGAATATTACTACCAGAACAAACTGCACCACATGAAAGTAAACAGAGAAGAACTTGTAATTGGGTTGTAAAACTACTCTACTTCTCTTTTTCCAATATGTTTCCAGAATCTCTATATACCTTGTGGGCTTTATAGACAATTGATAAAATTTGAATCGGGGTATGCATCGATTTTTTTCAATGAAATGTATTTACGGAATTAAGGCCCTAATTTGCATAAAGACTGAAACAAGTTACACCCTGCTTCAAACCATTTCAGTAAAAGAAAACATACCACAGCCTTTTCTGAAGACTATTTTAACTGAAATGGAAAAACATGGAATAATAGTTTTAAAAAAAGGAAAAAGCGGGGGGTACAGATTGGCTAAACCTGCCGAGCAAATAACTCTACATTTAATAGTCAGTACCCTTGATGGTTCTAAGATTTCAATACCTTGCATAAACAACTTATCTCACAAATGCGATGATTGCCCGGAATCAGATTGTACTATGCGGCAAGTTATGATAGAAGTAAAAACGCAGATGGATAGTTTACTAAAAAGTATAAACCTAAAAAGTATTATTAAGTAATAGTTGATATATTTTTTTCCCTCAGTTTATGAATAATAAATTTAAGTTAATAATTTTTATCCTCTCTACTATCAATTTATTTAGCGCATTAGGGCAAATTACCCCGCAAGGGCAAAACGGCAAGCTGGTAGCAAACGCCGCGGTGCAAGTGGAACAAAAGATTGGCAAACGGTTTACTTCAATTACTACCGTTGCCTACAGCAGAAGAAGCCAGTTAAACAACACCAACGTACTACAAACGTTGGGGTTTACCGGCCTCTTGCAAGATTTCTCCTACCGGATTAACAAAAAATGGAGCGTATCGCAAGGGCAGTTTTATGGGAGATTTGGATTCGACGATCCCCAACACCCGACATACCTTAATGAGGCAAGGTTGTACCCTCGCCTGTCGTACAAAACAGAGTGGAAAGGCATAGCGCTAACGTTCCAGTTTCGTACAGATTTCAGATTCTTCTACCCACCGCCAGGGCAAACATGGAACAACCCTTTTGAATTTCGCAACAGGCTACTTGGCAGGGCGTCTATTCCTATAGATAAGTCGAAAAAGGTTTTCTTTGTAGTAATTACAGAATTGTTTGCGTTAACAGATAAAGATTACAAATCAGTGGAGAATGGATCAGGCCATTACTATTATACGCCCTACAAATTTCACGAGGACAGGACTTCTTTCTTTGTAAGATATAAATTTAATGAAAATCTGTTCGGCGATGTAGGCGTGCTTAACCAAATATGGAGGGTTGCAGACGGTAAACTTACTATTAACCACCAGTTTAGTATTGATCTTGTAATAGTAAATCCTTTCAGTATGTAACCGGTGTTTTA
>Ga0302315_10006230_pt1 | contig 9992 bp, 5 predicted proteins | sample III_Palsa_N3_1_FD_200532 | JGI IMG/M metagenome (GOLD analysis project Ga0302315, IMG submission 200532) | Peat permafrost microbial communities from Stordalen Mire near Abisko, Sweden - III_Palsa_N3_1 | ecosystem: Environmental > Terrestrial > Soil > Palsa > Peat permafrost | place: Sweden... | reverse complement strand
GGGACTTCAGCGATGAGGTGCTGTGCTGGCTTCTTCATGGGAATAGTCTGCTCCTCCTTCGGAGGACCTGCTCATCCCATTTATCTTTACGAATGTATCCCGGAGCCGCACAGATAATCGGTCATCGAAGCCAACGTTTTCTGAATCCAAAGCTAACCAGCAGCGACCTATTTGGGCTTCACCGAGTTCTTGGTCTGGTCTGCTGACGTTGGTCCACTCTGCGTCAGCAGTACCGGCACGGGCACGCGGTTATGCTGAGCGAAGTACCAGCGCAGGGTGAAAGTGAATGTGCGGATTTGCTCGCTCACCACGCTCAACTGCGGACGGTAGAAGAAGATATTGTACGCCGGAGCGATACTCAGGTTCCCATACACCGGAATGCTTAGCGAAGTGTTCCAGGTGAACGCATAGTTTGTCTGCGTGGGCAAGACCTTGTCTGCTGGCCTGCCGAAGAAGATGTCTCCTGCGCTTTCGCTCACCAGGGCCGGGGGCACCTTGAAGCGCTTGAAGAAGTCGAGCTTGCGCTCTAGGTGGGTGTCCCAGTACACGCCCGGGGTATGCAGAGTCGTTGCGCTCGGGCTGCCTACCAGCGTCGTCGATGCACTGATCGGAAACGTCGCCTTTGCCTTCTTGAAGCACGTGCCGATGTCCGTGCCGGCCATCGCCACACAAGGAAGCTGCGTATTTCCATTCGCCAACGTAATCGAATTCAGAATGTTGTTCTGCACGCTGAACTCAAAGCCGCCTTCCGCATAGCTATTTGCATCGACATTCCACTTGTCCAGCTTGTTGTCGCTGCGCACGCCCCATTCTCGCCGGAATCCCGCTTTATCGTTGAAGCTGCTCACAAGTGGCAGAGCAATGGAGAGCTGTCCGCCGCCGTTCGTGAATGGTAGAAAGAGGCGCGCATTATTCACCTGTGTCTGATATTGGTGCGGCGCCAGCACCAGCATGTTCTTCGGCTCTGCGCGGCTCCTAATCCATGGATGAGGGAATAGATCGATTTGCGCGAACGCGCCAAAGGTCGCCGTGTTCTGCTGATAGGTTACCGTCTCAGGGCTTCCTGTAAGGCTGCCTTTCACTGTCCGCTCATAGGCGAAGGACGTCTGGGTGCCCGCTGTTGCCGGACCGAAAAAAGGATGGTCCGATGCCAGCCGTAGCGCTGCTTCCGCGTCGAAGTCCTGGGAGTGCGGCACAGCCGCTCTTGAGTCGGCGACGCCCTGCAACTCCGTTGGTACAACGTCCGTCGGTCCCAGCGCCGCTCCGCTGTTGAAACCCAGCACTACCTTGTTGAAGTCGATCTGAAAGAGTCGCTGTTGTTCGAACGTGGTTACAGCCAAGGCAATCATGGCATTCGCATTCGGAGGCGCCGTCTTCGGGGGGGCGCCTCGCATATTTTCGAGACCCCGTGCAATTTGTGCTGTCAGAAATGTAGTTGTCACTGCTCGCGTCTGTGGCTTGCCCTGTCCGAGTGGCGTGTACAACACGTCGTCCTCGGCCAAGTGGTCGCTGGTGACGATCCAGTAGCGATCATCGTCGCCTATCACTTGGCCGTTCACGCAATAAGTTGTGCCTCCGCCCACGGCATCAACCGCTGATGCCTTGCATTCCGCATCTTGCGCAATCCATAACGGATCGTCCGAGCTTTCCACGTTGGTAAGGTTCTTTAGCGAAGGTTGACTCACGCCGTACACCACCAGCCATTGCTGAGTGAGGTCGGTGGCTATCAGGCTGGTTTGCGTATTGCTCTGCTCTGTGATGGAGGTGTCCAGCACCTTTTTTAGGTCCGAGCCGGTTACCGCGATACGTTCTAGATAGTCGCCCTTCCACAATACGCGGTCCAACGCCACCCGTAGTAGGCAATGTCCAGGAGAGCCTCCTGCCGGTGCCTGATATCCCTTGCAGTAGACCTCCACGTCGTCGCTACCATCGTAGCCCGACCACAGGTCGCCCATGAAAACATCGCGGCGTTGCAGTAGCACTACATCCGACTGCTCTGTCTCGCCACCCAGTAGCCGCTGTTCCGGTTGCTCCGCCTGTCGCTGTGCGGCTTCCAGCATCGCAAGCACCGTCTCATAGCGGCACTGGAGCGGATCGTCCAAAACTTCTTGGCTCGTGGTCCCGTTGATGTGCGTCACGCAAGGGAGATATGAACGGACACCCATGAACCTATTGCTATGGGCTAGATCGGCCGGAAACCGATCATGAGCCACGTCCACCGCATTGCGCTTCATCCCACTTGGAGCCATCGCCAGATGCGCGATCTCGTTATGGTAGACAGGACCGGTCAAGGTTGCGAGCGAAATGGTTCCGTACATACCATTCGCGCCGGTTGGTACATTCGAAGAAACGCTTGCCGCGTCAGGTGCCATCACCGGTGTCGCTTGCGTCAGGTCATTGAGAGTCAGATCGATCACTGGCGTCTGGTAGTCGGTCTGCGCCTCGCTAAGGACCAGATCCACCATCTGCTGCTGATCCGGTGTCGCCTGCAGCAGCCGAGAACGTACACGCGCCGCCAACACTTGTGCCTCGGGCGCAGGCATCTGCGCCATGACGATCACGCGATCGAACTTCTTTCCCTCGAGGTAGCGCGCCGCGCGCACCGCGTCGGCCACGGCAGCGACCGGGTCGAACACCGTGACCGATCCTACGACCTTCTCGCTTCCCGGACTGCAGCTGAGGAAGTACGGCACGCTCTGACTCTGCTGATTCGCACTCTGTTCAGTCCTCTTCTGCTCTTGAGCTGCTCCGCCCCTCGGGTTCTTCGAAACCGGGTCGACCTGCCCGGCACACATTTTGAGGTTGGTCGCGGAGATCGCGCTCATCGTCTCCCGCCCCACCACGCCAATCAATAGCACACGGCTTCCATTCTCCACGGCTACTGTGTAGCCTGCGCCATTCATCTCTCGGTCGATGGTGCGGAGTAGGCCGTGCTCAGCGTCTATAGCGGCAGTTCGGGAAATAACGGGGTTCCATATGCCATTGTTGGATTGGTCGTTCCCTTTGAATATCTTCTCATCCACAACAACGCTCTTAACCTCCACCTTGTCGAGCCGTGTGCTTAGGTCACTCCAATACTCCTGCAAGTCGTGCTGATCAGTTTCGCGGGTCACCTTATTACTGTCCATGCAGGCGTCGTCGATTTTCATGGCTGACGGTTGCGTTTTGTCCGCTGCGGGTGGCTGGTACTTGTCCCCCTGTAGCAGCCTCTTGATCGGGTCGGGAATCGTGCAGCGCGTGCCCCATGCCGCCGTCATAATCTTCAGTTCATTCGCCGCTACGGTTTCGCGGTTTTGCTGCAGGGTGGTCCGCTGGTTCGCTGCATTTGCTACATCGCCTATCAGTTGCGTCGGATCGACTGCCCTCGCCATTGAGGCCGCAGTCCCATCGGTCAGCACTTTGTCTAGCCGGGAGAGCCAATCGAACGTGTTCGGGAGGGGATTGCTCCCTCCGGTGCAGGTCGCCGTATTCGGACTTCCGTCCACCGCAAACAATAGCGGACACCAGGGGTCTCCAGCCTTGCCACCCCCTGCGTCCACACCCAGCTTGCCGCCCCCACCCAAAGGTATTCTCAGGTTGGCCGCTAGCAGTTGCGTTCGGTGCTCTTCGTTATTCGCAATAAAGTCTCTCCGGTTGGCCAAACTCATGTTCTGAGTCATAACCGCGACCCTATGCAGCCAGTATGACGTGTAGATAAAGTCTTCCCGGCCAGGCACCAACGCGCGATATCCTGCCTGCATCATGAAACGGAGCACATTGTCGCACTGCGCCGCGGGAGCCACCCGTGTTTGATCTTTGTACAGCGATTCGGGGAGCTTCGTAGCATCCGGCGCCGTCGAATGGCAGCCATCGATACCAGCATCCTCCAATTGAATTCCAGCACCGAACTCGGGAGCAAAGTTATCGCCCATTCCCAGAAGAAGGCCTTGCGCTCCACTTCGCCAGCCCAAGAAATTGGCGACGGGCGATAGCACTGGATTCGTAGAAGATTCTCCCGCTTCCATTCGGTAATAACCAAACAGTTTTCCGGTGTAATAAATATCCAATGTCCTAGCTGGTGAAGAGGGAGAGGCAGAATCTGAACTCCCGGCGGTGGCTGCAACCTGTGCTCTAGTAGATGGAAGGCACAGCAGAAGAAATGGGACGTGGACAATGGATTTACAAAGCGTGTTTAAAGGCATAGGACTCAACAGCCTCCACGGATATATTGGTTGCGCAGACAGAGATCTTGTCACACAGTCATAGAGCGTACCCATTGACCTGCAATATTTTGGCCGTTGGAGTAAAGCTACGCCGACGCGAAATGCAATACATGTTGAAGTTGAGCCCCATTATTCGCGCAGAATGCGCGCCGTGTCGAGGAGAATCCGTCGTCTACCCGTGATTTCCTGATGGATAGTCACGGTGTGCCGCCGCAACTCGACATCGGCTTCGATTTGCTTGGACGTCAGTAAATCACTCATAGCCCGTTGAGTATTAGATAGAAGCTTTGTAGGCAAAGTGCGGGTGGCAGCGGATTTTCAAGCGAGAATAAAACCTTCTTCCTCAATAACTTGGCCCGAAAAATCCTCTCCGGTATTGGCAGCTGAGCCGCATCCCGCATTGAGAGCAGAGGGTCGGGGTCTTCTGTGCTCCCACATGCAGGGTCGCGCCCGTCGGATGTTTTGGGAAGCAAAGCTAAGTTATTGAGGGGCGCGCCGCCGGGACTTATGGATTGGCATGGATAACGGGCAGCGCGAAACAATCTGCTTGAAATTTATCCCTGAATTAGGTACTACTTATCCAGTCCCGTATCCCCACCCAGACTATAACCGCAGATCGTCGAGGCGATCGGATCGTGTCTTTAATCGACCTTCTCTTCCACGACCGCGCCCCTCGGCCCACCGCACCTCCACCTGAGTCCGCGCCCCTCAGCATACATCCGGAGCCGCGGTTCTTCGTTGAAGCCGGAACTAACCCGCTCACGCGCATTTGCAACGTAATCGATGTGTCCGACGGTGGCGTTATCGGAATCACCGGTGATCGCGGAGCTGGCAAATCTGTCCTGCTCCGCAAGATCGGGCAACGCTTCAGCAGCGACAATCTCACCATCAACGTTTCTTCTCCCATTAGCGGAAGCAAGGACATGGAATTCTTCCTCATGCTCTTCCGCCAGCTTGTGCAAGAGGTCATCGAAGATTTGCGCCGCCGCATAGACAGATACGGTGAGGATATCCGGGAGATCGGCAATCGGGCGCTAAAACGGGAACGGCGCAGAGTCCTCATTCTGGGTCTTCTGCTCGCGCTGGCCGCCTCCTTTGCTGGCCTCTCCGTCTATGATCGGGTACTGTTGACAACAAAAGCAGACAGCGTTCGTCAACAATATGATCAGATCAACGACAGGATCAGATCACTTTCGGATAGTGATTCTGCTGGCCCAATATTCGGCTCGCTTAACGCGAAGATGAACTTCGCCCTTGCGCAGCTAGGAACATTCAATCGCTGGTCTCCATTTGCGGGTAGCGAGTACGCCACCACAGGCCGCCAGAAGTGGGTCATCCAATCGCTGGTGCGCCTCACGGAGTTGCTTGGCTGCCTGCTCTTCTTGCTCTTTGCTTACAGCATGTCCGGACCAATCGTGGCAGATGTCTTCGCCCTGTATCGAGCTTCCGCCGATGAACGTGGTCTGCTTAGTTACGCACAGCAGATCGCAAAAAAACTGGATTATGAGCTCACCCGCACCGCCGACCGCAGTCTCGAGTTCTCTCCATTCGCGTGGTTGAAGGGGACGGCTAAGCGCTCGGACCAACAAAAGGCACGTGCACTCTCTCTGCCGGAACTCACGTCTAATTACATTGAGTTCGTGGTAAACGTCCGGCACGTCTTTCCGGGCAAAATCATCGTTTGCATCGACGAACTTGACAAGATATCTACAGTCGAGGAAATTGCCGAGATCCTTCGCGAGATCAAAGGCGCCCTCTATGTGGAAGGCACCTTCTATCTTCTTTCCATTTCTAACGATGCCATGCGTTCCTTCGAGGGCCGCATGGGTGACACCCGAGATATTTTCGAAAGCACTTTCGACGACGTTTTTCCGGTTAGATCGCTAGAACTCGACTCGTGCATCGAGATTTTGAAACGCAGGATGGAGGCCGGAAGCGAAGAGCTTCGCCTGAAGCTCCACGACGACGATGCGCTGGCTATGATCGCGATCTTCGCCGCTGGCAACGCCCGTGATCTTATCCGATGCTTCCGAGAAAGTGTTCTGAGCGGCCAAGCCGGAAAGCTGCCCGATGCGATGGCGATCTGGTCTTTGCTGTATACCCGGCGACTCGATGCCATCCGCGACCGGGCACTCATCGCAGGCGGCTCGCCCGAACTACGTTACATTCTGCTGCCGCAACTGAAATCAGATATCGAAGAAAGCATACATACCGGGCTGGGCATGACGGGAATCCGCCATAAGTTGCGCGACTACTTTCGGAAGGAGAACCTTCTCCAGGCGGAGATGGAGGTTGCACTGCGGTTCGTCCGCTACGCCGTCGAAGTGGAAATCTTGCTTTTCGCTCGCGAGATCCTTGATCTAGACGCTTCGGCTCATCGTCGGCGTGCGACCTCCTATCTCATGACCGCCTACCAGATGTTGCCCCTCAGCCTTACCGACTGCGAAGCTCTACTGGACGCTTATCCGGAATACCTGCTTGACTCCGAGGCTTTTGCACCCTCGCCGGGGGTCTCAGCCTCTGTACATCTGGATTACCCGGTCTCCGAACGTATAGTGTGAGGTGAGTTCGCTCACTGAGCGAAGCAGAAGATGATTACTCATCTCTGGTAGACCACGGGGAAGAAGTAATTCATAGAATCAGTTTCAATATTTTGGCTCATAGGACGTGATCCAGATAACCCAACCCGAACGAAACGCGAGGGCAGGAAGTGGGTCGTCCAACTATACTTTTTTACAATCGATATCAGTGTCGGTTTCATAGCGGGCAATCGATTAAAATCCCTTATCCAAGCGGAATCATCGAAAAAGAGCGAAGGCGGGATTGCGGGCGGCAGCGGCGCAGATCGAGATTCTCTCGCTCAGCGCCGATTCATGCAAAGATAAAACTTTCCCCCTCAATAACTTGGCCCCGAGAGACCCTCTCCTGCAGAGGCACTTGGGCCCTATCCCGCTTTGGGAGCAGAGGGCCGGAGGCCCTCTGGGCTCCCTTATCGGAGCTGGGCTGAGGGATTGTCATGCAGGTTGGGCAAGTTATTGAGTGTGCGCTGCCGGTGCTGAATTAGGTGGCGGAATTGGCTGCAGCCAACACCTCCCCTTAGGGCATACGGGAAACGCGCATTGGCCTGTTGTCGACAGTTGACCTTCGGAGCGGCTGGGGGGCGGGTCGGTAATCGGAGCCGACAAGGGACAAAAAAGACAAGCGCAAAACTGCTTCCGTACATTACGATTGTTCGCAAACACAATCTGTCTAGGTCATAGATGCACTGTACATGTATGGGAGATGAGATATGGCCCCACCTGGATTAGGTGACGAAGCACCGACTGAGAAGAAGAATGAAGACGATACCAGCAACCTCGAACATAGATGGCAGCTAAGACTATTGCCATTCATGGCTTCAGGTATAGCGCTGCTAGGCTTGGTGTACTTCGCCCTTGGCATTTACAGCACTTCAGGAATTGGCGTTTTCCTCCGGGAGGAGCCTTCGACGCACGTCACCACCCGCGTTGACGATCTACTAGCAAATAGGACAAAGAATCAGTTGACCAACGCTGATGTGATGCAACAGGGCCTATTGCTGCTTGAGGCCGACACGTTGGACAGACGATACAAGCAAGCATCAGCACTCTTGCTTTCGCGAATATGGACGCGCCAACTGGCATTCAATACCGGCATGGTGCTTTCGCTCATCGGAGCCATTTTCATCCTCGGTAAGCTAACTGAGAGCTCCTCCCAGGTGGACCTTGGAGCAGCTTCCTGGAAGGCTGGCATTACGAGCACGTCACCTGGCCTCATACTTGCGTTCCTCGGTGTCAGCCTAATGGGAATCGCTTTGGTGGTTCAGCCCAAGATCGAGGTCACCGACAAAGCAATATACTTCCTTTCAACACAGAAAGAAGACGGCAAGAAGGGTCAGGCATCAACTGGCGTCGATCCTGTACCAATTCCACCAACTGACCCAGATCCCACTGAGGATGGAACCACTGATGCAAGTAGGCATAAATGATATTCGTGCAAGACTATTGGCTTGCGTCAGTTTCCTTATCTGCAGTGTTTCGCACCTGGCTGTTTGCCAAGTGCCCGATCCAGCTTTTCAAAAGATCCATGATGAATGGAAGGCAATCGATTCAGCGCCGCCGCCGAAAGACTTCTTGCCAGTCATTCACGATCTCAAGGCTTTTCGCAATTCTTCAGGTGGCAAGTCTTGGCAAACTGACTACATGCTCGGGGTCGCTTACTGCCGCACCCCCGGCAACAACAACCAGAAGGCCGGCAATCAGTTCCTAGATCGCGTACGACGAAGCCTCTTGGCTCCTGAAAGCGCTCGGTCAGCGGCGGCTCAGGTAATGAAGTGGTGCGTTAGTTCTTCGGATGGACCAGAAGACAGCCCGACCTTTCAGCTCACCTCGGTAGCTGGCCTCAATCAAGGAGGAGTGCTCAATAAGGGCGGCTATGAAATGCCCCATGGAGATAGCACAGAATTCAACACTTCTCAAGAATCTGAGCCAGACATCCTGATCTGGGATAACCGTTTATTTCCTCCCTCCAAATCCGCCGAAGCGGTAGTAGCTGCGAAGGAGCGAACGTTGGGTTTCTATTTTCAAGGTGGGGCCGCTTCCGGCTTCGTCATAGAGACTGAAGTCGGTAGGCCAGCAGACGTTGGGATCTGTATGGCGAAGTATAGAGGCGCTCTCCAAACCGAGTTCGGCATGGTAGCGCCTGCAAATCTTATCACCGTCTACGCGCTTGTAAGTGATGTTCCGCGACTTGCTGACCATCTTCATCTGCTGAAGATGCCGCTGGGTACAGTGGCATATTCTGTTCCCCTAGACCTGAGTATCGTGGGAATTGGAACTGGTGAACATTGCGGAACATTAGCGCACGAACTAACCCACCTGTTTATCAGACAAAACTTCGGGGATAGTCCAGCGTGGCTTGAGGAAGGCCTCGCCTCCGAGGTAGCCGTTTCCATTCCAACTGCCGCCGGCTTCCAATTCATTCCAAGCTGGCGAGATGTTGTTCTGAAAAGAGACTGGCAGATGCGCCCCACTGTTCCCGAACTCCTTAACCTCACTTGGGCGAATTTCACAACCAATGATCCGAAAGAAGTTGAGCATGTGGCAGCGATCCATGCCATGGCGGCATCATTCGTTCGATATTTGGACGCGAAGAAGAAGCTCGTACCACTCTACAAGGCTCTGAGAGATGGTCTCTCTAGCGACACGCCGCAATCCGATGTTGAGGTCTTCACATCTGTGCTGGGCAAATCGCCAGATCAGGTTGATAACGACTTTTCGGCATGGTTTGTGCAAAATGCGACTCCAGTCCATACACCGTTCTAAGCTCGGTTAGGTCGTAGGCATTCCCCGCGAAAGTACGTGGAAACGGTCTTCGGTCTTCCGATCTCTATCTCCGCATGCCGTCAACGAGCGTTTTATCGCCAATGCGCTCACCGAGGAGATTAATAACGGGAAGTGTGCTTCTCGGAAAGTACAGAGACATCATCTGGGAGCGGACAGATGTCGGCGAAATCGCGGGCGGCAGCGGCGCAGATCGAGATTCTCTCGCTCCGCGCCGATTTTAAGAGAAAAATAAAGTCTTCCCCCTCAATAACTTGGCCCCGAGAGACCTTCCCCTGCATAGGCACTTGGGCCCCATCCCGCTTTGGGAGCAGAGGGTCGGGAGTTCGAATCTCTCCGCCCCGACCATTTAATCAACGAGTTAGGTGGTGTGACCTACTCGGAGTTGTTGATCCTTGAGGCTTTGACAGCTACAAATTTGACTACAGTC
>Ga0302315_10006229_pt1 | contig 9994 bp, 8 predicted proteins | sample III_Palsa_N3_1_FD_200532 | JGI IMG/M metagenome (GOLD analysis project Ga0302315, IMG submission 200532) | Peat permafrost microbial communities from Stordalen Mire near Abisko, Sweden - III_Palsa_N3_1 | ecosystem: Environmental > Terrestrial > Soil > Palsa > Peat permafrost | place: Sweden... | reverse complement strand
GTAGGCTTCCGTTCCACGGGGAACTCCAGTCACACAGGGAATGCCTGGTTTAAGGATACCGGCCTTCTCACCGGCAATAGCTGCGGGCGTATCTCCGAGCAGCTCCGTGTGGTCCAGGTCGATATTTGTGATGACTGTTGTGAGAGGCTTGCGCACGACGTTTGTCGCGTCCAGCCGTCCTCCAAGTCCAACTTCTATCACGGCGCAATCGACGCCGCTTTGTGCAAAATAGAGAAAGCCAACGGCGGTCTTCAGCTCAAATTCCGTGGTCGCTCCGAATTCGGTTTGCTCCAGCGCCTCGACGTGAGGCCGGATCACCGTCATCAACCGCGCGAACTCGTCCTTTGGAATCGGCTCTCCGTCGATCTGAATCCGCTCTCGCATATCGTACACAAACGGGGAAAGATAGAGCCCCGTTCGCTTCCCGGCGGCGCGTAAAATACTCGCCACCATGGTTGCCGTTGAGCCCTTGCCCTTGGTCCCCGCAATGTGAATGACAGCGATCTGATCCTGCGGATTCCCAAGAAGCTCCAAAAGAGCCAGAAACCGATCATTGCCAAGCTTGACCCCAAGCCGCAGCCGGCCCTGCATATAACGTACCGAAGCATCGAAATCCATACGCAGGGATTATACCTCAATACCTACTTCTGTTCTTCAAGATAGAAGGCTTTAACACGCCGAGCTTTCCCTTCGGAATTTAGCTCGACTACGTCTAGAACCCGGTTATTGTTCTCACGTCGGTAAAGGACAGCGTAGCCGCTTGGGGATAAGAAAACGTCTTCGATTTGGAAATGCAAATTGGGAGCGAGTTCCAACCCAAGCCGGAAATGATCCCGAAGCTCGGCAAGACCACGGAGCTTTCCGTCGGGCTTATTCCAGCGGCGAATTACGGTGTTCGCTTCAAACTCAACGTCTTCAGCATAGTGTTCCATGATCCGATCGAGGTCTCTGGCATTCCAGTCTGCGATCCAATGTTCTGTGAGCTCACGGTTGTTTGTATTTGTTTCCGACATGTTTCCGTCCTTGCCTGACGAGACATCGACAAGCTTAGATCCGTGTCGTAAATGTCCGCATTTTAGCAAATATTTACTCTGTACAGCTAGTTCTACCGGACATTATATCTGGGTCTCTTTCGGCAATTGAATGCAGCAAGGTGACCGAACGCATGTTTTATTATACTTCATTGTTTGGCGGATAGTCAAGACAAATGCCCCGTGCGTTTGCCGCATTGCCTTTCACGCAATGTCCTTTCACGTTCACCGCGACAATCATGCAACATATTGTCTGAAATATTGCGCTCGCGATCTGTGTTAACTGCTCCCATGTTACGGCGTAACCGCCTGGGATCGAAACTGCGTCGTCGATGATCTGGCTGAAGGTCACATCAGGGTTTTGCCAGCGTTCTGCAACAACCCAGGTCTGATCGAAGTTCAGGATAGACCAGCGCTGATTGTCCTGTGGCTTTATCAGCGATAAGATGTGGTGCAAGCTGATACCATAAAAGGGCGAGTCCGGTATTGAGGTAATCACTGTGATCTGAATGCTCATTTTTGGCCTTTACTGTATGTCTCTCCAAAGCTCAATCACACAGAGTTCACAAACTGTCACTGGACTTGAGAACGAATGTGGTCTAATCTACTATCTCGATTGTTCCACCGAGGGCTGAACCGTCTTTGCCACTAATCCAGACCCACACAGATTCGCCTTTTTCCGGGATAAAACAGCAGTTCCAGCCGACCACAGCTGGGCCAGGCAGCGGATCTTCTGATCCCTGCGGCTGAAAAAGGGTGTTAGGCTGAATCGCTTCTAGCTGAGCGTCATCGCAAGATACATTCTTCATTCCGAGTTTAGTTAGAATTGCAGTGGCGAGGTCTTCGGCTTGCGCTTTGGTGATGGTCCGGTCATCGCTTGTAGGAGATGGAGTCTTGAATCGAAGGGCGAAGGTGTCTACAGTACCTGATCGCGCGTGCAACGATACGTCCACGTCCTGGCCGATATACGAAATGCGGTGAAATACGCGTAGCGCTTCGACCTCCCAATTTTGACCAGACTCATCGGTTGTTATACTTGGTGGGCCTAGCTCAGCGATGTCCACACCACTTGCGGCCAAGGCGTGGCTGTAGGTTTGCAAGGCCTTCGCTTGGGACTCTTGTGGACCCTGTTTGCTGTCATCAATCGCTCTGTCGTCAACCATGTACCAGACCACGAGGTTTGAGCCATCCACCACGTCAACCTCTGCCTGTCCAGGAAACTCGATCTGCCATTTTGGCTGCCAATTGAAGCCCGAACGGTCGGCGCCTACCTTTGGTTCCGGAAAAACAGCGGATGGGGTTGCAGTAACCGGCTGTCCAATAGCGTTGCAGAAGTCCTTTGCCACTTTTATAGCCTGTGCAGATGTAAAGAGTGTCGTTGTCGGCTTCGAATTGGCGATTGGTGAAGCGGCGCTTTCACCAGCCTTGTTCACTCCAGTCACATAATATGAGTACACAGTGCCATTCACCAGACCAGAATCCGTATAGGAAGAAGAGTCTATCCCTGTTTGATTGATCTGTTGGTATGACGATCCGTTGGAGGCGCGGTAGACGTTATAGCTGGCGGCATCGTCAGAACGGTCCCAGGCCATGTGCACGGACTTATCGCCCGCCCACGTCACAAGTGATTTGGGGGTTCCCGGCATCGACATGCTCGAAGTGACTTTGATCTCCTGGGAAAGCTGACTGGATCCACCGACAGCCTTACCGGACGCTTGCGCCGCGCAGGATGTTATGAGGACCTGTGGCAGTACAGCGCAGGCAAGCAGGGATATCAACGGAGATTTGCAGAGCATGTATCATTGTAGCTAAAATTGTGGGCTATTGGATGAGATATGGAGCTGTGCCGGTGATTTGGATGACTTATTAGGAACATGGCTGCCCCAGGGCGCGCAACCATGGGCACAGGGGTTAAATAGAGCCATCTGATTTTTATCGTACATTTACTCAGTAATAACTTTGCACAAAGCCTTGTACACCACATTGAACACTTCAACCCTCTGCGGACCAAACAGACCCATTATTTGCGATCTTGATCTTAATATGGTGAACGTAACCGCAGCTGGATCGTCATCGATCCACGTGATCTCAACATAGCACAGTTATTCTTATATGACACCTCATTAAAGTGGCCTGTTGATGCAAAGGTTTTGCCTCAACAGGCGTTCTTAAGAGTTCTAAATTCTCATTTGACATGCGTCGGGCTTAACTCTAAGGCTGCAGATACACAATCTCGCACCCACTACCGCCAGGTGCCGGACCAGTCCCTGTGAAGCCAAACGTATAGGAAATGTCATCTCCCAACGAGCTGTATCCCCACACCGCTGGAGCGCCCACAGGATTTGAAAAGGCTTGAGTGAGTACCAGTGCGCCGTCAGGGACCGTATCAAACGTGTACGTGGTACCATTAATTCCCCCATACTGGTATAGGGCTACGGCATCGTTAGGGAGAACATTAGTGACTGTTGCAGAATAATACGGGTCGGGGAATAATGCTGATCCAAACTTGTGCACAAGCCCGTCCGTATTAGACCACGAAATGGCGTTTACATACCAAGGCTGATTGTTATTCACCGTAAAAGATATCTGCAGATTACTAACGGAAACCGATGAAACACTGAACAACCCTGGAAGTGGGAAGGTCCCTGAGCCTGGCGCAATTGGGGGCGAGTTCCAATTAGTGAACCCTGTGCCCAAATTGGCCATATTCACCGGACCTCCGCCTTCGCCACAGGCACAAACCCAGATCACGTCGCCCGGATTTACTTGGGATAGGACACACCCCCCTACGGTTCCCCCTGCTCCGGCATTGTAGGTACTGCAATCTTGCGTTACCTGCGCTTCTGCGCATCTAGGATGCACCAGCGCCAGAACTGAGAGCAGCGCTAAAGCCAATACGAATTGACACAAATCCAACACATTCTTAATTCTTCTCATAATCGCCTCCTTGAAATAGCACAAGGCTTTGTGCAGCCACATTGTATAACATCTGCCGTATGTTGTCAACAAACAGACTTTATATTGTAGATATCCATAAATCTATACACTCAATAAGAGGAATGTAAACTCACCAATGTGACCAATTCTCTCCTAACGCACGAGAGGCTAGCAAAATTAGAAGCTGACTATTGACCGAATATGTGTGCTCAGCTCCTTCCTAAAGATGGAGATTACTCATGAATAACTTTGCACAAAGCTTTGTACAATTATTCATAAACATAATACCAGAGGGGTAAAAATCGGTTATAACGGGCCATAACAAGGGTTAAAAATCAGGAAATTACACCGCCTGCCATATCATTTCGATCATTTTTTCAAAAAAAAGCCCGAAACGTACTTGACATGCACTATAGTGTGTGATATATTTATGCAAGCCTTTGTGCTACTTGTTCTGGTCCCGCTGCATCAGGTGCAGAGCAAGCCCAGGCAATTATGTTCTGCACAGTTATTAGTCGAATACAGATAACCGAGCTTCGGTGCGTTTTAGAAAAGAGAGATATCAATTATGAAATCGTCCGATGTAACTATAAAAAAAGGATTCACTCTTATCGAGCTCCTAGTTGTCATCGCTATAATAGCGATATTGGCAGCTATACTTTTCCCAGTCTTTGCCAAAGTGCGCGAGAAAGCTCGGCAGATTTCGTGTCTGAGTAATGAGAAGCAGATTGGCCTTGCGACCTTGGAATACACCCAGGACTACGACGAAACCATACCATATGGCCCAGACGGCTACCAGGGTGGCAGTACCTATGGAATCCCGGCTGGATGGGCAGGGCTGATCTACCCATATCTCAAAAGCACGGCTGTCCTCAAGTGTCCCGATGATCCTCAGCCGCTCGATGTAGTGTCGTATGCCATTAACGCATACCTTGGGAAGGTCTACACCGCTGCTCCGGGAAGCGCCTTGTCCCTACCGAGTTTTGCATCACCAACGACAACGGTCATGTATTGCGAATGCACGGGCAGCTTTGTGACGGCGGGGGCGATATCCTATTATCAGTGGGATGCAGCAGATATTGCAGCAGGATATGACTTGGGATCGCCTGCAACGAACGGCATTGGCGCATGGGGGATCTCAAGCAATATCCCATCGGCAGCTCCATGGGGTGGCGTACAGCTTGAAACGGGATATATGGCCAACCAGACTCAAGCTAGCACGTACGGCGACGGCTACCAGGAAACACTCCCTGGACTTCACACAGGCGGATCCAACTTCGTCCTATGTGACGGCCACGCCAAGTGGTACAACGCTTCTGTAGTGTCAACAGGGTATGACGCAACCGAAGCGGAAGTGCAGTCATGGTTCGGCACCACTGGATGCGCACCCGCTTCGCAGGGATATTCTGCGCCAAACGATTACCTGAGCACCGCCTCATGTGGCAATGTCGCTATCACATTCAATCCTTTCTAGGATCCCATCTGACACTTCAGATATTGCGGGGCAGACAGGTTGCTGTCCTCCCCGCAATTTTCGACACAGCAAATTGAAAATGCACGGAAGCAGAGTCTAATGTATAAACTCCTCGGAATGGCGGCGGCTCTATTCACACTAGCCTGTACGGGCTGCGCGCAACACACAGAAGATATCAGTAAAGAATGGACACCGGCTAAAGCAGGGATGTCACAGGCACAGTTTTTTAAGATGGCACACGATAAAATGGCAAATCGACCTGCCTTTACTCCGGGAACCGCGCCTGCGCAGGGCGGAGCGAACGCTGTAAAGCAGTAAACCGCTAGCCAGCTTTAATTGCTTCCAGGCGGCGGTGCACGGGGATCTTGCGACAAGTGAAATCAATCCTTTGGTTTATCACAAAAGACACAAGCCTTGAATACGCAAGGTAAAGCTTTCAAGCTTAAAATAATTGTTACCGGCGGCCATCCTGGCGATCCTGAATACGGGTGCGGCGGAACGGTTGCACGGTACGTTCAGGAAGGCCACGAGGTCGTCTTTCTTTATCTGAACAATGGAGAAGTGGCCGACCCTCAAAATCTTAATGGGCATCTGCGCGGAGTGCGTACTGTGGAGGCCCAAAAGGCCTGTGAGATTCTTCGGTGCAGGCCGCTCTTTGCCTCACAAATCGATGGAGATTCCATCATCGACCAGACGCACTATGCCGAGTACCGTCAAATTTTAGAAGACCAACAGCCGGACCTGGTCCTTACCCACTGGCCCATCGACAACCACGCCGATCATCGTGCGAATTGGATGCTGGTTTATGATGCGTGGATCAAGATGAAAAGAGGATTCGGGCTCTATTACTATGAAGTTTCCAATGGGGAAGACACTCTTATGTTTAACCCAACGCACTACGTAGATATCACGGCAGTTGAAGCGCAAAAACGTGCCGCATGCTATGCCCACGCGTCTCAGGCCCCCGGTAGATACTACGGCGTTCAGGAGAGGGTTACAGCGTTCCGGGGACTGGAATGTGGCTGCCGCCTGGCCGAAGGATACATCCACCAGTCGCAAAGCACAATCGGCCTTCCCCTTGCCCTGTGACAATTGTTTGCGCCATTTTGTTGGGAGAATGTGAAAAATATTGTCAAAAGTCTATAAAATCGGCGTAGCGTCGATGGTACACGATCATGTCTGGGGAGACTTGAAGCATTGGGCTAAGCTGCCAAATGTTGAATTGGTGGCGGCGGCCGATATTAATGCACCCTTGCGCGAGCGCGCACAGAGCCAGTATGGAGTGGCGCGTACCTATTCCAGTTTGCAGGAGATGCTCGATAAAGAGGATCTGGACATCGTTCATGCGGCCGCCGAGAATAACGCCGGCGCGCAGATCGTGGAAGCCTGCGCTGAACGTGGGATTCACGTGATTAGCGAGAAGCCCATGGCAGCCACCCGCGCGCAGGCCGACAGAATGCTGGAAGCGGCCACAAAAGCCGGAATTTCTCTTATGATCAACTGGCCCACGGCCTGGAACCCAGCGTTTCAGGAATGGAAGCGCCGGATAGACCGAGGAGATATCGGCACAATAAACTATCTTAAGTACCGTTCGGCTCACAACGGACCGAAGGAGATCGGCTGCGATCCCTATTTCTGGGAATGGCTGTATGATGCGGAAAAGAACGGCGCAGGCGCACTTATGGACTACTGCTGCTATGCGGCCGATATTGCTGCGCTATTTCTTGGACTGCCCGATGCAGTCACTGGTATGCGGGGCGTCCTGGTTAAGGATTATCCCCTCCCGGACGACAACGCTATTATTGTGATGAAGTATCCGCACGCATTCGCCGTTGCTGAGGCCTCGTGGTCGCAGGTTGTTCCGTCTGCGGAAAGCTCAAATCCTGTCGCCTATGGGACGGGAGGGTCGCTTGCGGTGTCGGGGAAGAATGTGATATGGCAACGGCCAGGAGAAGAGACGGAAGTAATCCCTGCTCCTGAACTTGTCGCCCCTTATCGGAATGGGCCTGAGTATTTCCTGCATTGTGTTGAAAATGGATTGCCTATTGAAGGATTCTGCTCGCCGAAGGTTAGTCGGGATGCTCAGGAAATATTGGCGGCGGGACTCCTCTCGGCGGATACGGGGCAAACGGTAACAATCAAGCACCCCGAATAAGGGCCCGGGCTTGTCCGGAAATCCTCTCCTCTCCCCCATTCCGATGGTGGGAGAGGGATGGGTGACTGGAGCGCTACTGCGTCTCGAAACGTCAAGAAAGACCCCTCATCTCAATCTTCTCCCACATCGGAATGGGGAGAAGAGGCCGGATGGCGCTTCGCGCCCAGAATTACGCTCCTTTAGCTACTATCGCTTATCAGGAAAGTCGCTGCCTGCGATTACATCACTACGGAGTACTTTATGAATCGGTTCTTATCTCGTTACGCAGGCCTTGCCGTTGCCGGTTTGCTCTCTCTTTCCGCGGGACCGGCCTGTCTTGCAGATTACCATTGGCAAAACGTTGCGATCGGCGGCGGGGGGTGCTGGGTCACCGGAATTGCTGCGTCGGTTGAGCACGGAAAAGATGCGAAGAACACGCTCTATATCCGCACCGACTGTGGGGGTGCTTATCGGTGGACAGGATCCGGCTGGAGTGCGATCACCGATTGGATTCCTTTTGAGCATCGGGGGGACTATAGCATTGAATCTTTGGCCGTCAACCCGTCAGCCGGGAAAGAGGTGTACATCGCTTGCGGGGGGTATCTGCCCGATGCTGGACGCGATGCGGGCACGATCTATAAGTCTATGGACTATGGCGCGCACTGGACACAATCGTTCTTTAATAATGCTCCCGTAAAGCGCTTTGACGGGAGCACAGGGCTCTCGATGGCGGGCAATGGCGAGCGGCGCTGGGGTGGGGAGCGCCTGGCCTGTGATCCGGGTTTGCAGAGGCACTTGCTCTTCGGATCGCGCGAAGAGGGACTCTGGGCGACATCCGACGATGCCGCTACATGGACACGAGTGGCTTCCGTTCCAAGCGGGACGCCAGGTTTCGGAATTACCGCAGTGGCGTATGACCCGAGGGGGAACGGAAACGTGTATGCCGCGGTAGAAGGAGCGGGAATCTATAGATCGACCGACCACGGCGCCACCTGGGGATTAATCACCGCACAGCCGTCATGGTCGGCGACGGTACGGCGTATGTCTGTGTCTTCTGACGGCAATGTCTGGATGACTAATGGACTGACGACATCCACCAGCAATCAAGGAAATCCGGATCGGAGGGGCAGCGCCTGTATTGCGGAATATCTTCCGGGATCTAATTCGTACAAACTCTACAATCCCGTCCCCGGAGGGGCAGCCTATTTTGTGGCGTTGGCGGTAAACCCCGACGATCCAAAAAACATAACGGCGTCCGCATCGACCAATGCAAACAGTGAAGCAGACAGCAGCACGTTCTGGCACACCACCGATGAAGGCGCTACCTGGACAAAACTTAATGCAGTCCAGAACTCATCTTTGCCCTGGTATAAAACGTCGACGTATACGGTGTCGTCCTTCTTGTACGATCCGCGCGGCGATTTCGGAACGCCTGGGAGCCTCTGGTACACGGACGGCACGGGGATCTGGCACACCCACGGACCCATCTCAAGTGGCCAGACCAACTTCTATTCCGAAGAGCGGGGACACGAAGAGCTCTGCACGACGTCGCTTTACTGCCCATCTTCCGGTCCGAACGAAGTGCTTATGGGAATGATGGATCAGGACGGTTTTGCATCCAGCGCAAAGGATATCGCGTCCTACCCAACCCACAGACTTCTCTCAAATATCACCGGCCCATGGTCAGGAATAACCCTGGGAGTTGCTGGCGAAGAGAGCAATCCGCTCAATATGGCCTGTATCTACTCTCAAAATGACTTTTCCGGACCATACCATCTTGCTCTTTCCACAGACGGCGGACTGACCTGGAAAACCAATGGATATCAAAACGATCGCAATTGGGTGGACTATCTACCGCAGCAAGTCACTGTGGGTGGACAGACGTCTTCTTTTGTTCCCATGACCCTATCGGTGAACTCGACCGATCCTAATAATATCGTTGTTTTGGGTAACTGCAATGTCGGTGGGACTACATCACTCGTCAGTATCTACACAACCCAGGGACTGGCGACACAAAGCTGGCAGGTGTCGGGTGGTTACTTCGCTCAGGGTACCGCGTCATTATGCGCGCTGTGCGAAGCAAACTGCTTTTTGACGGCGGATCCCATGACAAGCGGAGTGTTTTATGCCACGAACGGCGGTTATGTCTACAAGAGCGTCAATGGCGGAAAAACTTTCATGCGGCTGAGCAGCCCTACCGATGGGAAAGTCTGGGGTATGCAAAAACTGCAAGCCACACCGGGGAAAAACGGAGACCTGTGGTACAGCGCCGACGCCGATAAAGGCTCCTGGCAGAACCACTTGAGCCAACTGCCCGACTGGGCAGGCCTCTACCATTCCAGGGATGGTGGTATGACCTGGACTAAGGTCCCGAATGTGACACGATGTCTGACTTTCAGCCTCGGCGCTAAATCGCCC
>Ga0302315_10006226_pt1 | contig 9998 bp, 6 predicted proteins | sample III_Palsa_N3_1_FD_200532 | JGI IMG/M metagenome (GOLD analysis project Ga0302315, IMG submission 200532) | Peat permafrost microbial communities from Stordalen Mire near Abisko, Sweden - III_Palsa_N3_1 | ecosystem: Environmental > Terrestrial > Soil > Palsa > Peat permafrost | place: Sweden... | reverse complement strand
CAGGGACTATTTCCAGGCAACGCTCTTTGAAAAACGTAACCGCATCATGCATTGGGGGCATTTGAATTTTGGGAAAGCTGATGCTCAACTATGCCATCAAATTTCTTTGGCAGCGACCGGGATACTGAAAATGATGGATCATGAGCGCTACAGCGATATGGAGAGGTCTTGGCGTCAGGCGCAGATGCCCCCATCTGCAGCGTCCTAATCTATTTCTTCAGCGGCTTCCTGGCGAAGTAGTAAAGCGAAAACGCCAGCATCGCGAATGCCACCACGCTGACGTAGTTGTTATCTAGAAATGTATGCGGGAAGTTGAGTAGGTCGCGGTTGTCGAAGTAGGTGGCTTCTACGGCTTTTAGCGCTACGCCGATCAGGCCTACGATGCCGCCTGCTGCAATGAGTCCGGATGCGAAAAGGGAACCGGGTGAGATTTCGCTCTCAGCCTCGGCTTCGTCGCCGCCGGCTTTCTTGACGGCTTGATCGACGAGCCAGCGGACTACTCCGCCGGCGAAGATGGGCAGGGTGGTGCCGATCGGCAGGTATGCGCCGACGGCGAACGTAAGCGAGCGGATGCCGAGCAGCTCGACGGCGATGACGAGCGAGACGCCGAGAAGCACCAGTCCCCAGGGTAATTTCCGACTCAGAATGCCGTTGATGACGGTGGCCATGAGCTTGGCCTGCGGGGCCGGAGCATTCACGCTTCCGATGCCTTGAATCCAATGCACCTCAATCTGGTGCGTGGCCGGTGAGTAGAGATATTTGCCGTCTTGCAGTTCTGTCGAGCCGATGGCGTTGAGGATGGTGTACTCGGAGCGGGAGTGCTGGCTGCTGGTCTTGTCGGCGGCGACGACGCGGAGCTGGGCGGGAAGTTTCTCGGTGTCTGGCTGGACGGTTACGCCGATGTGGTTTGCGTTGATGTCCCATGCCTGCGGCGCTGCATGGAATTCCTGCAGGCCGGTGTTCATCAGGTTGAGCGTGAACCCGATCACAACAGTCGAGACGACGACGCCGATCATCAGCGCGATCTGCTGCAGCCTCGGTGTTGCGCCGATGATGTAGCCGGTTTTGAGATCCTGCGAGGTGTCGCCGGAGTTGGATGCGGCGATGCAGACTACGCCGCCGATGGTGATGGCGAGAGCGCCGTAGGCAGGCAGCGTCCAGCCCATAACCAGAAAGACTGCGCAGGTGGCCATGAGCGTGGCGATGGTCATGCCGGAGACCGGGCTGGCCGAGGAACCGACCAGGCCGACGATGCGCGAGCTTACCGTGACGAAGAGGAATCCGAAGACTACGACAAGAAGTGAAGCGGCGAGGTTGGCCGCCCATCCGACAAAGGCGCCGGGGACCGGCTTGAATTCAAGAAAGACGAACATGAGGGCGACGAGGAGCAGCGAACCGATGAGCACCACGCCCATGGACAGGTCGTCTTCCGTGCGAATCGGTTTGGCCTTTTTGACTGCTGTGCCGGGCCGCATGTTTCTGAATCCTGCGCCGATGGCGCTGAAGATGGTGGGCATCGTCTTCATCAGGGTGATCACCCCGGCCGCAGCCACCGCGCCTGCGCCCATGGGCTTGATGTATGTTGCCCACAGATCGCTCGGGCCCATTTGGGCGATGGGCATCTGGCCGGGATAGACGGGTGCGCCGAGTTCCTTGCCGAAGAAATAGATCAACGGCATGATGACGAGCCAGGAGAAAACGCCTCCGGCGAAGATGACTCCGGCAACCTTGGGGCCAATGATGTAGCCCACGCCGAGATACTCCGATGTTGCGTCGGCATTGATGGATGCGCCTTTGAGCACGTGCTGTGGGCCGAAATCAGGTTGGTATTCCGGAGAATGCGGCCAGGCTCTGAAGAGGTTTCCATTTTGGAAGAGTGTGTAGACCCCTCCGAGGCCGAGACCGAGGAAGACGCGGCTGGCAAGAGAGCCTCCGCGCTCGCCGGCAATGAGCACATCGGCACAGGCGGTGCCCTCGGGGTAAGGCAGGGCGTCATGCTCCTGCACAATGAGTTGGCGGCGCAGCGGAATCATGAAGAGCACGCCGAGCCATCCGCCAATCAGGGCGAGCATGAAGATGCGGGAGTACTCCAGGTCGAAGCCGAGAAAGACCAGCGCTGGCAAAGTAAAAATGACCCCCGAGGCGATGGACTGGCCGGCGTTGCCAGTGGTCTGGACGATGTTGTTTTCGAGGATCGAGGCGCGGCCGAAGGCGCGCAGAATGCTGATGGAGAGCACCGCGATGGGGATGGACGCGGCCACGGTGAGGCCGGCGCGCAGGCCAACGTAGACCGTGACGGCGCCGAAGATGACGCCGAAGATGGAGCCGAGAAGGATGGCGCGGAAGGTGAATTCGGGGCGGTTCTCGTCGGGCGAAACAAAAGGCTGAAAGTCTGGCATGGATGCCCTCCAAACAGGCGCGCGCGGATTTGCTGGAATTTCCCTGAAGGGGGAGTTTAGCAGTGAAGGGGGCTCAAATGACAGCAGGGATTGTTGTGGGCGCGCGACGAGCTTGCTGCGCGATGTGTGGTTGGACACGCTTGAGCGAGAGTAATCTTGAAAACGGGTTGGAGTTGCGGCGAGTTCGCTGCAGCGAGAGAAGGGAGCGGAGCTTGTGATTTTTGGAGCGCATGTAATTGTGTACAGCAAAGACGGAGAAGCGGACCGGCAGTTCTTGCGGGACGTGCTTGGATTTTCATCGGTGGACGCGGGGCACGGGTGGCTGATCTTCGCGCTGCCGCCGGCGGAGCTCGCGGTTCATCCGGCGGAAGAGAACGGGAAGCACGAGCTTTACTTGATGTGCGACGACCTGCAGGCGGAGATCGCGGCGCTGGCTGCGAAGGGCGTGCAGTGCTCGGAGGTGCACAACGAGCGATGGGGATCAATCACCAAGATCGGCTTGCCGGGCGGGGGCACAGTAGGGCTTTATCAACCGCGGCATCCGCTGGCCATCAAGCGGGATTGAAAACGGGCTGCTGTCGAGCGCGCTGGTGACGGAATGACGCCGATGCACTTGGCGGATTGTGGTGGAATCGCGTAGGGTTATGTGAATCCTTGAGCGCGGCTTCCGGAGAATCTAATCAAAGATGACAAACCCGTCACTCACACCTGCCCCCATGCAGCGGCTGCTGTCTCTGGATGTGCTGCGCGGCATCACCATCGCGTTCATGATCATGGTGAACAACAACGGCGGCTCGGGCGCGTGGTGGTTTATGGAACACGCACCATGGAACGGCCTTACGCCGACGGACCTGGTTTTTCCGACGTTCGTTTTTGTCGTTGGCGCTTCGATCGTGTTTGCGTTTCACGCACGGATGAAGCGCGGCGCCACGCGCGCCCAGCTTGCACGGCACACCGTTTATCGTGCGGTGGTTCTGTTTGCGCTCGGTATGGTGGTCAATAACTTTCCGTTCTTCCACTGGCAATACATGCGCTTTTACGGCGTACTGCAGAGGATTGCGATTTGCTACCTGGTGGTGGGGCTGTTTTACATTTGGGACCAGCGGGTGTGGACCAAGCTTGCCGGAGTGGTGGCGGCGCTGGTGGGCTATTGGGTTCTGGTGCGCTGGGTTCCGGTTCCAGGCGCGGGGATGCCGGGGCGCGATATTCCTTTCATGGATATGCGGATGAACCTGGTGAGCTGGCTTGACCGGCTGATCATGCCACACCATTTGTATCTTGAATGGAGCGGGCCCGATCCGCACAACCTGCGCGATCCGGAGGGCTTGCTGAGCAACCTTCCCGCCTTTGGGACTGCGCTGCTTGGCGTTCTGGCTGGCCTTTGGCTGCGCGGGCAGCGGTCGGCGAAGTCGACGGCGATGGGGCTGGCTGCGGGCGCGGTGACTTGCCTGGCGCTGGGATACCTGTGGTCGCTTGAGTTTCCGCTCAACAAGAATATGTGGACGAGTTCGTTTGTGCTTGCTGCCGCAGGATATTCTTTGACCGTCCTAACGCTGGCTTACCTGGCAATGGACGTTTGGGGCTGGGGACGCGGGCAGAGCAAATGGCTTGTTTATCCGTGGCTGGTGCTGGGGGCAAACTCCATTACGGCATATATGTTCAGCGAAATTGTGCCGGGACTGCTGGATCGTATTGAGTTTGTGGCGGGCGGCAGGAAGACCAGCCCGATGGAGTGGATGGCCAATCATGTCTTTGTGCATTTGCCCACGCCGGGATTGGCGGCGTTTGCGTTTTCTGTCTGCACGCTGGCGTATTGCTTCATTACGGTGTGGATTATGTACCGGAAGAAGATTTTTGTGAAGGTCTGAGGGCGATTTGCCCTGTTCTCGACGTGCTTTCCAGGCCGATTTGAGAACTCTTCGCCGAATCTTCGCGGCGGAATTGCTGTGGCCCACAGTCGTTTGGGGCGTTTTTTTGCGCTGTGAAACTGGGTAAGCGGCGCGATTAAACTACTGATTCCTTGATGATTGGATTGGTCTTCACAGAATCACAGCCCAAAAAGGATGACAAGTTTTTTATTTCGGTGTTGGCGGGTATACCATGCCGGGGTATCGGGGGGAGGGGGGCGCGGTCGGCAGCCTATCTCTTCGAAATGTATCTGGAAGATGCATCTTCGAGTTGCCTTCCTTTCATGCCCTGTTTGATCTCCAATTCAATTGTGCGCCAACCGAGGTCAATTATGTGCAACTGTTTTTGGCAGGGCGGCGGTTTTTTTTTGGACTCGGGGGCCGAGGGGGAGAGACGTGGCTCCGAAGGGGCACGTCATGTGATTCTAAAGCATTTTCGGAAATGGTGTAGCCCTTGAGTTCTACTGGTATCCCACCCATTCCGCAGAAAAAAGCGGAATGGATGGGGCACGGAGGACTACAGTAAAAACAAAAATGCTATAGATGGGTTTGGTTGACCCTGCGGCGTTTTCCTGGATTAACGCAGAGTTGGCGCGATCGAGCCAAGTTGGTTCCTGTGCGGCCTCGATTTGATGCTCGGTGATGCACTCATCTACGACGATTCGGAGGTCCCGAGAGAGACCAATCGATTGTCGATGCCTATCTCCTGCGGAGGTGTCTTTCCGCCGGAATGATCGGCCGGACCGGTTGTACCGAGCACCCTAGAATCGAAGATAACGCGCCCCAAAGATTCTCAAGCGACGCTGCTGAACTAAACAATTGGCTCCAGTCGCCGATGAGACTGGAATGCGATTGCCCCATTTAGGGAAGTATCGGCGCCTAATCTATGTCGCTGAATTGGTGGCGTGTTTGTCTTCTGCTTCGACGCTCAGCGCCCAGAGTCAGAGCGATCCGGGCGCCATGTCATTGAGTATCGAAGAGCTGACACATGCCAAGGTGTTTAGCGCTTCGAAGCACTTGGAGGATTCGCGTCAGGCCCCTTCTTCCGTCAGCACGATTACGGCTGAGGACATTCGACGGTATGGTTGGCGGACGCTCGGCGATGCGCTGAGCAGCCTGCGCGGCTTTTACACTTCCTATGACCGCGACTACACCTACCTGGGAGTGCGGGGCATTCTGCGCCCGGGAGACTACAATTCGCGCGTCCTGTTGCTGGTGAATGGCCACCGGATGAATGACAACGTGTTCGACGACGCATTTATCGGCACTGAGGGTGAGTTGGATCTCGATCTGATCGATCACATCGAAATTGTTCGTGGCCCCAGTTCCTCCCTGTTCGGCACCAATGCGGTCTTTGGAGTGATCAATGTCATCACCCGCCATAACATCTCCGATACTTCCATCGAACTCTCGGGAGACACCACCTCATTTCTTGGGCGTACCGGAAGGCTAAGTTCCAGCGTTCAAAAAGGCAAACTGTCCGGGATTTTCTCGGGGAGCCTCTATCGCAGCGCCGGCCAGCCCAGACTCTTCTTTCCCGAATTCGCAACGCCGGAAACGAACAATGGGTGGGCCGATGACGTTGACGGAGACCGTTCCGCGCACGCATTTGGTGACTTGCAATATGGAAACTTTCGCGTCCAAGGCCTGTATTCGACGCGCGCGAAGATTATCCCGACAGGGTCGTTTGGAGCAAACTTCAACGACCCAACCAATCGGTCTACTGACTCCCGCGCGTATGTCGAGCTGAGCTACCACCGCGCGGTTTCTCTCGGCGACTTCAATATTCGTGGCTACTACGATTGGTACGGCTTCCTGGGCATCGCCGCATTCGGTGGACTAACCCCACCTAATCGCCTCGTGGGGGAAACCTTTGGGGGCGCGCATTGGGTCGGAACCGAAGCCAGCCTGGACCGCCAGATCGGCCGGCACCGGATCATTGTCGGAGCCGATTACGAGCACAGCATCAGAATCCTGCAGGAAAATATTTGGGTTGGCCAACCCCCGTATTTCGACGATCGCCGGCAACCTTCGCGGGCGGCGGTGTATGGAGAGGGGGAGCTGAACTTCATTCCAAAACTCTCGATCCGGCTGGGCTCGAGGTTGGACTGGTTCAGTCTTTACGGGATTTCGCTCAGCCCGCGAATTGCGTTTGTATACTCGCCAGATCCTCGGACCTCCGTGAAGTATATCTATGGCCGGGCATTCCGTGCGCCAAATGTATACGAGAATTACTACGCGGACGGAATCGTCGTGGAGGCGCCAACCAAGCTTCTGATGCCGGAAACCATGGGGTCTAATGAAGTCATTCTTGAGCGCGGTCTCAGCTCCTGGTTGCAGGCAACTGTGGATGTGTCATACAACCATCTGCAAGACCTGATCGACCAGGTGCCGGATCCCGCCACGGGCCTTTCGCACTTTGTCAACGATGGCCGGGACCGGGGACAGAACCTTGAGGTGGAGCTGGAGGCAAGGCGAGCCTCCGGACTCGCGGTACGTGCCAGTCTTTCCATGGCTGATACATCTGACAGCATTCTGCTAACGAACTTGGACAACTCGCCCAGGAAATTGATCAAAATCAACGGCACGATTCCACTTTCCCGTTTCTTTTTCGGCGCTCTCGAATCACGCTATATCAGCGCGCAGACATCCTATCAGGGCACCCGTGTTCAAGATGCTTTCCTAGCTAATGCGACCTTGTCCACCGGTCGGGCGTTGAGAGACTGGGAGTTTTCGGCCAGCTGTTACAACGCATTCAATAATGCCAAGTTTGACCCAGCCGGCCCAAATCTTGAAGAGCCTGAGATCCGGCAGGACGGAAGGACCTACCTCTTCAAGCTCTCCCGTACATTGTCCTTTGAGCATGCCGCCAAGTGAGCCGAGGCCACATGGAGTACACGATGCACCCACTCGGCGTGAGGCCTTCGCGCCTCGCGGCCAAGATTGCCACTTGGACTCGTGTAAACCGGTTTTACTGGCTCTGGGTTCTCTTGACGGCCTCACTTCTCGGGCCATTTATGAACGCCCAGGATCTGGATGAGCGGGCGATCCGGGTAGCTTACGTTTTCAACCTGACAAAGTATGTGGAATGGCCCCGTGCCGGGAACCAATTAGTCGTGTGCTTTGTCGGTGATGGTCCCATGGGAGAGGCACTGGAGAAGATGCTGGCTGGAAAGACCAGTGACTCCAGGTTGATTCGCGTTGTACTTTCTCCCAACGAAGAGAGCTTAGACCAATGCGACGTCATCTATGTCGCCATTTCCTCTTCCAAAAAAGTCAAAGAAACCCTGGACCATTTGCGCAATAAGAGTGTGTTGACTGTGGGTGATACCGAGTCCTTCCCAAAAAGTGGCGGAATGATCGGGCTGGTGAGGGTGGGGCAGCAGGTGCAGATGATGGTCAACCTGGATGCAGTCGAGAGAGCGCGGCTAAAGATCAGCTCCCGAGTTCTGAATCTCGCAACCATCGTGCGTGACGCATCCGAGGCGAGGAACTGAGATGCGACTAGGCCGGAACAAGACTTTCGCCCACAAGATCACGCTGGCCTCTCTGTTGGCTACCAGCATTGCCGTGGGTACCTTGACGACTGCGTTTCTAGTGCTGGATAGCATCAGTTCACGAGGTTCCCTAAATGCGCGCCTGTCAACACTCGCGGAAGTCGTGGGGAAGAATTCAACGGCAGCACTGAATTTCAACGATCAAGCCGCTGCCATTGATGTCTTGGAGGCTCTGCGCGCCGAGCCATCGCTCATTACCGCCTGCCTTTATGATTCTTCGGGCACTCTGTTTGCTCAATACAAACGTGACTCAAGCCCACAAACCTGTCCGAAAGGCCGTAAAGAGGTCCTCGCTCCCAGCGAGGAATTCCCAAGCGTCATCCGGTCAGTGTCGCGCCGTGACGAATTCCTGGGGAGTGTTGTTCTAATTTCCGATGTGCGAGAGTTGAAAAGACGGCGGGGGCGACTGATTCTATCGGCTGGCATCCTCCTCGTACTCGCGCTCTCCATTGGCTGTACTTTCGGCTTTGTTTTGCGGCGCAAGATATTGAAACCAATTTCCGATCTTTCCCTGGCGATGCAAAAGGTTCGGGCGGAACAGGCATACAACGCACGCGTTTCAATTTCAGGAAACGATGAAATAGCCGATCTCGGGAGCGGTTTCAATGCGATGTTAACCGAGCTTGAGCGGAGAGAAGCCGAGAAGATTGAATTCCAGTCGCAGTTGGTACTCCAGGCACACAACGATGCTCTCACGGGCCTACCCAATCGCAGACTGTTCGGTGAACGGCTCGTTCTAACTCTCGCCGCGGCGGATCGCGGACTGCTCACTGTGGCCATGTTATATATCGATCTTGATGGATTCAAGCTCATCAATGACAGTTTAGGGCATCAAATTGGAGATTCGCTCCTAATCGAGGTAGCGGCACGCTTTAGCGCACGCGTTCGGAAGTCCGATACGCTAGCTCGAATTGGAGGAGATGAATTCACCGTAATCCTCAGCAGCTTGCATGTCAAAGAAGAAGCTATGGTTGTGGGGAGAACGCTGCTCGATACCCTGTCAGAGCCCTTCGAAATCGAGGGCCATCTACTGACGATCAGCGCCAGCATCGGGATTAGCGTTTATCCGGAGAACGCCCTCAACGGCTCTGAGTTGATGCAACAGGCTGACAGCGCAATGTACGCCGCCAAGCGAAATGGAAAAAATCAGGCAATATATTTCACATCTGATCTCGGCATTCTGGCTCGTGAACGGCTGACCCTTGAAAGCCAGCTTCGCAACGCGCTGACGCATGGCGAAATCTACGTGAACTACCAACCCGAGTTCGATGTTTCGTCAGGAAACTTGGTTCGGTTCGAGGCGTTGGCACGGTGGAATCATCCCACCCTGGGAACGATCCCTCCCGACAAATTCATCCCTTTGGCGGAGGAGACAGGGCTCATCATCCCAATCGGTGCTTACATTCTGGAACAAGCCTGCATTGAAGCAATGAAGTGGCAATCCCTTGCTTCATATCCGATACAAGTCGCGGTGAACGTTTCCAGCATTCAATTCGCCCGAGCCACGTTCATCGACGAACTGGCCGATATCTTAAATCGAACACGGATGAGACCCAAGCTGTTGCAGCTTGAGCTTACCGAGTCGGTCATGATCCATGGTATTTCTTCCACCGGCAGGAAGATGGAACAACTGAAGAGCCTGGGCATTACGTTCGCCATTGACGATTTTGGGACCGGATACTCCTGCCTCAGTTATCTGCCGTCGCTGCCATTTGATGCGCTCAAGATCGATCGGTCTTTTGTCAGGACCTGTGATTCGAATCCCGAAAGCAGGATACTCGTGCAGTCTCTGATCACCCTCGCGCAGAATATTGGCATGCGCGTAATCGTCGAAGGCGTGGAGACTGCAGGGCAGCTAGCCGTGATAAGAGGCTTGGGAGGGAACGAGGTGCAGGGCTATTTACTCGGTCGTCCCAATTCAAATCCAACAGCCACTATCCTCTCGATTTGCGACGGAGAAAAACTGGATGTGGCGGATCCTATACGTCAGTCAGAAGTAAGACCATGGATCGGCGTTGAAGCAACGGAAACACTTCCCATTTAATCCGGCAGCAATCCTCGTTACGCATTTAATTACTCGCGAAGTTGGCGCTATTTCTCTCGGTGACAGTCGCTCTTTACTTCTCGGTTCAAGC
>Ga0302315_10006224_pt1 | contig 9999 bp, 10 predicted proteins | sample III_Palsa_N3_1_FD_200532 | JGI IMG/M metagenome (GOLD analysis project Ga0302315, IMG submission 200532) | Peat permafrost microbial communities from Stordalen Mire near Abisko, Sweden - III_Palsa_N3_1 | ecosystem: Environmental > Terrestrial > Soil > Palsa > Peat permafrost | place: Sweden... | reverse complement strand
TAAGCGAGTGGGAAAAAGTGGTTCATGCCTGCACTCATTTAACACATCATGTGCGATTGGCCATGGTGGGTAAGTATGTGGGGCTCGCGGACTGTTATAAATCATTGTCAGAAGCCTTGAATCATGCAGGCTTGCACACTTCAACACGTGTTGATATTACCTATTTGGATTCAGAAGAATTAACCGATGAAAACATCAATGAACGCTTGGATGGTTTCCACGCCATTTTGGTTCCTGGTGGTTTTGGTAAACGCGGTATTGAAGGTAAAATAAAATCCATACAGTATGCGCGTACGCACCAGGTGCCTTATTTGGGCATTTGTTTAGGTATGCAAACCGCGGTGATAGAGTATGCACGTAATGTATTACATTTAACCGATGCCAATAGCACTGAGTTCAATCCACAAACACCTTATCCCGTGATTGGTTTGGTCACGGAATGGCGTGATGCACAGGGCAATGTGGAAACGCGTACCGAATCGTCTGATTTGGGTGGTACGATGCGTTTAGGTGCGCAAGAATGCCAATTGATCGAAGGCACGTTGGCACGAGAAATTTATGGCAAACCGTCTATTTTTGAACGTCATCGTCATCGTTATGAAGTGAATAATCAACATATTAAACAAATCCAGGCAGCCGGTCTGCGGGTGTCTGGTTTGTCGGCCGATGGACAGTTAGTGGAAATGATAGAACTGCCTGATCATCCTTGGTTTGTGGCATGTCAATTCCATCCTGAATTTACATCGACACCGCGTGATGGTCATCCTTTATTTCGATCTTTCATAGAAGCCGCTTTAAAACAAGTCAAAAAATAAGCCGGTTTTGTCCCCTCTCCCGCCACGCGGGAGAGGGCTAGGGTGAGGGTGCTGCGACATTAAACATGAGGAACTATTGAATGAAACTATGCGGCTTCGAAGTCGGCCTAAATCAACCATTATTTTTAATCGCTGGTCCTTGCGTGATCGAAAGTGAAGCGTTAGCCATCGAAACGGCTGGACGATTAAAAGAAATCACGACACGTTTGAACATTCCTTTTATATACAAATCTTCTTTTGATAAAGCCAATCGTTCCTCTGTCAACAGTTTTCGTGGTCCAGGTATAGAACAAGGTTTGGCTATTTTAGAAAAAGTAAAAAAACAAATTGGCGTGCCTGTTTTAACAGATGTTCACGAAGATACGCCTTTGCAAGAAGTGGCCAGCGTGGTTGATGTGCTACAAACACCGGCATTTTTATGTCGCCAAACCAATTTTATTCAAAATGTTGCCAAACAAGGCAAACCAGTGAATATCAAGAAAGGTCAATTTCTTGCGCCGTGGGACATGAAACATGTCATCGAAAAAGCACGTGCGATAGGTAACCCCAATATCATGGCTTGTGAACGTGGTGTTTCTTTTGGTTATAATAATTTAGTCACGGATTTACGAGCTTTAGCAGTGATGCGTGAGTGCGATTGTCCAGTGGTTTTTGATGCAACACATTCGGTGCAATTACCGGGTGGAAAAGGTCATGCCTCGGGTGGACAGCGTGAGTTTATTCCTGTTTTGGCACGTGGCGCCGTTGCTGCGGGTATTTCAGGTTTATTTATGGAAACACATCCGGACCCACACCGTGCATTAAGTGATGGTCCCAATGCTTGGCCATTGCATTTAATGGAAGAGTTGTTAACCACATTGCAGGCCATTGATCACTTGGTTAAACAGCAGGAATTGATAGAGGAACTATATGATGCAAGCTTTTCAAACTTGTCAGGGCGTGGTAGCGCCGCTTGATCGTTTAAATGTAGATACCGATGCCATTATTCCCAAAGATTTTTTGAAAATTATTGATAAAAAAGGCTTGGGACAACATGTGTTTGACAATTGGCGACAACAACCTGATTTTGTGCTGCACAATCCGCATTATCAATCTGCAAAAATTTTATTAACCCGCGCCAATTTTGGTTGTGGCTCTAGCCGCGAACATGCGGTTTGGGCTTTGATGGATTATGGCTTTTGTGTGGTGATCGGAGAGAGTTTTGCCGATATTTTTGCAAATAACTGTGTTAAAAATGGATTGCTAACGATTGCCTTATCCAAAGAAATCATTGAAAAATGTTTTCAACAAGTACACGCGCAACCGGGTTGTGCGTGGGCAGTGGATCTAAACGCGCAAACCATTACCACCCAGCAAGGGGAAAAAATTTCTTTTCAGTGTCCTGCATCTATCAAACAAAAATTATTATTGGGTTTAGATGAAATTGCTGAAACATTGCAGCATAAAGAACAAATCTTGGCCTTTGAAAAAAGTCGTGCGCAACAGCAACCATGGTTATTTGAACAACACTAGGAGACAACAGTGAAACGCATATTATTATTGCCCGGTGATGGTATTGGTGTTGAAGTGGTTGCACAAGCGGAAAGAGTATTAACACATTTAAAAACAACCGCGAATTTGAAGGTGGAATTTGAACAGGCATTGGTGGGCGGCGCGGCCATTGATGCATATGGCGATCCTCTGCCGGAACAAACCTTAATCAAGGCCAAAGGTGCCGATGCGGTATTATTGGGCGCAGTGGGTGGTCCACGGTGGGATCATTTGGCCGCAGCTAAACGGCCTGAAAAAGGTTTGTTGCGTTTACGTTTTGAGTTGGACTTGTTTGCAAATTTACGCCCGGCGTTTCTTTTTGATGAATTGGTAGCGGCATCTACATTAAAAGCAGACGTGGTTCAAGGTTTAGATTTGTTAATTGTGCGAGAACTCACGGGTGGTTTATATTTTGGCGAACCACGTGGCATGAAAATATTAAGCAATGGCGTAAAACAAGCGGTCAATACGCTAATTTATGATGAAAATGAAATTAAACGCGTGGTCAAAGTGGCCTTTGAATTGGCACAAAAACGTCGCAAACACTTGTGTTCAGTAGATAAAGCCAATGTGCTCGAAGTGTCGCAGTTATGGCGTGAAGTGGTGAATGGCATGGCCAAAGACTATCCTGAGGTGACGGTGACCCATCAGTATGTGGATAATGCGGGTATGCAATTGATCCGTGCGCCCAAACAGTTTGATGTGATGGTGACGTGTAATTTGTTTGGTGATATTTTATCTGATTGTGCGGCGATGTTAACGGGATCCATCGGCATGTTGCCGTCTGCTTCTTTAAATCAATCCAAGCAAGGTTTATATGAACCTGTACATGGTTCAGCGCCCGATATTGCTGGCAAAGACATGGCCAATCCCTTGGCAACGATTTTATCGGTGGCATTGATGTTGCGTTACTCTTTACAACAACCGGCATTGGCAGAACAAGTGGAGTCGGCTGTTAAACGTGTATTGACCGATGGTTGGCGTACCGCGGATATTGCACAAGCCGGTCAAGAGATCATTGGTACCCAAGCCATGGGTGATAAAGTTATAGAGGCATTACAATGAGTGAAAAAACATACAATGTCGCCATTGTGGGCGCGACGGGTGCGGTGGGCGAAGCTTTATTAAGCGTGTTGCAAGAACGACAGTTTCCTATCAATACATTACATTTACTGGCCAGCGAACGATCGGCGGGTGACGCTTTAATGTATGGACACAAGCGGATCATCGTAGAAAATCTTGCAACGTTTGATTTTAAAAATGTGCAGATTGCCTTTTTTGCAGCCGGATCATCGGTGTCTGAACAATACATTCCCTTGGCGACAGCGGCAGGTTGTGTGGTCATTGATAAATCATCATTGTTCCGTTATGACAGTGATGTGCCATTGGTTGTGCCGGAAGTGAATGCGGCGAGTATGTCTCTTTATACAAAACGGCGCATTATTGCCAATCCAAATTGTTCTACCATCCCCATTGCGATGGCATTAAAACCCATTTATGATGCAGTGGGTATTTCGCGAGTAAATGTTGCCACGTATCAATCTGTTTCAGGAACGGGCAAGGATGCCATTGAAGAGTTGGCGAAACAAACGGCGGCATTGTTAAATGGCACGCCTATTGAAAAACCAGCCGTGTATGCCAAGCAAATTGCGTTTAATGTGTTACCACAGATTGATTCTTTCGAAGACAATGGATATACCAAAGAAGAAATGAAAGTGGTGTGGGAAATACAGAAAATTTTAGGCGATGACGCGATACAAGTGAACACAACGGCCGTGCGTGTTCCTGTGTTTTATGGTCACTCTGCCGCTGTGCATTTGGAAACAAAGCGCAAGATAAGCGCAGAAGAAGTCCTGCGTCTATTGAGCGATGCGCCTGGCGTGAAAGTGCTGGATGAACGAAAATCTGGCGGTTATCCAACGGCGGTTACTGAAGCGTCTGGTAATGACTGGGTGTATGTGGGACGTATTCGTGAAGATATTTCTCACCCGACTGGTATTAACTTATGGGTCGTTTCTGATAATATACGCAAAGGTGCAGCGACCAATGGGGTGCAAATTGCAGAGTTGTTAGTTGAAGAGCATCTATAAATATAGTTTATAAGGACAAGCGTCATGTTGATGATTGATATTGCAGGTACGCAATTAAGCGATGAAGACAAATCACTGATATGTCACCCTTGGGTGATTGGGGTGGTTTTATTTACGCGTAATTTTACCTCTGTTTCGCAATTGCAACAACTTGTCCAAGACATCCGTGCATTGCAATCACGTGAAATTATTATTGCGGTTGATCATGAAGGTGGTCGTGTGCAACGTTTCCGTGATGGTTTTTATCCGTTGCCTGCTTTGAGTGAGATTGGAGCCTTGTATGTGCAAGATTTAACATTGGCGTGTCAATTGGCCGAAGCCGTGGGATATGTGTCGGCGTTAGAATTGCAAAGCGTGGGTTTGGATATGACATTTGCGCCTGTACTTGATTTAAATCATGGCAGCAGTCGTGTGATAGGTGATCGCAGTTTTCACCAAGATCCTTATATCGTGACACGTTTGGCCGCTGCTTTATGTGATGGTTTACACCAAGGTGGTTTTCCTGCAGTGGGCAAACATTTTCCAGGACATGGTTATGTGACGGCTGATTCGCATGAAAGTTTGCCGACGGATCAACGTGATTTTGATCTGATCGAAGTCACTGATTTACAACCCTATCAGGGGTTGATCAAACGTGATTATTTGGAAGGGGTGATGACGGCACATGTGCTGTATCCACACTATGATGATGTGATTGCCAGTCTATCGAAAAAATGGATAGGCGAAGTATTACGCAAAAATTTAAATTTTTCAGGCGTGATTTTTAGTGATTGTTTAAGCATGGCTGCGGTCAGCCAAACGTATCCTGATCCACTGCAACGAGTGGAATTGGCGTATCAAGCAGGCAGCGATGTGGTATTGATGTGTAATATTCGTCCTGAAGTGGTGCGTGTCATCGAAGACATTAAATTAATGAAAAAACATTTGCGCGCACAAAACGGTGCAACCATCATGAGTAAGTTACGTCGTCATCGTCAACCGCATTTCCCTACCTTTGAACATTTAAACGATATTCCCGCCTATCAAAAAGCCTGTGAACTATTGGATAAATTGACACAAAAAGGCGCCGCCGTTGAGCAAAAACGAGTAGAGGTGTGAGGTGATAGAATCGTTGCCAAAAGCAAAAATAGTATGTAGCGAAACACAAGTCAGTCAGGCCATTGATAAAATGGCCGATGAAATCACGCAAACCTTAAAAAATCTGCAGCCAGTGATGATCAGCACCATGTTGGGCGGATTATATTTAACGGGTGAACTAATGCGACGCTTGTCTTTTGCGTTGCAATTGGATTACGCGCATGCGACGCGTTATCAAGGCTCAGAACATGGCGGCGCTTTACAATGGTTGGTTGAACCGCGCGCAGATTTAAATGGACGTAGCGTATTATTAATTGATGATGTGTTGGACGCAGGGATCACGTTAAAAGCCTTGGTGGATGATTGTCAGCGTCGTGGTGCCGCTCGTGTCTTTACCGCTGTATTGGTTGATAAACAGGCAAATCGCGCCGTGGGTGGTTTGCAATCAGCTGATTTTTTTGCATTGACGTTACCGGATTATTATTTGTTTGGTTGTGGCATGGATTACAATCAATATTGGCGTAATTTACCCGCCATTTATGCATTAGAGGATCATCATCATGAAACATAAGATTGCCATTATTACAGGAACAGGCATGTGTAGCCAAGAAGGCTTCGTGCATCAAAAAGAAGAAGCGACAACGACGCCCTATGGTGATCCGTCTTCACCACTAATGCATACAAAAGTAGATGGTAAAATAGACGTCATTTTCCTTGCCAGACACGGTATTGAACATCGTATTCCACCGCATCGTGTGAATTATCGCGCAAATATATGGGCCTTAAAACAAGCGGGTGTGGAAAGTATTTTCTCATTGTCTGCAGTGGGTGGCATTAGTGAATTGATGCAAACCGGTGTCATCAATGTTCCTGATCAAGTCGTAGACTATAGCTATGGTCGCGCGCATACTTTTTTTGATGATGAATTACAAGAGTTGCATCATGTTGATTTCACCAATCCATTTACACGTTCACTACGCCATATTTTATTGCAAGCCTCACAACAAGAGCAAATCCATTTTGTAGAAAATGGCACCTTGGGGGTGACACAAGGACCGCGTCTGGAAACCGCCGCGGAAATCGAACGTATGTCCAAAGATGGCTGCGATACTGTCAATATGACCAGCATGCCTGAAGCGGCATTGGCGCGCGAGTTGGGGATTAATTATGGGTTGTTGTCGGTGGTGGTGAATCGAGCTGCTGGTTTGACACAACATGTGATCACCATTGAAGATGTATTGGCGGCGCGAGACAGAGCGGCAGGTAAAACCAATCAAATTCTATTAACGGCTGTGCGATTATTGACCGAGCAAGAGAAGAAAAAGTAACTGTTTAATATTGATGCCGTTCCCCCGCGACTTGATCGAGGGGGAACCGCGTTTATTCTTTAATTCCGCCTTTCGTCAACTCATACGGATCTAACAAGCGAGTCAACTCCTGTTCAGACACATCGGTTTGTTCTTTGGCAATGTCTCGGATCGCTCGCCCTTCTTTATAAGCTTGTTTGGCGATGGCTGCACCGGCTTCATAGCCGATCACGCGATTTAAGGCCGTCACTAAAATTGGATTTTTATCCAACTGTGCATTTAATTTTTCCGTTTTAACGGTAAATTCCGCAACGGCTTTGTCGGCCAATAAACGCGTGCTGTTACTGAGTAATTCAATGCTTTGCAATAAATTGTATGCAATCACGGGCAACATCACATTTAACTGGAAATTACCCGATTGTCCCGCCACGGTGATGGTGACATCATTGCCCATCACTTGAGCACACACCATGGCGACCGCCTCAGGGATCACGGGATTGACTTTACCTGGCATAATACTGCTGCCAGGTTGTAAGGCAGGTAATTCAATTTCGCCCAAACCAGCCAAAGGACCGCTATTCATCCAGCGCAGATCATTAGCGATTTTCATCAAAGAAACCGCGATGGTTTTTAATTGTCCAGACATTTCTACTGCTGCATCTTGACAGCTTAAACTTTCAAAATAATTATCATTGGCGGTAAAAGGCAAAGTGGTTTGTGCGGATAAATAGTTCGCAAATTCATGACCAAAATCGGGGTGTGCATTAATTCCGGTACCAACAGCGGTTCCACCTTGCGCCAATTTATATAAACGTGGCAAGCTGGCATGTAAACGTGAAATACCATTGTTAATTTGTTTGGCCCAACCGCTGAGCTCTTGTCCCAACGTCACCGGCATGGCATCCATCAAATGCGTGCGACCGGTTTTGGTGACTTTTTTTAAGGTTTCGGCTTTTTTAATCAGCGCATCTTGCAAATGTAATAATGCGGGGATTAACTTTTCCTGAATAAATAAAGCGCTGCTGACATGAATAGCGGTAGGGATCACATCATTGCTGCTTTGACTCATATTGACGTGATCATTGGGATGGATCACGGGGCCATTGGAACGTTGATTAATATGTGCCACCACTTCATTGATATTCATATTAGAACTGGTGCCGGAGCCGGTTTGAAAAATATCGATAGGGAAATGTTCATCATACTGACCGTCTGCAATTTGCAAGGCAATATGCTCAATTGCTTTGGCGCGTTTTTCATCCAGTAAATGCAACGCCAAATTGGCTTTTGCCGCACAAGCCTTGATCAGGCCCAACGCACGTATAAATTCACGGGGCATTTTTAATCCACTGATGGGGAAGTTATCCACCGCGCGTTGTGTTTGCGCGCCATATAAGGCATCTTCAGGAACACGTAATTCACCCATACTGTCTTTTTCTATACGATAGTTGCTCATTGCATTAACCTTTTTGTTTTTTTATCGGAAATGCCTCAATGATAGCAATATCGCAACGAAAACTCTAATGATTTTATAAATATTTTTCCCGTTTCCCCCCTTTGAAAAAGGGGGGCTAGGGGGGATTTGCTCGCTAATGCTACTGAACTTTAATGTTATGTCACTTCAATACAGCACTCTTTTCATTGCTTGCTTCATCGAGTCATCCTGTAAATCCCCCCTAACCCCCCTTTTTCAAAGGGGGGAAGTACAAAACATATTGTAATAAAAGATATTTAGATGCGGTTGTCCTGGATGTTACCCGAAAACTTGGCTTAGATGGCTATTTACTGGTATAGTAATGGGCAATTTATAGGCTGGGGCGGCAGAAATCATGTTAAAAAAAGGTGCGTTATTGGCCATGACGGTGGCCAGTTTAACTGTGTCTGGATGTGCAGAAAACAGTGGGGCGTATAGTGGTGTGGCGGCGCAAGTGCGGTGTATTGGCGCGAATTCTTGTAAAGGGCAAAGTGATTGCGCCTTTGCTGGACATGGTTGTAAAGGGATGAATCAGTGTCGCGGAACAGGATGGTTGTTTACCACGGATCAAAATTGCACCATGCAAGGTGGAAAAGCGATTTAATATGGATAAATTCACTAATTTGGGTTTTGGTTTGGGTTTAAGGACTGATCATTATCACGATATTTTAAATGGCCAGCCGGATTTGGATTGGTTTGAAATTTTAACGGAAAATTATCTGGTTCCCGGTGGGAAACCGCTTTATTATCTGGATGAAATGGTGGCTCGTTATCCCGTGGCGATGCATGGTGTCTCGATGTCGATTGGCAGCAGTGATCCTTTGAATATGGATTATTTAAATGCCGTTAAAACATTGGCATCGCGCATACAAGCGCACTGGTTGTCTGATCATTTATGTTGGACCGGCATGCATGGCAAAAATGCGCATGATTTATTGCCGATGCCATATACAGAAGAAGCATTAAAACATATTGTTGACCGTGTTAAACAAGTACAAGAATTTTTAGGTCGACAAATTTTATTAGAAAATGTTTCTAGCTATTTAACCTATCAATATTCAGCCATGGAAGAATGGGTGTTTTTAAGCGAAGTTGCCAAGCAAGCCGATTGTTATATTTTATTGGATATTAATAATATTTACGTCAGTAGTCGTAATCATCATTTTGACCCGTTGATTTATTTAAATCATATTCCGGTTGATCGTGTAAAACAGTTTCATCTGGCCGGTCATCATGATTATGGGGATTATATTATTGATACGCACGATGCGCCGGTAGTGCCCGATGTGTGGCAATTGTATGTCCATGCATTGCAACGTTTTAAGGATGTACCTACATTATTAGAACGTGATGATCATATTCCACCGTTAAGTGAATTATTGCTAGAACTCAACCAAGCGAAACAGTATGCCAATCAAACTATTACAAACACAACACGCGTTTTTCCAGTATATTCTGAATCAACAAAGTGATTTTCCTGAGCATATCATTTCAGATGAAGTGGATGCACAAACACGCATTGGTATTTATGCGCAGGGGTATCGCTATCGTTTAATGGATGTGTTAAAGATTGAATTTCCCAAGCTATATTATCTATTGGGTGATGAGGCGTTTGATTATTTGGCCTTGCAATATATTGAAGCCTATCCCTCGGATCATTATTCGGTGCGTTACTTTGGTCGATTTTTGGCAAATTTTATTCGCAG
>Ga0302315_10006223_pt1 | contig 10001 bp, 6 predicted proteins | sample III_Palsa_N3_1_FD_200532 | JGI IMG/M metagenome (GOLD analysis project Ga0302315, IMG submission 200532) | Peat permafrost microbial communities from Stordalen Mire near Abisko, Sweden - III_Palsa_N3_1 | ecosystem: Environmental > Terrestrial > Soil > Palsa > Peat permafrost | place: Sweden... | reverse complement strand
ATACCAATCCCGACCCCTACTATCCCAAATATGACGGCACCCCGGTGAAATTCCCCGTCGGCGCCACCCAGCTCAATGTCATCACTTACCGCAATGGCCATCCCATCGGCCAGCAGGTCAATATTAAGAAAGATGAACTGGCCAAAAGGGTAGATCAGGGAAGGCATATATATTAATCGGCTGTTAGTTCAAAATTAACCGCGTCATTAACCGGCATTGCCTTACTTGCAGGTCAACTAAATAGCTTCTGTATGAAATGGAAAATGTTATTCGCCGTGGCGGTGCTGTGGGCGGCCACCGGTACAAGCTACGCTCAGAACCCTTTCGTTACGGATATCTATACGGCCGACCCGTCGGCACATGTCTGGGCTGATGGCCGCCTGTACGTTTACCCTTCACATGATGTCGCTCCTCCCCGCGGATGTGACCTGATGGACAAATACCACGTCTATTCCACCGACGATATGGTCCATTGGAAGGACGAGGGCCAGATCCTCGAGGCCAGCCAGGTCCCCTGGGGCCGCAAGGAAGGCGGATTTATGTGGGCGCCGGATTGCGCTTACAAGAATGGCACCTATTATTTTTATTTCCCTCATCCCAGCGGCACGGATTGGAACCACACCTGGAAGATCGGCGTGGCCACCAGCAAGAAGCCGGCCAGTGATTTTACCGTACAGGGCTATATCCAGGGACTGGAGCCGATGATCGATCCCTGTGTATTTGTGGACGACGACGGACAGGCCTATTTCTATTATGGCGGCGGCGGCAAATGCATGGGCGGTAAATTGAAGGATAATATGACGGAGATCGACGGCGCCATGCAGCCGATGACAGGTTTGCATGATTTCCACGAAGCCAGCTGGGTGCACAAACGGAAAGGTCTCTATTATCTTTCCTATTCCGATAATCACGATTCAGCCGGGCAGCATAACCGGATGTGCTATGCCACCAGCAACAGCCCCCTGGGGCCCTGGCAATACCGGGGTATCTATATGAACCCGACCGACAGCTATACCGACCATGGGTCCATCGTGGAATACAAAGGACAGTGGTATTCATTCTATCATACCAGTGCGCTGTCCCATTTCGATTGGCTGCGGAGCATCTGCGTAGATAAGCTGTTCTATAATCCCGACGGGACGATCCAAATGGTGGTCCCGACGACAACAGGACCCGGGCCGGTTAAATGATTGGAACGGATCAGAGCTTGAAAATCCATCCGATGTTAAGGCCCCACACTGAGTTGTGCGTTTTCAGCTTCACCTGACCGCTCTGTTCCGCACCATCAGGTACGACCCGCAGGAATCCATGCTGATAATCTATGCCTAACTGGAAGCCGACTTTTGTGGCCAATCCTACCGAAAAGGTATAGCCAAAGTCGGCGCGTTGGAAATCATCAGTAGCGTCGCTGCCGATCACCGCGGACCTCGAACCACTCGGACCTTTTATCGTTCCGTTGACCAGTTCGCCGGCATAGAGCCCTAACCCTACATAGGGCCTGCCCCAGTCAAAGTTGGGGCTATACATGAATTCTACCGGCACATCGACATAGTGCAGCTTATATCTGGTATTGACCTGGAATCCGTTGGCAATATAATAATCCCCGGCCCAATCCATTTCTCCCCCGGCGCCCAGGTATTCGACCCCGGCCCGTACATAGAAATTATGCCTGATTCCACTGTCCAGCGGGATATCTGCAAACAATTCGCCATAGAACTGGGTGACAGTACCGCTGCTTTGCGTGGAAACCCCGCCGCTGCCGTCATTGCCCTCAACGGCATTCGTGAACTTCCCAAAAGACGGTCCGCCTTTGATACCAATAGAGACCTGGGCGCTGGCTGTGAAGGATAAAAAGAGAAGAAAATACAATACACTAGCTGAAAGGATACGCATAAGAAGCTTGTTTTGGGCCTGAAAATTAGCGATTTATCTGGATTGACAAAATCCTGGCACCATTTTAACGCACTATTAATTCGTTTTTAATCGTTTTATCTTTGCCTATGGCTTCTAAAACACGCAAAAGACTGACCCGCTTTATCCTGATCCCTGTTATCGTACTGCTCCTGCTCGTCGGTATTGCCATTGGTATCCTTTATTCCCAGCAACAACGCCTGGTGGAGTTGGCCGTCAAAGAATTAAACCGGCGGTTACCCGGGCAGTTGGCCATCGGTGGCAGCGAGATCTCTCTTTTCCAGAATTACCCCTATATATCGATTGCCCTGAACAAGGTGCAGTTTTATCCCGACAAGCAGCCCGGCACCCGTCCTATCTATGAGGCAGAACGCCTCTTCGTCGGATTTAGCCTGCCGGATGTGCTGCGGCAAAAATACAGGGTGAAGGCCCTCGCTCTGAAGAACGGGCACCTCGACCTGGTCGAAGAGGAAGATGGCCAGCTGAATATCGTCGAGGCCAGCCGGATGACCGGTGATACAACGGCGAGCACCCCGAAGACTTCTGCCGGTCTGGACCTGGATATCAAGAAGCTCGTGCTGAAGAATATGACGATCTCTTATGTTGACAACCGCAAGGGACAGCACCTTATCACTCACATAGACCGGATACAAGCTTCTTTCCAGGACAACGACCGGCTGATCGATGTCGATCTGGGGGGCACCATGCAGGTGGATTATACCGGTCCTGGCGACAGTACATTGTTCCGTCACAAACATGTGGAGACGGATATCCGTCTTTCCTATGAGAAGGCGACCAAAATGCTGCGACTGCCCGAAGGGCAGCTGAAACTGGAGCAGGCCACCTTCAATATCTCAGGCACGGCGGACCTGCTGCATGATAATTTAGTCGATTTTACTTTTTCAGGCGACAAACCCGATTTCGGGCAACTCTTTGCCTTTGCACCCGAAAGTATAACCAAAGAGCTGCAGCATTTCCGTTACGAGGGACAGCTGAGTTTCGAGGGGAAGATAAAAGGCAATGTAGGCCGTGGTCGTCAGCCCCTCATCGAATTGTTCTTTAACTGCAACAATGCCTGGCTGCACAATACGGAGGCCAAAAAAAATCTGGATTCTCTGGCCTTCAGAGGGTATTATACCAATGGTCCGGGCCACTGTCTGCAGACGTCAGAGCTCCGGTTGATGGACATGAACGCTTTACCCGGCAAGGGCATCTTTCGGGGCAATTTCGTCGTGCGCGATTTCACCGATCCCAAAGTCATGATGCAGGTGAATTCCGACCTGGAACTGGAATTCATTGGCGCATTCCTGGGCATCAAAGATCTGGAGCGTATTACCGGCCACATCAACCTAAAAATGAATTTCAAGGAGCTCGTTGACCTCAGCGCACCCAAAAAGGAGATCAGCGAACTGACGGAGGGGGTACAAAGCGAATTGAAGGTGACCGATCTTACGTTCAGGGTTCCGGGCTACCCTTACATGATCGAACATCTCAACCTCCACGCCAATATGAAGAACGGCTTCGTAAACCTCGATACGCTGTCGTTCACTGTCGGGCACTCCGACTTTCATCTGGACGGCTCGCTGAGTGATCTGCCGGCACTTTTCCACCAGCAGACGAAGCCGGTGGTGCTGACCTTGCATGCACAGAGCAGCAAAATGATCCTGAAGGAATTGCTGGCTTCCGATACCGCCCTCAACAGTGAAATGAAGTCTGCCTCCCGGGAGGAGATCCATGATTTCCACATCGGTCTGACCATGGAGACATCCGTTGACCAGCTGCGACATCCGAATCCTTTACCGGAAGGCAATGTCAAAATAGAGAATTTCTATGCTGCTTTCAAGAACTATCCCCATGCATTCCATGACTTCGGCGGACAACTGATCATCAACGACACCGCGCTGTGGCTGAAGGGGCTGACGGGCCAGATCGACAGCAGTGATATCCGCTTCGGCGGCCGGGTGATAGACTATGCACTGTGGTTTGAAAAAGTGAAGCGGGGCCGAACGCAAATTGCTTTCGACCTCAAATCACAAAGACTGGCCCTGCGCGACCTGCTCGGCAATGCGGGACAAGGCTATATACCCAAAGATTATCAGCAGGAAGTGGCTACGGGTGTGTGGCTGCGCTCGAAGATCGACCTCCGGTATGACAGCTGCTTTCAGTTCGCCAATATTAAGATCGGCAATATTTCGGGGGCCTTACAACAGCACCCTATCCGGCTGGACAGCATCAGCGGCAATATCAAATTCGGGATAGACGATTTCGTAAAGATAGATACGTTGAAAGGTAAGATCGGCAACAGCGATTTCAATTGCAGCATGCGCCTGTATGCCGGCAAGGATACGGTCCGCCGGAAGAAGGAGAACTTCCTGCAATTCACCTCCAACCTGCTGGATGCAGACCAGTTGAGCAATTATGCGGCGACCGCCGAGGTCGCGGAACAGGAGGAGATGGCAGTCCTGCAGCAGGATTCCTCGTCCAATCCTTCGATACAGCCGGCGACAACCGTTCATGCGGACGCTTTTAATATTTTCCGCATTCCCTTCATCGACTTCAATGCATCAGTCAGCATCGGCAGGTTGCGATATCATCACCTGGGGATCAGGAACCTGTCGAGCAACATCCGCATGCAGGCCAACCAACAGTTGTACCTGGACACCTTGAGCATGGACATAGCGGGGGGAACCATCGGGGCACATGCCCATTTCAATGGGTCCGACCCCAAAAAGATCTATCTGCGGAGCCGCATCCGGATAAAGGACGTGAATATCGAAAAGCTGATGCTGAAAGCGGACTATTTCGGGCAGGATTATGTGATCAATAAAAATGTCAAGGGCACCCTGAGCGGACAGGTCAGGAGCTATGTACAGGTCCATCCCGACCTGACGCCGCTGATCGATCAGTCCGAGGCCCAGATGGATGTGGAGATCCACAACGGTGTATTGTTGAACTTTGCTCCTATGCAGGCGATGTCATCTTATTTCAGCGACAAGAACCTCAACATGGTGCGGTTCGATACCCTGAGGGACTTACTGACCTTCAAAAACGGGGCGTTGACCATCCCGGGAATGAACATCAATTCTTCACTGGGCTTTATGGAGATATCCGGTACGCAGTCGATGGATATGCGTATGGAATACTTTCTGCGTATTCCGTTGAAATTGGTTACCCAGGCCGGCTTCCACAAACTGTTTGGTAAAAAACAGGAAGAAGTGGACCCTAACCAGGTAGATGCTATAGAATACAGGGATAAGGACAAGAGGGTCCACTTCATCAACCTGGAGATCAGGGGAGTACCTGATGCCTATAAAGTGTCGCTGGGTAAGGCGAAGGGTTGATATAAGCGGGCCAATTCGACAAGCTCGATCATGTTCTTTATTTTTAGTTTCCCGAATAACCTTAGCTTAAGCGTACCGATTGTCGAGGAGTGTAAGCTGAGTATGTTTTTAATATCTGTGCTGGTATAGCCCTTCAGATAATAGTGGCAGATCAACCTTTCTTTGGGTGAAAGCTTTTCGAATGGGTTGTTTGGTATCGGGTGTTTCTCGTGACCGAAATGCTCATTTGTTTTAACGCTGGTATGAGTGGTTCCCTGCAACACATCGAAGATGGCTCTTTTTACCTCCTGGGGCCCGGACCGTTTATTCAGGTACCCCACGGCGCCAAGCTTTAGAAATTTCTGGGCATATAGCTCATCTGCATTCATACTGAAGATCAGTACCCTGCTTTCTTTTTTACAGGCAAAGAGATGACTGACGAGGGCAATGGAGTCTGTCTCCGGCATATTGATATCTAAGATGATCAGGTCATAATCATTTTCGCGTACGGATAACATCACTTCATTTCCATTGCAGGCTTCGTGGACCGTTGCAAACGGAAACACCTCCTTTATGACGAATTTGATGCCTGATCTGATAATGGCATGGTCATCTGCTATCAATACGCTTTTTTTCACTTCATGGGCTATAGAAATAAAACTATTCTGAATTTCGGTTCCGGGTTGTAGTAATCCTTCGACATTTTAAAAATCTTTTAAAGCAATTACTACAGGGAATTGCGCAGATCGGGAATATTTTTGCAACGTTTTACGACGAGTTAACCCTTATGCGCAAATTATTACTAGCCTGTTTACTTTTCCCCTGCACCTTTATTGTCCGTTGTCAACAGTTGTTCGTTCAAAAATACCCGGAGGAGGTATACCAGGGATCGGAACAGAACTGGTATTTTGCCCAGGATAGCGCGGGCGTTCTCTATGTTGCCAATGATGACGGGGTTTTAACCTTCGATGGCGATAAATGGGGTCTTCTCTCTCTTCCCGGGCGCAACTATGTTTTTTGCATGGCCTTCGATAAGCGGGGAAGGCTATATGTCGGATCGAATGATGAAATGGGATACCTGCAAAAGGACGAACGGGGGAAAAGCCAATACCATTCCCTTATAGGACTGCTGCCACCGGCCAACCGCGCCGTAAAATACATTGACCAGGCTGTCTCGTTCAGGGACACGATTATTTTCGCCGGGCCGGGTTATATTTACGTCTATTTCGATGGAAGATTTAAAATATTTCCTACAAAGGGAGGCGGCCTGCTGAACTTCGGGGGACGAGCCTTTTTGCTCGACGATAACGGGCTACATGTCTATAAAAATGGTGGTTTTGAGCCGGCCGACTTCAACCAGGAGATCCGGGACCGGGGTATTACGATCCACCGGATAAAAGACTATACCGGGAATAGCTGCCTTTTGCTGGACGACAAGCACCATCTGTGGGTCCTTGATCCGAATGCCGCCCCGGGTAAGCGGCTGCACCCGTTTTCAGCCAGGTTGGAGACCTTCTGTAAAAATACGCCCATTATCACTATGATCGGCCTGGACAATGGCATGATAGGCCTGCTGCTGGAAAAAGGAATGCTGTTCGTCGACAAGGACGGTCTTCCGGTCAATTTCATTTCCACAGAGATGTTTGGTACGGACGTCGGTCAATATGCCCGTCTTTTCCGGGATATCCATCACAATCTTTGGGTCATGGCCAGAGATGGCTATATCTTTCAGGTCATCACCAGTTCACCTTTGTCTTATTACGATAAGTACGATGGCATTCAGGGTCAAATTCTATCGTTTGGGAAAAAGGACCGGTACAGGTACGTAGGTACGACCAAGGGCATTTTTTTCCAGGAAGATGATAAAAAGTTCGCTCCGCTATTTCTGACAGACGGTGAAACATGGAATTTCTATTCTTTTAATGACAGGCTTTACGTTGCTCAGGAAGCCGGTGTTTTCGAATTGCAGGGCACTAAGCTCCGAAAGTTAGTGGACCGGAGCGGTGTGCGTTGCCTGGCTGAACTGAAGGGGCATCCGGACTGCCTGCTGATGGGGACATACAATGACGGTATCTGGTTGATGGAAAAGAAAAGAGGGCTCTGGCAAAAGCGAAAGATCAAAGGATATGAAAGAAATGCCGGAGATATGTGCAATGATTCAACCGGGAATATCTGGATAGTCGATTTCGATGACAGGCTCGTACGGCTTCGCTTAAATGCGCGGCTTGACTCGGCGGTCGGAGTAACCTTATATGATGAAAGGAACGTCCTTCCTACGAAGACAGGCAACCGGGTCTTTCAATTGAAGAATGGCAGCCTGACAGCCTTCACTTCAAAAGGGGGTTATGGATATGACCGGGAAAGAGACCGGTTCATTCCCTCACCCGAACTCGCAAAGGTGCTGCCGGAAAATTGTGCTATCGCCTCTGTCGATGAAAGTCCGGATGGAGATATCTATTTCAGGTATGAATCTGCTCAATACCGGCAAATGGCCGGCCGTTTACACCGGCGGCCGGACGGCGGCTATGAATTGATCCAGGCCCCGTTTTATAAGATGGCGGTCCCTTCTCACGGCCCTGGCCTGACTAACCAGGATCCGCTGCTTGTCATAAGCCCCAATGAGGTATGGATGGGCGCCGGTGAAAAGCTGGTCACCTATAATCCCACCCAAAAGACATTTTATAATGACCCGATGCCTTTATTCATCGGCAAGGCCTGGGCGAAAGATTCCGTGATTTTCAATGCGGGTCAGCATAGCGATCCGAGCCGGGAGATCTCCTACTCCTATAACCGGTTGCGATTTAAATTTATCAGCCCATATTTTGAGGAAGGGAATAAGGTCGAGTACCAATACAGCCTTGACGGATTTGACAAGAAATGGTCGGATTGGTCTTCTGATAAAGAAGCCATATTTACCAATTTACAGGAAGGCAAATATACTTTTCGCGTCAGGGCAAGGAACATGTATGGAAAGATCAGCGAGCCTGTTTCTTTTTCTTTTACGATCCTGCCGCCCTGGTTCAGGACCTGGTGGGCCTATTCCCTGTACCTGCTGTCCGCCGTGGCTTTATTGTATGTGCTCATCATAATTAATGCACGGAGAATCAATCTGAAGAATATCATCCTGGAAAAAAAGGTGGATGAAAAGACCAGGGAAATCATCGATCAAGCCAAAGTATTGCAGGAATTAAATACGACGAAGGACAAGCTTTTTTCGATCATTTCCCACGACCTGAGAGGTCCGATCGGTATGATGAAGGCTGTAGTAGACCTGATGAAAAACCCTGCTATGTCTGAACACGAAGTAAGATCCTTCAGTGTTGAACTGAGCGAACACTTATTGGTGACCGGTCATTTATTGAATAACCTGTTGTTCTGGTCAAAGACCCAGATGCAAGGGATACGATCGGCTCCCACTCATTTCGATTTACAGGAAATAGCGGTAGAAAATTGCCGCTTGTTCAAAGCGCTTGTAGATAGTAAGGGCATCCGGCTGATCAACGAAATAAGACCCTGTTCGGCCGTTTATGCCGACAGAGATATCATTAAAATGGTGTTGCGTAACCTGATCAATAATGCCATTAAATTCACCGGTAGCGGTGGGGAAATCGTTATAAGCGCTGTAAAGACGGAGGATCATATGGAGATCGCCGTGAAAGATACCGGTATTGGCATTTCATCGGATGAAATTTCAAGGATCGTTCGCAAGCAGGTTTTCCATAAGCCTGATACGGAAGGGCAGCTTGGAGCAGGACTGGGCCTTATGCTTTGCATGGAACTGATCGAAAAAGACGGGGGCTTCCTTGAGATTGAAAGTGAGCCGGGGAAAGGGAGCCGTTTTTCGGTTAAGATCCCTTCTCCCCGACGCTTTCAGTAGTGTTGTCATCATTTGCCGCATCCTCATTTGCCGCACCCGGTCAATCCTGTCTGCCAAATTCCTGGTCCCAGTAATCATTCAGGCGGGCTGCGCCCATCTCCTTATACAGGGTATCCATCATCGCCTGGCAGTGGTCGGGGCTATTGATCCATGCACTCATTACCTGGTCAAGGCTACTATATCCTTCGGCAATGTTCTCCCCCACATATTCACCGGTATACCCCAATGCCTGGGCCCTTTGTATAGGAGAACTTCCATCCGGGGCGATATGACCGAAATAGTGATTGTCATACATATCCTGCAGGTGACCTTCGGCTGCTGCTTCCAGCGTATCATTCCACCGCAGGGCGGGAGCGGGGGGCATATATATCGTCCCGCACTGGCAGCCCGAGCTTCTCAGTTGATTGACAGCATTGAGCATCACGACATGCAGGTCTTGCGTGACGACCGGTTCCGTCTTGGAACAGCCCCACAGTAAGGAAATGCTTATCAGCAGGATACAGACAATCACTTTTTTCATGTTATCCGGATTGGCTAACGGTTGGATTACATCAGGGATCATTCGACTGTAACCGAATAGCTGTTGGTATTGAAATTCGAACCGCCGGGTGCAGTAGTACTGATCTCTGTTCCAAATTGAAGATTACCCACGGTTGTGTTATCTATCCATCCTTCTTTCTTCAGCCATCTGAGGATGGCTTTTATATTGACCGTGCCCGCGGAGGTATTGCTGGTCCTGAAGAAAGAAACTACAGGGTGTCCAAAGAGAGATCCCCGGTAGACATTCCAGGTGTGTCCCCCGGCGACGAGGCTATGTACTGCAGGTCCTCCATCACTCCAATCATAGCTCCATGCAACTGGCTTTGCAGCGCCAACGACGTTCACCCAAAGCA
>Ga0302315_10006221_pt1 | contig 10003 bp, 5 predicted proteins | sample III_Palsa_N3_1_FD_200532 | JGI IMG/M metagenome (GOLD analysis project Ga0302315, IMG submission 200532) | Peat permafrost microbial communities from Stordalen Mire near Abisko, Sweden - III_Palsa_N3_1 | ecosystem: Environmental > Terrestrial > Soil > Palsa > Peat permafrost | place: Sweden... | reverse complement strand
AAGACGGGCTGCATCTGCCGCCGCAAGCCTTGCGTGCGATCCCCGCCAACCTCGACCCCGGCTACGCGAATGCTGCCGCTGCTGGGCTCCACCAATCCTAGAATCATGCGCGCCAGCGTGCTCTTGCCCGATCCTGACTCGCCGACTAACCCCAGCGTCTCTCCGCGAGCGATGCTTACGCTCACGTCTTTGACGACGAAGTGATCCTCCAACCGCAAGCCTGTTCTGCGCGGATAGTTCCTGCTTACAGCTTCGACTTCAACAAGAGCCATATTCGGATGCTACAACGTCGATCCATTTATCCATCGGATTATCAATCCAGTTTGGGATGCAGCTTGTGAAAGCTCGTGGCATCCTGATAGACGCGGCCAAAGGCGCATAGCTTTGCATCCTGATAGTGCCCGGCAAGAAACGTGATGCTTAAGGGTGTTCCTGGACCGCCAATATCGTCGTTGTCTGACTGATCTGAATCCGCCGGCTTGGGAGCATCGGCACCACGAAAGCCATTGGGCAAAATCAATGCCGGATGGCCCGTGAGATTCGTCGCGACGAGCTGGTCGCTGAAGGTGGCGGCAACGACCACATCGACCTTTTCAAAGATTTTCGATACCTGTTGAATCGCCAGCGACCGCGCGCGATTGGCCTGGATGTATTCGACGGCCGGATAGAAGCGGGCAATGCGGAAGGAGTTGGGCCAGTCTCCGGGACCCTGCTCGGTCAACAGCTTGTCATGGCCCGAGATGGTCAGGTCATCGAACGACGCGGCAGCCTCTGCTTCCAGAAGTGGCGTCATCGCGCCGTAGGGTAGATCCGGTAATTCAACTGGAATCAACTGCACGCCCATCTGCCGCAGCTTATTCAGCGCGGCCAGATGAAAGCGATGATCGTATTCGCTCTGCGCATGGTTCGCGGTTCGGCGTGCGCTGCGCTTCTCGCGCTCCTTCTTTTGTTCCGGCGTCTCATTGGCTGGTGGCTCCGACAGCTTGAGCGGCTTGGGCGCATCGAAATCGCTCTTCAAATAACCAATGCGCAGGCTTTTCCAATCGAGATCGGCGTTCCAATTGAATGCGGCTTCGCGAGCCGCCAGGTCGTGCCCGTCCGGGCCGTAGATGGTGTTGAGTACGATGGCGCAATCCTCGACTGCGCGGCAGATCGGGCCGAGCTTGTCCATCGTCCAACTGAGCGCCATGGCGCCGGTGCGCGGGACGAATCCGAAGGTCGGGCGCAGACCGGTATCGCCGCAGCGCGTGGACGGTGACGAGATCGAGCCCAGCGTTTCAGAGCCAATGGCGAAGGCCACGCAGCCCGCGGCTACTCCGCTGGCAGAGCCGGCAGACGATCCGCTGGAGCCTTGATTCGGATTCCAGGGATTGCGCGTCTTGCCGCCGAACCACTTGTCGCCCATGGCCAGCGCGCCGAGTGTGAACTTGGCCACCAGAACGGCGCCAGCCGCATCGAGACGCTGAACCACGGTTGCATCTTCATCGAATTGCTGCTTCTCAAATCCGCCCGCGCCCCAGGTGGTTGGATAGCCTTTGACCGCGAGCAGATCTTTGGCGCCCCAGGGAATTCCGTGCAGCAGACCACGATAGTGGCCGGCCGCGATCTCCGCGTCGGCAGCCTTGGCCTGGGCAAGTGCTCGCTCTTCGGTGAGCGAGATGACAAAGTGCAGCTTGCTGTCGTAGCGCTTCAAGCGCGCCAGATACATCTGAGTCAATGCCAGCGAAGTCACTTTGCGCTTGCGCACCAACTCGGCCAAATCGCGCACCGACGCGAATGCCAGGTCTTCGTCGTTAGAGGAAACAGCGATCGTCGAAGCCTTGCTCCAGCGCGGCTCTACCTTGACGGTCTCGACCTTTGCGCCGGGCGGCAATGGATCGAAGACGAACGCTGGAGCAACGCTGTTCGGGAGCTTCAGCTTGCGAATCGCTTCATACGATTCGCGCTGGCCTTCGAGGCGCCCGAGCATCATCTTCTTCTGGTCAGCCGTGATCGAAACGCCGGCCAGTGCAGCCGCTTGATCCAGCATTTCATCGGTTACCTTGAACGGCGCTTCTGGCTTGGCTGTCTCCTGCGCCTGCGCAGCCAGCGTGTACAGCACTCCAGGCAACAATGCCGAAGCTATCCCTGCCTGGCTGCAAGCGGCCAGAAAACCTCTGCGGTCCAATGTCATGGGGTATTGCCTTCTCGCAAGCGAAATAGTCTTACTCGCAAACTAACCCGCTTGCCTTGCGGGATGCAAGCAATTTAGGAGACGTCTCATTCCGAGCCTGATTCGGGCCCAGGCGTTTCGATGCCACAGCTGCGTCTCATGTGAAACTTGCGGTCGTCCTCATGAGTGATGCTGAATCCCAGCCGCTGATAAAGGCGCAGAGCAGGATTTGATTTCACGACGCCAAGCGTCATCGCGCGATCCATGGAAGTGGCCTCGGCGATCAAGAGGTGCATCACTTCAGTACCGATGCCACGCCGTTGAAATGCAGAGTCCACAAACAACTGCCCCAGGTGGAACGACTCGCCGTCTGTCGCGCATTGCAGCCAACCAATGTCTTCCTCATCGAGAGTGATGATGCGAACCCGCGTCCAATCCCAAGTCTGCCGGAAGCTGGAGGCGTGAAGGGCCAGATCCATATTCAATTCTCGGAGGATCGTCTCCATTCCAGAGAAGTAGAGATGCTTGCAGTACTCGAAATCCTCCACCCGGCCAGGGCGAAGAAACAGCGTCATGGTCTTTATTCGACCGGATGGCGGGCTACTTCGTTGCGATCTTGAGCACATACGCGTACTTGCAGCTCGCCGAAGCAGGCAGCGTCACGTTCAACGCATCGGGAGTCTGTTTCCATGTCACCTTGTCTGTCGAGCCAATCAATTCGATCGAATCCAGAGTCAAGCCTTTGGCCTCCTTGGCCGCGCCGAGTGCGTGAATGGCGGCAGATCCATCTGCCCCGCTTGCCGGGCAGCCCATGCCGATGGCATAGACCGTATTCCCTTTCGCGGTGAAGCGGAAGTCTTCTGTGGTGTATGGCTTCGTATCCTGATCATGGAAAGCGCCGCCGATTACTTGCGTAGGCCCCTCGCCGTAGACCCTCCATGGAGTTGTCCCATAGATCGCGTCGCCGTTGGCTTTGAGCCAGGATCCCATCCCGAGCAGCGTGCTCTGGATCTGATCAGGAATCGTGCCATCGGGCTTCGGACCGATGTTCAGCAGCAGGTTGCCGTTCTTGCTCACGATGTCGATGAGTTGATGGATCAGGAACTCCGGCGGCTGGTACTGATCGTTCTCGATATATCCCCAGGAAAGCTTGCTGATGGAAGTATCGGTCTGCCAGTGATTGGGCTCGATGGAAGCCAACTGGCCGCGCTCGAAGTCTCGGACCGCAGAGTTCCAGTCCATTGAGAAGTCTTTGAAGTTGACCACGCCCGTGTAGCCGTGCGCGGCGGCGAAGTTGTAGTAGAAGGCGTCGAACTCCTGTACGCGCGAACGGAAGTTGGGCTGGCCGATCCACCAGTCGTAATAGACGATCTCCGGCTTGTACTTCTCGACTAATTCGGTCGCCCGCGCCAGCCAGTCTGCCGTCCACGCATCGCTCACGAAGGTCCAGTCGTTGATGAGTGTGTGGTTGTCCTGGCTTGCCTCAAGCCAGGCGTGGGCCGGCCCATAAAGCGAGGCATACCTTGGATCGTTCACGTCGGATCGAATATTGCGTCCGCCATCGAAGAAGAAATTATGCTCGGCGCGATGTGACGAGAGGCCGAAGTGGAGGCCTTCGGCGCGGACGGCTTTGGCCAGGTCGCCAACCACATCTCGCTTTGGCCCCATCTTCACCGCGGTCCAATCGGAGAGGCCAGAGTCGTACATCGAGAAGCCATCGTGATGCTCGGCAACGGGAACCACATACATGGCGCCTGCTTCCTTGAAGAGGTGCGCCCAGGCTTGCGGATCCCACTTCTCGGCCCTGAACCTGGGAATGAAATCCTTGTAGCCGATCACATCTTTTTGCGCCAGATCTTTGGATGCGAATCGGGCCTGGAAATTCTTGTATGCGCCTTCCTCGGGCTTATACATGTTGCGCGGATACCACTCGCTCTCCGCGCCCGGAACCGAGTACACGCCCCAATGAATGAAGATACCGAACTTGGCGTCCTTGTACCACTGCGGTATCTGGTAATTGCGCAGACTCGCCCAGTCGGGACGGAAGGGCCCGTCATTCGCCTGGCGCTCCGCTTCCTTAAGCAGTGCGTTGCGCGGCGTATCGTACTTGGCGACGGATTTTTGCCACTCCTGATCGATCTGCTCGGCCGTCTTGGTCTTGACCGTAGGCGCGAGCGGATCAGCAGCGGGAGCCTGAGAGTAGGCAGGCAATTGATTGACAGCGAAAAGCAAAGACAGGGCGGCAAGGTAAATAGGTAGGCGATTCATCGCAACCGAGAATAAAGTGATTGAACGCACAAGGCAAGATCATTCTCTTTTGTACATTTGGATGGAGTGCCTTCTTCGAGTACCGCGACGTTACACGCGCTCGGCCAGCGCGCCGACAGACTGCAGAGGGCTCTCCAGCACACGCTGTAATGCTAGTTCGGGAGTTTCGGGGCGCCCAAGCAGATATCCCTGGGCCTCGTCACAACCCAGAGTACGCAAGATCTCCAACTGTTGCGCCGTCTCCACGCCCTCGGTCACTACGCGCAGTTTCAGAGCACTTGCCATGGCCAGCACGGATCGAACCATGCTCACTGTGGACGAATCCGTAGTCAGGTCACTCACGAATGAGCGGTCCAGCTTCACCGCATCAATCGGCATGCGTTGCAGATAGCTAAGCGACGAGTAGCCCGTCCCGAAATCATCCAGTGCGATGCTCACGCCGAGACGCTGCAGTTCTCGAATTCTCGCTACGGCGAGATTGAGGTCGCGAATGAAAATCCCCTCTGTAATCTCCAACTCCAGCAGCGCCGGAGGGAACTGCGTCTGCGCCAGCACCTCGGTGATGATGTGCGTGAAGTCAGGACGCATGAACTGCATAGGCGAAACGTTTACGGCCACACCGATGCGCCGGCCCGCATCCGTCCACGTCTTGGCCTGGCGCAAGGCCTCGAGCATGGTGCGGCGGCCTATCTCAGTGATCAGCCCTGTCTGCTCGGCGATGGGGATAAAGCGGTCTGGTGAGATTGGCCCCAGTTCGGCGCTGGTCCATCGGCTGAGAGCCTCAAAGCGCACCAGCTTGCCGGTGGCAACTTCAAACAGGGGTTGAAAGACAACGCGAAACTCATCCTCGCGCAAGCCGCGCAACAAAGCTGACTCGATCTTGTGCCGTTGCGCCGCTCGCTCTTGCAACGACGGATCAGCCACAAAGATCAGGTCTCCACCGCGCGAACGTGCCTCCAGCATCGCTGCGCGCGCGTACTTGAGCAGGGTTTCAGAGGCGGATTCCGATCCCGCTTCGGCAGAGTTTGAGCGGGCATCCGGCCCCTGGTCAAAACGATCGTTTGTATAGGCAATGCCAATGCTCGCTGAGAGCGGGATCCGATGCCGGCCCGACTCACTCGAACGGTGAAAGATCTCTCGCAATTCGCTCCCGCGAACCATCGTCGCCTCGTCATACGGCGCCGCCGTAATCAGCATCCCGAAGACATGATCGTCGAGTCTTCCAACGATCTCACCCTCATGGCGAAAGGAGGAGAGAGTCATGCCAATCTCGCCCAGCACATCATCCGCTACTGTACGGCCAAAGGTGCCTTTGAGAAAGTCGAAGCTGTCTATCTCCATATAAAGAAGCGCCATGCAATCCGACTCAGCGGTGGATCGCGCCAACGCCGATTCAAGCAGACTCTCGAAGAAGTGGCGATTGGGCAGATTTGTCACCGGATCGTAGTTGGCCAGGAATGCAAGCCGCTCATTCGCTTGCCGCTGAACGGTGATTTCTTCACTGATAGAAAAGTAATGTGGTTCCTGACCATCGGGCTTAAGCAGGGTTACGCTGTTGCGCACCCAGGCCTCGGAACCATCTTTGCGAATCACTCTTCGTTCTGCCTGGTAACTGCTTTCACTACTGGGCGGGAGTGTTGCAAGTCTGTGGAGATGATCGTCCACGCACTCCGGGGCCATGAAATCGCGCACTTTCATGCCCAACAACTCGCTCACTTCATAGCCCAGAATCTCGGCCGCCTTCTTGTTCGCAGATAGCACAGTTCCATCCAGAGTGAATATGCCCATGCCCACCACAGCCGATTCGTAAGCCTGATGAAACCGATCCTCGCTGGCTTTGAGTTGCGAAGTTGTTTGTTTAAGCTTCTTCTCAGCGCGGATGCGCCTCAAATCCGTCCATGCGAGGAGTGACAGTGCGAGAATCTTGACCGCAACGATCGCGGTGATTTCCCTCAGGCCCCCAACAAGGGTCGTCTGCACCTCCTCAAGATGACCGGCCGAAGAATCCTGAAATGCGACAGCCGCCTCGCGCGCCGCCTGCTCAGCGGGATCGAATGCTCCCTTGCCAAGATCTGCGTCGATATTGCGGGCAGCTTCGGACTCCCCGTTCAGCGCACTCCGTAAAAGTTGATCGCGCTCGGTCAGATAGTGGAGCCATCGCATATGAAACTGCTGTTCCTGAGGCTCCGGTAGCGCTCCGAGTTGGGCAATCCTGGCCTCGGTAGAGGTGACGGCCGCGTCGTAATCCCGCATGGAACGGGTTTCTTGATTTATCTCGGAGGGTTTTCCAGCCGCAAGTAAAATTCGCAGAAACTGGCGGCGGCTCTGCTGGATTTCGTACTGCAGATCGCCTTCAAGAACAATTCCGTGCTCGTCGATCGAATATACGTCCCGCAGCAATCGCAAATCGTGCCGGATCACCGGAACGATCCGGAGCCAGGAGTATCCAAGCGTGACCAAAATGACCGCAACCACCCCGTAACGTAACGGCGAGGAGGCTGCCAGGATTGCGAGGAGGCGCATCCAGGCCGATCTAAACTGGTTCGAGTGAAATCTCACGGGATGTAAGTTACTACGGTACTACGAAATCCACTTCTTGTATCGCACTAAAGTAATTTCAAGTGTGGTACAGGTGATCTCAGGGCGCGTTTCCCGGCCTCCATTCTGTTCACCCAGCGAAATACTCCTGGCAGAAACGTAGGTGGACCTTACGATCCAACGTCACCGCCAGGAGTAATGTTCAGGGTAACTAACTAAATGTCGAGATTCTTGACGTCCAGCGCGTTATCTTCGATGAACTTACGCCGCGCCTCGACGTCCTCGCCCATCAGAGTCGTGAAGATGTGCTCAGTTTCGGCAATATCTTCCAGCTTCACCTGCAACAAGGTGCGGACACTGGGGTCCATTGTCGTCTCCCAGAGCTGGGGCGCCGTCATCTCGCCCAACCCCTTATAGCGCTGCACATCGTATGCCTTCTTGCCCTGCTCGACGACATATTCGAAGAGTTCCCGAGCGCTTTGCTTTTCCACCGGCTCACGATTCGCTTTCGCAGGCTTCTTCGGCGCTTTCGCTGCAACGGCTTCCACTGGCTCCGCGGCCGCTTCGACCTCAGCATCCGCGTCATCCTGAGCGACTTCGGCCACAGTCTTGGTGGCGTACTCAATCAGGAATGGCGGCTCCAGTTGGTCCTTGATCAGGGCGAACTTCACCATCATCTGCTTGAATTCAGCGCTTGCGGCAAGCGCCCAGTCGATGCGGCGAACTGCTCCCTGCGCGTCGGTAAAGCTGAGCGACCAGGTCTGGTGTTCTTCGTCGCGCTCCGGCTGCCCGAGCGCCCGGAACTGGAAGGGCTCCGCAAGCGTCTCTAGAGCTGCACGCAGTTCAAGCAGCTTGACCGGCACTTCGCTCTCCTCGGTCGAAACAAAATCCGCCCGCTTGGTCAACTCCGCCTTGGCCAACAGCTCGGTGACCTTCTCATTCCGAATGCGCTTGTCAACCTTGTCGAAGAAGCCGAGGTACTCGTCCAGGTGGCCCATGAACCGGGTCAGCGTAGCGCCGTCGATCATCTCGGCGCCCTCGCCATGTCGCACGGTGATTCCCTCCGATGCGCGCTTGACCATCACCTTCAGGAACTCTTGCTCGTTCTTGATGTACTGCTCGAAGCGCCCCTTCTTGATCTTGAACAAGGGCGGCTGCGCAATGTACACATGGCCGCGTTTGATCAGCTCCGTCATATGACGGAAGAAGAAGGTCAGCAGCAGGGTGCGAATGTGCGAGCCGTCCACGTCGGCGTCGGTCATGAGGATCAGCTTGCCGTAGCGCAGCTTCGCCGGATCGAAATCGTCCTTGCCGATGCCACAGCCCAGCGCTGTGATCATGGCGCGGATTTCCTCGTGGCCCAGCATCTTGTCGTAGCGTGCTTTTTCGACGTTGAGAATCTTGCCCTTCAGCGGCAGAATCGCCTGAAATCTGCGATCGCGTCCCTGCTTGGCCGTCCCGCCTGCCGACTCACCCTCAACCAGGTAAAGTTCGCAGCGCTCGGGATTGCGTTCCGAGCAGTCGGCAAGCTTCCCGGGCAGTCCGCCGCCATCGAGAGCGCCTTTGCGCCGGGTCAGATCGCGCGCCTTGCGAGCTGCTTCCCGAGCACGCGCGGCGTCGATCGCTTTGGCGATGATTTTCTTGGCGATGGGCGGGTTCTGCTCCAGAAATCCCCCCAGACGCTCGTTGACAAAAGCCTGCACCGTGCCGGCGATATCCGAGTTCAGTTTGCCCTTGGTCTGGCCTTCAAACTGAGGCTGCGGCAGCTTCACGCTCACCACGGCGACGAGCCCCTCGCGCACATCGTCGCCGGAGAGATTTTCCTTCAGGTCCTTGAACAATCCCAGCGACTGGCCAATGGCATTGATGGTCCGCGTAAGCGCGGTCCGGAAGCCGGAAAGATGCGTGCCTCCATCGACGGTGTTGATGTTGTTGGCAAAGCTGAAGACAGTGTCCGAATAGCCGTCGTTGTACTGCAGCGCGATGTCGATCTCCACGCCGTCGCGGCTGGCTTCCATGGTGATGGGCTTGTCATGGAGGAGCGCTTTGCCCTTGTTCAGATGCTTGATGAACTCGGCGATTCCGCCGGCATAGCGGAACTCCGTTCGCTTGGCTTCGCCGGTCTTCGCGTCCACAATCCGCTCATCGGTCAGGGTGATCTGCAGTCCCTTGTTGAGGAAGGCCAGTTCGCGCAGCCTCTGCGCGAGCGTGTCGTAATTGAATTCGGTGACCGTGAAGATGCTGCGGTCAGGCAGGAAATGCACCTTGGTCCCGCGCCGTTTGCTGGTGCCCGTCTGCCGTAAAGGCGAGGTCGGATCGCCGCACGAGTAGTCCTGCTCATAGGTGTACCCGTCGCGCCAGATCTCGACATTCAGCTCCTGGCTCAGCGCATTCACGCAGCTCACACCCACGCCGTGAAGGCCGCCAGAAACCTTGTATGTCGAAGCATCGAACTTGCCGCCCGCGTGCAGCTTGGTCAGCACTACCTGCACCGCAGGCATCTGCTTTCCGTTGCCAACATCCATGACATCAACAGGGATTCCACGGCCATCGTCGATCACGGTGATGGAGTTATCGAAGTGGATGATTACTTCGATACCAGTGGCGTATCCGGCGAGAGCCTCATCAACGGAGTTGTCGACCACCTCGTAGACCAGATGATGCAGGCCCATCTCGCCGGTCGAGCCGATGTACATGGCGGGTCGCAGGCGAACCGCCTCCAACCCTTCCAGAATCTTGATGTTGTCGCCTGTATAGCTGCCACCATTGGCGGGTGTTGCACCGGCGGAGGAGTCGTCAAAGAGATTGTTTGTGGACATAGGCTCGCTTTATCAGACCTTTGCGGAGAGCGGGAAAATCCGTGTTGTCTCCAGAAGCGTTCTCAAACATAGGCGCCGATGGATCCTGTCCATCCGATTGCTCCGTTTTGACCCGATCGGATCGCGGCTCAAGCCGGGTGACGCAGGCAATCGGCTTACTGGACCGCAAAATACTTCTCAAAAGGCCTTGAAATCTGCGGTTTCGGAAGGGAGTTTTTGTACCATC
>Ga0302315_10006217_pt1 | contig 10004 bp, 8 predicted proteins | sample III_Palsa_N3_1_FD_200532 | JGI IMG/M metagenome (GOLD analysis project Ga0302315, IMG submission 200532) | Peat permafrost microbial communities from Stordalen Mire near Abisko, Sweden - III_Palsa_N3_1 | ecosystem: Environmental > Terrestrial > Soil > Palsa > Peat permafrost | place: Sweden... | reverse complement strand
CTCAAAGTTGTAACAACAGCGTGTTACAACCTTGTTGTAGTTGTGATTATAGTTGCAGTTACAGACGAGTTTTTAATACACCACCTTATCTTGTTGTCCCTCATGAGAGACCAATATATCAAAAAATGAGCTTTACTATGAGTTTTTAGGCCTGTATTACATAAAACACACTTCAACAGACATCGACTAGTTATTCCAAAACACAAATGTCGTCTGCTCAAGTTGCAAAGGAGATCGATCTGGCTGCAATTCGCGGTCACGATGAGAAGATGAAGGAACTAATCCAGCAGTATGGATCGAGTGCTGAGTATAAGCTGTGTTTCGATGAGGCGCTGTGTCACGCAGCCTATCACAGCCATGAGCAGGTGGTGGCTATGCTACTTGCTCTTCCAACTATTGACCTTAAGCATGCTAGCGATGTATTGTTTGGGTATACTGCCTTGACCAGAGCCTGCATTAGCTCTAGACCAGAGAAGGTGAAGATTGTCAAACTGCTACTGACACACCCAGACTGTGATCTGCATCATAAGAGTGAACACGGAATTACACCACTGTTTGCAGCCTGCTACAGTGGACAAGTTGAAATTCTACATCTGTTGCTGCAGGATCCAAGGCTTGACTATGAGAAGGCAGTATTAGGGAAGAAGATGTCACCTGTTTTTGAGACTGTTCAGAAAGGACATACTACTATTCTCAAGTACCTGATTGCCTACGCGTCAGAGGGCAGTCGCCTGGAATTATCAACTGATGATAGCAAGTATTCAGAACTCTGGGAAAGACTTGTCGAGGGTCAAGAACACGACGACTGTGTTGCTATTCTGCGTGAGTTCTATCACGATCCTAGATCTACCATAGCCAAGTACAGAGCTGAACTAGGGCTGTAACTAACAATAGTACTGTCTGAGTGGATAGATAAAGAAAGAGACAGAGAGAAAGCTTTGAAGTAGTGAACCATTATGACAACCTGGTTGTCATAACCACTAGAAGGGGAAAACTATGATTTCTAACATACAATGTCTTTGATCTCATACCAAGGCTTGGCATCAATTACCATTGTGTTGATGTACTACTTCAAGTAGTATACCATTATCAGTGTGAGAGACATCATAATAGTAGTAACAATAACTTTCTCATGTAAAATTATTGTTACTATTATAGACACCATCTTCGATTTAGATAGAGCTCTGTATAGTATCATCCGTCAATGAGAAATAACTACTGCTTATGATTATCTTATGACTATCTTCAGTGAAGATAGTCGCTAGTTGTTCTTACTTCTCAACATCTTAGATATTATAGTATTAAGAGAACATTATCACCAGTAGTGACAGTTATAAGTATAGTTATTAAACTCTTTCTCTTGTATTAGGAGTAACAAACTTTATGAGGTTTGTCTACCTTATGATTATTGTTTGAAGCAAGGTTATCTAGGATAATCTTGGGATAACATGCTACTACCATTACTACTACTACTATCAACACAGATAGTGTATCCATATTTTCAGTACAGAGATGTGATAGTGTCACACCTCTTACACGAGATATATAATCTTGAGACAGAGTACAACTTAGAGTTGTACTACATGATGATAACATACAGTGAGTGAGATAGCTAGCCATAGCTAGCCATAGCCAAGGGAAGAAAATTAAAAGAAAGAAGGGAAGGATCCTATTACTGTCATAGGCGACGATAATCTCACGGCTGGTGTGAACGGTGACAACGACGACATGCGAACAGCACTAGTAGCCGCGATGGCGACATGAACAACGACGCTGACGGCAGACGGCACATCTCTTAGTGGCGAGAAGAGAAGAAATGATAGCAATAGCGGTAGATACGGCAGCAGGGTTGACATCGGCGGCGACGATGGCAGCGATCACTACACCAGGAGCGCCACCAGCAACAAGTGCATTAATGAGGTTAGTAGGAGCAATGCCAGCTTCAAGGGAGGCAAGTACAGCAGCATATACGGTGGTGAGGTCGGAACGACGTGACACAGTAGACTTCTTACAGTTGTGAGATTCAGTAGCAAACATTATGTTGAGTTGGAGTTAGCGCGTCGCTTTTAACCTATAAATTTTATAAAATAAAGTTACAGACAATCTTATTACATTAGTAAGTACAATTGTGTTGTTAAGTGTGTAGAGATGACTCTACATCCATCTAGAATTTGTGAGGACTGGTGTAGCTAACAAGAGTATGGTTGACAAGTTAGACTTGTCACAGTATTATTACATCATCATCATCATCATCATTATCTATGCACTACAACTTTGTTGTAGTTAAGACAGAAGCTGTTGAAGTTAGAGATACCTAATAGCTCAATAGTTAAGATATCATAGATTTTCCCCTTAAGGGCAAACTGCCGCTGCAGCTCCATAGTATCTGCTACCTTCAAAGCGAAGATAATATCAGTGGTGAAGTCAAGAGGAACATCTGTGTCAGTGTAGTACCAGTTATCGTTAGGTCTGCGACCAATACCATTTCTACGACCTTTAAGCTGGACCTCAGCTGAGTTAAGACCAATCCCGTAGTGACCGTACTGGAACTGTGGCGTAACACCAAACCACAACTCACCGTGAGTTGGGTGTAGTACACGTTCAACAATAATGTCTGTGAGCTTCTTAGAGCAATGGAACAACTCTGGTAATACGTTGTGTTTACTAGCATTGGGCTGTTCCTGTAAGTTATCCTGAACGTGAAAGTTCAACGCAACCGCTCTCTCATAATCACGTACAACTTGTTCTTTCTTCTCAACCGACAGTGAGTTGTACTCCCAGGGTAATGGATAGCGCAGCTTGCAGATCTCGTCATCGGAGATAGTTTCAGCTTGCTTGGCCATGTCATCAAACAGCTGCTCCCAGGACTTGGCTGCAGGATGTTGTGCTTGCTCACTAGTAGACATTTATTGTTTGTAAGTTGTAGGTTAGACCTACAACAGGTTTTGTTTCACTACTACACTTAGTCAGTAGAGTTACAAACTAACAGAGTCGACGAAAACTCATCACTGAATTTACACTGTCAGTGCTAACTATTCTGTCAATGTCAACTATTCTGTCAATGTCAACCATTCTGTCAATGTCAACTATTCTGTCAATGTCAACTATTCTGTCATGGTGACGAGAGCAGAGATCTGTCTGCAGGCTGCACGTCTGCTGGTGCGATACTTCTGTCGTCTATAGCGTTGCAAATACTGCATAAGCTGTGAGGTGAAGTGGTCGTTGGGTCGAATGCTAGCTCTCAACTCCTTGATCGTAGTATAGGCCTGAAAGAACGACATATCGTAACGCTTAATGTAGTGGAAGATGACGAGTGTGGCGGATCTGGAGATACCCATCCGACAGTGTACATAGACTACTTGACCCTTCTTGATCTCATGGTTTAGATAGTTCTCAATCTCAATGACGGTTGGATAAGTCTTGTTAGACTCGACATTGTTGGTTTTACAGAACTTGAACAAAGGGATATTACAGTCGTCCCAGGTGAACTTTCGATAGCGAATAGTTGTTGGATAGTCTATGCCGCCAGCCACATTAATGATAGAGTTGATCCCAAGCTCCTCTAACTGGTCTAACAGAGTGTTGTGGTTACCTTTCATATAATGGCTACCGCCCAGATACAACTTGTCGTTGATCTTGGTGATAGACTCAGCTGTATCCCGCATTTTGTTTTTACAAGATAACTTTGTTAGTTGTGGTTGATGTTAACTCATAAAGTCACTTATTAGTCGAAGCTCCAGTAAGATTATCATCGGTAACTTCTACTGGATCTGTGATCCTTAAGCAGCTAATGTAAAACTTTGTTTTACCTCGAATCTAATGTTAACAGAGACCGACAACAACAACAACAACAATAAAATTACAGGACAGTCCTGTAATCCAGATCATTTCAGTTGGTGATCACTGGTTCGTGGAGTAGTCGGCCACTCATCTACTAGATCATTATAGACATAGTCCCTGATGTAGGCCTGATTGATATCAACATCGAGCTCGTACCATTTTCCATTCTTAAGTCCAGTTTGCATTTTTCCAGACTCCAGTAGAGTACCATCAGCGGCAAATTTCTCGTACGTTTGTACTATTCTAGGGTTATAAACATCATAGTCGGTGTAACTATATGTGTCATCCTCTTCGTCATACTCGTACCACTCACCTATATTTTGTCCCATGTCATATTCACCCGAAGACATAAGTTTACCATCCCAATTGAACTCTTCGTATAATCCATTCGGTTCGTCATCTTCATAATAAGCATTGATCTGCAATTGACCATTGGGCCACCAAGTCAGTTTCTTACCCTCCATAACGCCATCTACGTAGTGGACCTCACTTTTAAGTTGTCTATGTGCTGTCGTACCAGCAGTGCTGGCAGTGCTAGCAGTGTCAAACGGCACTGCCAGCACAGAAAGCTCCTCCCCATACCAGTGACGTACTAGACCATTCTCATTGATACCCTCCTCACCTTTATCCAGGCAAGGCGTTTCGGATTCTAGTTCGTAGTCAGGGAAGAAAAGGTATATTGTTACATACTGACTAAGCCGACTACTGTTGTCGCTAGTTACATCGATACCCCACGGGTAAGAGTAACGAGCTTCAGCTTCAGCTGATACCCTTGTTTTATTGTATTGGATAGTAGTATTGATTACCACACTGTCGCCATCCATAGTGACAGTTTTGTTGTCTTTGATAGTCATCCACTCCTTGACAAAGGTTTGTCTCAGCTTGAACTTATCGGACAATAGATTGAAGGGTAGGTATAGTTCGATCTCGCGTTCCAGGTCGGGATCAGGCTTGGGATGGTTGTTGTTCTTCTTACCAGCGTTGTTATCATCCTCATCCTCATTCTCATCCTCATCCTCATTCTCATCCTCATCCTCATCCTCATCCTCATCCTCATCCTCATCCTCATCCTCATCCTCATTATTACTGTCAAGTAAGCTGCCAAAATCACCATAGTCTCGCGACCAGTGAGCTAGTAGCTGTTTCATTAGGTACTTGAAATATTCACCGTCCGAGTAGTAAGTGTTCATGTTAAAGCAGTCTAGCAACTTCTGTAATGTGGTAATTTCACTGAGCCGACCATGTAGGAAGTTAATGTAGTTACCAATGACCTTGTGATACTTCTTGTCCACAACGAGCTCCAGGTCACCAAGATGGAGATCCTCTAGCAGGCCCTTGATAAATTCCGAGTGGATCTTGTCGTTAGCCACATAAGCCTTCTTCTCCTTTCCTCCATTTTCCCTTATCACGAACGTGAGCATAATGCTATAGTGTGTTTACCTACCGAAAAATTTCACTACTGGTGAACGTTAGTTTTAGCCGTAGTAGTTACCTCATTATGATAATGAAGTCTTATCATTTGTAACTATGTCTCAGACATAGTTGTCATCACTACTCTTGTGACAGTTGTTAGTGTTGGTAAGTGGGTGGTCGAAAACGTTGACTCTAACTAGAATCTGTCTACTGAGATAAGCTGACCCATTGCATAATCCGCAATATAGTTAGGTCGCCCATCCTCATACCAAGTTTCTTTCAAACCATTGCGGCTATCATCTTTGAAGATTTCTCGCTCTTTAGGCTGGCCGTTATCATACCAGGCCTCTGTCAATCCGTTTTGCTTGCCATCTTTGTAGATGGCTCGAGACCAAAGTTGTCCATTCTCATACCAAGCCATTGAAATTCCATAACCAACTCCAAATCTAACCCCATAAGGGTTTACTCTGCTACCCGAACTGAAGTGTTGGGCGCTAAACCTTTCTAGCTGTCCGTTGTCGTAATAAGTCACATAAGTGGAATGTACTTCATTGCCTTGCCAGCACAGTACAACTTGCTTGTTAGCATTAATATCTAGCCACTCTTTAAAGAAACTTAGCTTATCTCTGTATTTGTCTGGTACAAACTCATATGGGGTGTAAAGATAAACCAACCTTTCATCTGGTAGAGTGTGGATATAGGGAAGAAAAGCAGACCAGATAGCATAAGCCTGCTTCATTAAGTAAATAAAGAAGGTGTGGTCTTCGAAGAAGGACTCCATGTAGAAACATAATGTTAGAGTTTCGGGTTCATCGATAGTCGGCAGATTATCTGGATAGATGACTTGACCACTATCATCGAAATAGATTTTGTTTACGAACTCAAGATAAATGTCGATAGTAGACCAATAGTCAAATGGTATCTCAATGTCGATATCGTTCTGATGTAGATCAGCTAGTGCATCAGTTACCGCCTTCGATGTTCTAAGGAGGGAGTTGTCTAGCCTAACATGTTCTTGATTGATGATCAGAGTAATGGTCATTTTAGCTGTCTTTCTTTTTATTTTATTTTCATTTGCTGGACAAGATAAGTTGATAGAGCTCTTCTTCGAAGAAGGGCTGTTCCCACTCTTGGGCGGGAGGGAGACTTTTAGAGACTAGGACCTCTCTGTGTACTTTCGATCATGACGATCTAGAGATAGTTGGATAGCTACTCTGTATGAGTAATCATACAATTACAAGTTAAACTTGTAATACTGTTATCATTAACATCATTAACATCCATACGTGATAGATTCCATGCCGTCATAATTTCTAATTGACCAGTGACGGTAACGATTAACTCTATCTATCTCCAGACGACTATATCCGGCAGACGCGTAGTACAACCCAAACTGTTGGTATATACTATTTGACAGTCTGTTACCAGTACTTGTCTTACTACCTCCACTATTCTGCTTGTCACTCCTATGACCCCTCCTAACTGTAGACCATTGGCTCTTAAGATAGTTGTTGTAGATATAGATAACGAAGTCGTGAGGTCGTTGGCTATGCCGATAGTTACTGAAGCAGTCTTGCAGTTGATCCCTCCCAATCAGTTGAGCCAGCGCCCTAAATGCTGACAGTATCTCATTGAGGCGACCCTGTTCAAAGCCTGACAACTTGGCTACTGTCTCACGATAAAGTGCAGGCTGCTTCTTCTTGTCAACCGACAACAGGTGTAAATAGATGGGTAAGTCATATCTACTCATATGAGATAGAGGTTCAAACAGGTCAAAGTAGTTAGACATGTTAACAAGAGCCTCTTGCAGACTTTTAGCCTCCACCATATATCTACCAAAATCGGGCATAACAGCGGCGGCGGCGACCCTACTCTCAAGACTGTTATCCTCAGGATAATGACCACAGTCATTATACTGAGGATAATCAATACCATCATGCCCCATGATGGACTCAAAAAACTTACCTGGTTGCACCACTAACCATTTGATAAACTCATTGGAGTAGGCGAAACCACCGTGTGTAGTGTTAATAACTACATTAACATAAGCATTACTAGTTTGTTCAGCTATTTGTTCAATGGCCGTTGTTAACGCCTCTCTAATCTGTTTGTCAGAGACAGTCTCGTCAACCACAATCTTCTTGGCTAGTGCATGAACTAGTTCTAGTGTCTCTTGATCCATGACGTTAGTTTGGACAGCAACTCCTTCGTTTTTTAAGGCGTTAGAAGCTGCTTTGTTAAGGGTGAACACTAACAAGCTATTTTATTTCAGTTTAGTTTGAGTTAGTACTCACATAGATAAGGCTTCATGCACTTTAAACTTCCTAAAAATTGGATATCGAAGAGTGTGTCTATAGGTTATACCGCTTATTGGACCACGCTTCAGCGGTGTTCCCTCGTCTATCTTGACTTCTTGGCTAATGGCTAGAGGACGACAGTTACATCGACTGTGTAGTTCAAAAGTCTTTGACAGCTTGACTATTTTGATGGCTGCCAGCGTCAACTCCAGATTGTATCGTTCGTCATGGACCTCAAGATCACAACTAGAGTAATTACCTAGTAACTACATCGTCATCATGTTGATAACGAAGAGTGAGGTGTGGAGGGGATAGGGTAATGTTAGCATGACTTGAATGGTAGTTACTGAGTAACTACAATAGCACTTCCATTTTACAATAGCGATACCATGCTGATAACAACACTTGTTATTACACACGCTATTGATGTCTACAACTCCGCTACTACTACTACTATAGAGTTACACTAACAAGGTTAGTGTATACGCTAATAATGTTCACAACTCTACTACTATAAGACTACACTAATAAGACTATTATACTACACTAACAAGATTAGTGTAGTACCGTGGTGGTGGTGATACAGAGAGATGGCTGCATCAACAGATGATCACCGATATTGAGTGGTTTACAACAACTAGATTGTTGTGTTAGTGGCATAACTTAGTAGTCGGGAAAGAAAACAGGGCACAGCCATTTAACGCTGTAGTAGAGACGATCTAACCAAGTTAAAGGTTGTGGTGGTCCTAGTAGACAAAAGTTCTGATGGTCAAAGTCAAAGCTTGCCACCACTATACCATGCTTGAGTATATCAACACGAGTTATCTTGTTTTCACTGTCACATTGGCAGCTAATTGACCAACTAGACTGCTGACTATAGTTACTATTATTGCTGCTACTAGCCTTAGTGTAGTTGTTGTAATCATCCTGCAAACAACGAAAATTAGTATCATGCTTGCCAAGTATGTAGTCACGACGTTGACTGGCGATGACAGTACTGTTATCACCATCGTTATTATTACTGTTATCACCATCGTTGATAACAACATCATTACCATACAGATGAATGTTGATGACAGAATTGAGATCATTGACTTCATAGTTGAGATCGTGATCAGTGATACCGTTCAGGCCACCCCATGGGAGACCAGGAAAGCTGTAATTTCGATAACTATACGTCTTGCCATACTTGCGACCATCCCGACATTGGCCGTAGCACATTTCACAACTAGAGTAATATCGATATGGACCGTTGGCTACACCGTCCTGATAACAATAAACAAACTTGTACGCATTATTACCCATACTAACATAACCATCACGAACTCTCATGCCATGCAAGGGTATCTTACCAGAGTGATAACGACAACGATAGTTGAAATGCGTCTGCAGGTCACTAGTGATACAGACTTGAGGTTGGTCAAACTTGTCATCCTCAAACAGGGGTAGAATGGTCTCTAACAACTCAGCTTCAGCCGACCCAGGATGGATGATGAGATATTCTTCCAAACACAAGTTCTGAAAGTAGTTAGCCCAAGTTCGCCTTTTCCCTTCATTCATCTGATCTTGATTGCGACCCCAATTTTGACTACGATCGAGGTCGTGATAATTCTGGTCGATCATCCTGGACTCGGCTAGTAATGAGAGGCGACAAGCCTTACACCCCCGCTCATCACCACTTCTCATAATACATTCGGACTTGTAAACTTTTAACTTACCCTGTTGATCGAGGACACAGTTGTAAACATGGTAGTTGCCACAATCCTGAGATAGTGGATTGAGATAGTTGAGAGATTGAATCAGGGATAGTAGAGCTTTGAATGTAGTATTGTTATTCTCCTGGCGTACGTAGAGGTAACAACCGAACAGTAAAAACTCACCCAAACTGGTTTCGGACGGCAACAATTGCCATTGCGGCTGTTGCTCTTCTTTTCTCTGCTCATCTAACTTATCTTGCTCTTGATGCCGTGACATGGCTACTTCTTGCACTTTATATTACAATAATTACATCAATACTATATTCACAACAATGTTACCAGCAAAGTTCATCATTGTCAATAACAGCATAGTTACCGAGTAACTATTACACTATTACTACCTTATAGCAATACTAACTTTGCTACTTCATACTTACAAAACTACTGCTACCTCACGACAACCTTATCGTTGTCGTGCTTGTACTAACCAAATTACTGTGTTATAATTCAACTTCTGAGCTTGACAATGTATCGCACTCACAACAACTTAATTGTTATGTTAACATTTGTTGTGTTAATATTTGCTGCTTCAGTAACCAGAGAAGAAGATAGGACTATAACTGTTTAACTCTGTAATAGAGTCGGTCTAACCAAGTTAAGAGTTGTAGTATTACCAACTATTCTATGGCTATTAGTATTGCTAATATGAAAGTGATGACAAGAATATCAAGACATGTTCACAGACACAACCACAACC
>Ga0302315_10006210_pt1 | contig 10014 bp, 7 predicted proteins | sample III_Palsa_N3_1_FD_200532 | JGI IMG/M metagenome (GOLD analysis project Ga0302315, IMG submission 200532) | Peat permafrost microbial communities from Stordalen Mire near Abisko, Sweden - III_Palsa_N3_1 | ecosystem: Environmental > Terrestrial > Soil > Palsa > Peat permafrost | place: Sweden... | reverse complement strand
TGAGCGCCACGAGGATTATGTGCGCCATCCGGTGCCGCAAGAAATCATCGTGCCGGAAATTTATTAGGCAGTTCGCCGTCTTTGCGCCGTCTTTGATAAGAGGCTTGGTAATTCAGCTATTCCTGAACGGGCTTCTTGTCTTCTACCGGCGTATCCTGCTCTGAGTCAGGGCGGTCAGGCTGCTGAGCGGACTTTTGCGCCAGTTTTTCCTGTTTCTTTTGCTTTTTGGCAATTTCTTTTTGACGCTTCTCGAACGCGTAGTTTTGTTTGATCATCTGCAGTCCAGTTCAATCGGGTTAGAGTGCGGTAAGCGTTACCGCCCCATTATCCCGGAAAAGCCGACTTCCGACCGGGCAATTGCAAAAACTTTCAATAATTGTCATTTGATAATTAATTGCCTAGTGCTAAATATACTGTTATCGATACGGCACTAGGCGATCACCCGTTGCAGCCCCAGCACGAAAACCACGCCATCAGCGACGTTCTGAACGGTGATGGTTCCTCCCATTTTCGCCATATACGTCTTAGCGACAAACAATCCCTGGCCGCGATTGCCGTTGGCGGCAGCGTCGTGCTGGTCGGACACGCCATATTCAAAAACCTTGTCGATCAATTCTTCCGCAATATTCGGCCCTTGATTGTGAATGGTGATCGTCGCGGCCGTTTCCGTGGTTTTCAGATTGATTGCAATCGTCGAATCCGGCGTGCGGTAGCGATCGGCGTTGCGCAATACGTGGGTCACCACATCTTCCAAGGAATAGTCGTCGGCCCTGACCATCACTTCGGCTTCCTCGCTGCTGAATGCCACATTGCCGATGCCGACCAGCGGGGCGTTGCCGGCCACGTTTTTCAGGAAAGCATCGATGTCGATGGCGGTGACTTGCAAAACCGTGGATTGAAACGCTTCGCTCGGCGACGCATTCCCGTATAAGACCCGGATCGCCTGCTGCATGCGGTTGATATAGCGGCTGCTCGGGCTTTCGGCGGCGCCATGCAAGGCCATCAGCGATTGCAACGGCGACATGATTTCGTGGCCGACCGCATGCCACATCTCTTTCTCCTGTTCGGCGCGGATTTCCTCGCGCTCGACATCCTCCTTTACCCGCCGCAGCAAATCCTGCAGGCAACTTGCCAGCACCCCGAGTTCATCGGCGCCGCGCAGGTTGGATAAGTCGAATTGATCCAGTCCGCCCGAGCCCTTGACGATTTTGGACAATGACGCCGCGCGCTTGGTCAGCAAGGTGATGCGCCGGATGATGCCGACTTCGATAATCAGCCAAGCCAGAAACAAGGCCAGCAGCATCGCGCCGACAAACCACGAAACCCGCGCCGCCACCACCCCCAGGCTTTGATTGACGCTGCGCACGTCGCCGGTCAGGGTGACATCGTAGGCGCCGGCCGAGGTCATGATCGGTTCCCGGCTTTCGTTCGGAAGCACCGATTCCTCGACTGGCAGACGGCGCACCAGGCGACTCAACCAGCGCGAGGAGTCGTCCGGATGGTCTTCCACACCGGTCAGGCTGACCAAGTCTGCGCTGCCGGCCGCGCCACGTTTGCGGATATCCAGTTTCTCGCCCGGCAGCAAGAGCGATGCCAAATCGCCCAGCGCAAACGGTCGCGCGGCATTCCCGCTTTTACTATCGAACAGCGCCGCACCGGCACCGGGCGGCAATACTTCAATATGCACCTGGATTTTATCAAGGTCGACTGGCGGCCACACCGGGCGCTTTTGCTGGAACAATTCGTCCTGCAGCACACCGATCGGCAGACGTAATGAAAAGAAGGAACTCCGAGAGCAATCAGGTTTGGTCTCGTCTTCCAGTTTGTCGCAACGCGTGCTTTGCCAGATCCAACCGCGAAAATCCTTGACCGGCCTGGTATCGACCCGATCGCCGCCATCGTCGACAAAGCCCGTCAAACGTCCGTGCGCGCCATGATTCTGCACTGCCGTAAAATCGCCGTTCTTTTCAAACGGCGCGATCCAGCGATAGGTTTGTCCGCGCAGCGCCACCGTCACCCGGACCCGATGCGCTTGCGTCAAATCCAGGTCGCCGCGCTGGTGCGGCACCAATTCATTGCTGGTGAAACTCCCGGCCACATAAATGAAACCGCCGGCCCAGGGATTGTTGCCGATGGCGACGCATAGCGCGCCATCGTCGCCGTATTGCACCAGGCAACCGGACATTGCGATCGCTTGCTGCACCTTGGTCTGATCGTCGAAATCGAGCGAAGGAAATGGCAGCAGCACCGGGTGCAGCGCAGCAACACCGGCATTCTCAGTATGCGGATTGAGCAAAGCCAATTGCCCCGAAGGATGGCGCAACTTCGCCGAGATTTGTTCGGCAGTCTTGCGAAAGCTGTCGCGATAATTGTTATAGCTCAGCTGCTTTTCCTGCTGCAGCACATACAGCGCCAAGGCGACCGTGGCGACAGTCAGCAACAGGAACGCCCCGCGAAACAGGATGCGCAGGCGATACTGGGCAATGTTCGGCAAGCGTATTTTCATGTTGGAATGCTCTTCATGCGCCTTGGTCGACCCAGCGAAAGCCGCGCATCGGAATATTTTCGATGCAGGAAAAATTGGCGTCGACTTCGCGAAATGCATCCCGGATGGTGCTGACATGTTTGCGAATATTGTCGCGATTGCGGCCGCTTTTCACCACTTGGAACAATTGCTCGTAAGTGACTACCTGGCCGCGATGCTCGTACAGAGCCGCCAGGATTCTTTGCGCCGTGAGCGGCAGGTTGATGCGCTGTGCGCGCCACACCGGGTTGCGTTGACGCAGCGGATCGATCGACAATTCATTGCTAGCGACCAGCGGCGCACTTTCCTTCGTCGCACCTCTATCCCTGGCAGCGCGCAGAATTTCCAGGAAGGTGTCGATGAAATCGGATTCCTCGAACGTGGCTTTTTGCAGATAATCCCAAGCATCCAGCGCCTTCATGATGCTGCGGTAGATGGTGGCCGGCATGGCGGACACCACCAGCACCGGCGTTGCATGGCTCTTCGCATTGCTCTTGTTGATGGCGTTGATAATCGCGACGCCGGCATGGCGTTCACGCCCCAGTTCGATATCCAGCACCACCAAATCGTACACTTCGCGCGCAATGGCCGATTCGGCGTCGTCGCGGGTATGCCATTGATCGACCCGAATGCCGGGTTTGGCCGACTCGATCCACCCCTTCAACTGATTGCTGGTGGGAATATCGTCTTCGATTACCGCAACTTTAAGCATTTCCTTCTCCGATACATGTTTTGCAGGTTGACCTTGACGGCTGGCCCGACAAGCGAAAGTATCCACGCTTTCCAGTGAAATGTCTGCGCCATGCTGTGAGTATTTCTTCACACGGCTTACTGAACAGCGACGCCATGGAGTAATCGCAGTCTGCGGATAACGCTTCTGCCCCGGCCATGACATTGATACTTCCGCGCCCAGCGGCGCAAGATTCTTCCCAGGGAAAAGCGATGCAAAGCGGGCTTTAGAGCCAGTCATTCGCAACACAGCGCACCCACTTTTCGAATCTTCAGACCAACCAAGGGAGCTATCATGACAGAGAAACTTGCATCACTGGCGCAGGGTTTGCTTGCACTGCTGACCAAAACCATTGCCGCCATCGGCGCCACGCTGACCGGCGTCACCGGCGGTATCCGCCGCAACTGGATGATACTGTTGGCGCTGGTTGTAGCCATTGCCGCCGGCCACGCTTTATATACCCACCCGCCGTTCAAAACCCTGGAGCGTGGCGAAGTCGGCATGCGCACCAACAAACTGACCGGCGACACCACCCAGGTACGCGACGGCCTGGTGCTGGTCATCCCCGGCTTGCATGAATTGCGCCGCTACTCGCTGCTCGACCAGGTCTACCGGCCGACGCGCAGTAGCAAAGCCGATGGCGAAGCACCGTTCCAATCGATTGAGGGCTTGTCGCTGGGAGTCGATTTGACCATCCGTTACGCACTGGACCAAAGCAAACTCGACGTCATGGCGAAGAAGCTGCCAACCGACATCAACGGCGAAATCGTTGAGCCGATGGTACAGGGTGTGATCTACAAAGCCTTCACCCGTTATTCTGTACGCGACATCTTTTCCACCAAGCGCGGCGAAATCCAAAAGGAAATCGAGGATGAATTGAAACCGAAACTGGCAACTGACGGCATCGTACTGCGCGGCGTGCAAATGGGGCAGGTCGACTTGCCGCCCGAATACCGCCAGGGCATGGAGAAACTGCTGGCCGAAGAGTTAGAAAGCGAAAAGATGAAATACACGCTGGAGCTGAAGAGCAAACAAGTGCAACAAACCGAACTGGAAGCGGAAGCCGACAAGGTCAAACGCGAGAAATCGGCCGAAGCCGCCGGCGAAGAGCAAATTATCGCCGCCAAAGCACAAGAAGAAGCGATGAAGCATGTGCTGCCGTTCAAGCAAAAGCAAATCGAACAGCGCCAGTTTGAAGCCGAAGCGGAAAAAGTGTCGCGCATCAAGACCGCAGAGGGAACTGCCGAAGCACGCCGCATCGAAGCAGCCGGTGAAGCCGATTCGCGCCACAAACTGGCCGACGTCGAAGCCTATCGCCTGGAAATGGTCGGCAAGGTCGCCAGCGCCCAACTCGAACGCGATGGCGCATTGATTACCAAGAACCCCTTGTTGATCCAAAAGACCATGGCCGATAAATTGTCCGACAAGATTTCGGTCATCATTGCGCCACCTCCGGTTGGCGGCGGATTCATCGGCTCGGCCTTGCTTGGCGGCGGAAATCAACAAGGCCAGCAAAATGCGAATCGCCAAACCGTTTCAACACAAGACCAGGAAGATCAGCAAGCTTCGACGCAAGAAACCCAACCTGCAGCCGTGGGGATACAATAATGATGCTCGCCGCCCTCGCGCTAGTCGCCATCGTCACTCAGGACAGCGCGGCTTTGCGCGCCGCCCCGCGCGAATCCGCGCAGCAGCAAGCCGTGCTGTTTCAAGGCGATAGCCTTGAGGTGCGCGGCGAACGGATGGACTACCTGCAAGTCTACGATCACCGCCGCGAACGCAGCGGCTACATCCGCGCCTCGCAGGTAAGAACCCAATCGCTCGATCCGAAGGATGCGCCCGACCTGTTGGCGGTGGTGCGCTTCCTGCGTGACACGCCGGGTGCCGAAGCACTGGGCATCAGCTATGCGGCGGCCTACCTGAAGGCTGCCCCGGCCGAGGCCATCGGCGCAGAGCCTTTCGACGCGCTCGGCACCATGGCCGAGCGCCTGGCGCGCCGCGCCTCGGCCAAACAGAGCAAGACCGACGACACCGTGCTGGCAGCCCACCTCGAAGTCGCAGCCAGTTACGGCGTCAGCATGCAAGGTTACGAGCGCGATGGACGTATCCAGCTATGCTACAACGGTGAAGCGTTCCGCCGCGTGCTGGCCTTGAACTCAAACGATGAACAACGTGCCCGCGCCGCACTGGCGCTGACCCGCCCAGATTGCATCGACCCCAACCTGACCCCGACCGACCGCACCAGCCTGGATACCTGGCGCGCCGACATTCTCGACCGCGTCGAGCTAACCGACCTACCCGAATACGAAAAAAATCGCCTACATATGCGTCGTGCCAGCGTCTGGGCCAGCGTCGCCTTCGAACGCGCACGCCAACAACAACCGGCACAGGAAGCCGCCAACCGCGCATTGCAAGAACTGGCCGCTGTCAATAAGGAAGAAATCACCGAACCGGATATCAGCAGTTACACCGAAGCCGCAGTCAGAGTAGCCGCATCGCGCTGGGCCGCCGACCCGGAACCGACCACCGGCAACGGACTAGCCGTGGTAACGACACCCGGTCAACCCGGCGAAACCTGCGTCGCACTGGTCGACGCCAAACACGATCAAAAAAATCCACTAGCCAAACGCTGCACCTACGGCCTGGTATGGAAAGCCTCGGCCAGCGTCAACACCCAGAGAACCGCACTGGCGCTAGCAGTCCAGCCGCTAGATTCCTGGCGCGAACTATGGGTGTTCCACCAAGGAGTAAACGGCTGGACCATCGACATCCTGCCGCCGGCAGCGAATACCCCCGACGTAGGCTACCTGGAATTCGCCGGCTGGGTGCCGGATACCGCGAAGATGCTGGCAGTACGCGAAGCACGCATCGATGGCCGCTTCAAGCGCAGCTTCGAGGTGATCGGGATGGAGTCGATGGAAGTGGAAAAGCAGGCGGATAATCCACGCTCGTTGAGCTTGTTTTATAAGTGGCAGGATCCGGCTTGGAAGCGGGAGACGTTGAGTGTGCGGTGAACGGTGGGGATATTGGAAAACGTGACTGTAGCCACTCCGTGGATGCTTGCCGGGCTACCCCCGGCTTGCTCGCACAAAAAAATTCGTCGATATGAAAATCCAACGGCAAAAAATCACTTCACCAAATTCTTCGCCACAATCCCCTTAGCCATCTCCTCCGCCTCCGCAATCGGCTGATTCAAAGCCGCAGTAGCATAAACCGGCGTGGCCGGCATCGAAGCCCCCAACACCACCCCACTACGATCATGCGTATCCACCGTAGCAAGCGTCGACAACCCAATCCGCAACGGATGCTCCGCCAATTCCTTAGGATCAAGCGCAATCCGCACCGGCACCCGCTGCACTACCTTGATCCAGTTGCCAGTGGCATTCTGTGCCGGCAACAGCGAGAACGCGCTACCAGTCCCTGCCGACAAGCCAACCAGCTTGCCGTGATACTTCACTTTGCTACCATAGATATCGGCTTCAATTTCCACCGGCTGGCCAACCCGCAGGTTTTGCAGTTCGGATTCCTTGAAGTTGGCATCGACCCATAATTGTTCCATCGGCACGATCGCCAGCAATGCGGTGCCGGGTGTGATGTGGGCGCCGACTTGCACGCTGCGCTTGGCAACGTAACCGGAGGCCGGCGCCAATATCGCGTTACGCCGCGCCGCTACCCAGGCCTGGATGAAATCCGCTTTCGCGGCCTGCACGCTGGGGTTCTCGACCAGATTGACGCCGGATATGCTGGAGCGGGCAGCGTCGGCCTGGCTGAGTGCAACATCCAAAGCAGCCTTGGCTTCGGCCACAGCTTGACGCGCATGGGTGACTTCTTCGCTGGAAAGCGTATGGTCGGCGGCGAGAGGAGCGCGGCGCGCCAGATCGTCTTCAGTCTGTTGCAGCAACAGCTTGCGTTGCGCAATGGTCGCATCATATTGTGCGACATCGGCATAACGCTGGCGTAACTGGCGCACGGTGCTGCCCAGCTTTGCTTCGGCTTGACGCAACGTCAGTTCGGCGTCAAGCGGGTCGAGCTTGATCAACTCGGCACCGGCCTTGACCATTTGCGTTTCATCGGCACGGATCTCCTGCACGTTGCCGCTTACTTGCGAAGTCAGCGTGATCAGGTTGCCGCCGACGTAGGCGTTATCGGTCTGTTCGCGTTGCGTCAACACTTCCGTGTAATAGATACCATAGCCAATGCCAGCCACGATGAACAACAAGCTCATGCCGAGCAGGATGTTCCTGCGTTTCTTGGCGTCGGGATTGACTTGTTGGTTAACCGGCGTATTGCCTGGTGCGGGGGTCTTGATTTCTGTCGTCATGGTTTATCCGATTATTACTGTGCGGTCGCGCTGATGGCGGGACTTGTTTGTTTGGTTGGCGCCGGAGCTTGTGCTTGATAACCACCGCCCAGGGCTTTGATCAGGCCAACATTGGTCAGCAATTGCTGGTCTTTCAATTGCAAAGTCGTATCCTGCTGCTTGGACAACGCCAATTCAGCACTCAGCAAGTTGGCGTGATCGGCCAAACCCTGCTTGTAACGGGCTTCGGCGCTGTGCAATACCGCCTTGCTCGCAACAACGGTCGCGGCTTGCTCATCAATCTGCTTTTGCAGGCCTTGCAGACTCACGCTCGCCTGAGCCACTTCGCGCACGGCATTGATGACGGATTGATTGTAATCAGCGATCAATTCATTGCGCTCGGTGCGCGCCACGCCGAGGCGTGCTTTCAGGCGACCACTATCGAACAACGGCAAGGTCACGGTGGGGCCGAAGTAGAGAGTGCGGCTGGCTAAACTTAATAGCTTATCGAACGTGATGGTGTCGGAACCGAAAGAAGCCATCAAATTGACGTCGGGATAAAAAGCCGCTTGCGTGGCTTCGATGCGGTCCAGCGACGCTTCCACATGCCAGCGGGCAGCTTGCAGGTCAGGCCGGCGCGCCAGCAATTCAATCCCGAGGCTGGCCGGCAAAGCTGGCGGCAGTTCCGGCAATGGGCGCGGACCAAGATCAGTCAATGCCTGCGCGTCGGCGCCAAGCAGCGCGCGCAAAGCTTCGCGTTCATGCGCGATATGCGTTTCCAACTGCGTCTTCTGCTGCTTCAGATTGCCGAGATCGACTTCCGCCAGGCGTTCGGCATCGCTGCTGGCGACACCGTGGGCGATGCGCTTGGCCTTGTCGGCAACCAACTCCATTTGTAATGCTTGCATGTGTTGCAGATTGTCGAGGCGGGCCCAATCTCCTTGCAAGGTAAAGTAGCTTTGCGCAACTTCGGCGGCCAGTGTTTGTTCGGCTTGCGCGTAGTCGGCTTGGCGGGCGTTGACTTCTCCCAGCGCTGCACTGATCGCCGCCTTATGCTTGCCCCACCAATCGAAGTCGTAGTTAGCCACGAATTGCGGCGTGGTTTCGGTGTAATACGAACCGCCGATCGGCGGCGGGAAGAAGCCGTTGGCAGAGTAGCGTTGGCGGTTGCTGTCGGCGGTAAAGTCAACATTGACACCGGCTGCACTGCTGTCAACACTGAGTGCCGCGCGTGCCGAGCCGATGCGCGCAGCGGCGACTTGCAGCGTCGGCCCTTCCTTCAGGGCTTGCGCAATCAGGCGATTCAATTGCGGATCGTCGTAGCGGGTCCACCATTGCGCTTCGGGCCAGCCGTCGCGTGCCAACTTGATGTTGGCGGCGAGTTGCGCGCGCGCCATGTCTTGCTGCGGCAGCACATCATGGTCGGCCGGGATGCTGACGCAACCGGCCGTCGCCAGCAGCAATGCAGTCGCACCGACCCGGCCCCATTGGGATGGTAAATTGGATTTGAATAGTTTGGTCATCTGCTTATTCCATCGCCGCATGATCAATGCTGGGCGCAATATCTTTCTTGGGTGGCCGGATCACCAGCAACATTGGGATCACCAACAGGGTCAACAACAGCATCAGCCAATAGTCGTCGAGATAGGCAATCATCGATGCTTGGCGGGTCACTTCATTATTCAACGCACCCGCGCCAGCATCGCTGCCGAGATTGTAGAAAGTGGCAATCACCGGATCGAGCAGGTTCGGATTGGCGATATTGACTTGCTCCACCAGCGAAGCGTGGGCAATTTGCGTGTTACGGACCAGCAGCGTTTGCACCAACGAAATGCCGATGCTGCTGCCGATATTGCGAATCAAGCTGTACATCGCCGTGCCTTGCGCCCGCATATTCGGCGCCAGCGTGGCAAACGTGGCGGAGCTGAGCGGCACGAATACCAAACCCAGTCCCAGCCCCTGAATGACGCCGGGCCAGACAATATCTCTTTGTCCGATGACCAGCGAGTAGCCGGTCATTTGCCAAAGCGAAAACGCGGTGACACCGAAACCCACAGCCAGCAGCAAACGCAGATCGACCTTGCCCACCAGCCGCCCGACTATCATCATGGCGAACATGGTTCCCAGGCCGCTCGGCGCAGTTACCAGGCCGGTGGTCTTGGCCGAATATCCCATCAGAGTCTGCAACATGGTCGGCATCAAAGCGCGCGTGGCGAACAGCACCATGCCGACAATGAAGATGAACATCAGGCCGGTTACATAGTTGGAATTCTTCAGCAAGTGATAGTCGAGGAATGACTTGTTGGCCGGAGTCAGCAAGGTATGCACCAGAAAATACGAGAAACTGACAACCAGGATAATCAACTCGATCCAGGTCTCCAGCGAAGAAAACCAGTCGTTTTGCTCGCCCCGGTCGAGCAGCATTTGCAGTGAGCCGATCGCAAGACTGAGCGTGGCGAA
>Ga0302315_10006209_pt1 | contig 10014 bp, 7 predicted proteins | sample III_Palsa_N3_1_FD_200532 | JGI IMG/M metagenome (GOLD analysis project Ga0302315, IMG submission 200532) | Peat permafrost microbial communities from Stordalen Mire near Abisko, Sweden - III_Palsa_N3_1 | ecosystem: Environmental > Terrestrial > Soil > Palsa > Peat permafrost | place: Sweden... | reverse complement strand
GACCGTGGACCCAAATTCCGCCGCGATCATCAATTTCATCGGAGCGAGCGATCCGGTGCATCCGGATTTCGGCTCCGGCGAGTATCAAGGATCGAGCATTGGAATTCCGTACATCGTGGTGGATTCAGACCAAGCGCCGGTGGCGATTAATTTCACAGCCTATGGAGACGAGAGCGATCCCGGGCCGATGCCGGTGCCCGCGAGCGCGCCGATAGAGGGATATCCGAATCCGGGAAGCGGCGACCGGCACGTGCTGGTGCTCGATAACAGCAACTGCTGGCTGTACGAACTCTACAGCTCGTATCCGCAGAGTGATGGGAGTTGGAACGCGGCCTCCGCAGCGGTGTGGGATTTGACGGCGGATGAGCAGCGGCCACTGACTTGGACTTCCGCCGATGCCGCGGGCCTTTCGGTTTTTGCCGGGCTCGCGCGCTACGACGAAGTTGCCAGCGGGGAAATCAAACACGCGCTGCGGTTCACACTGCAAGACAGCCGTGCCGCTTTCGTGCCGCCGGCTTCGCACTGGGCTGCGAATTCCACGAATGCGAACGCCGCTCCCATGGGCATGCGTCTGAGGCTGAAAGCGAGTTTTGATATTTCGCAATTTTCGGCCACGAACCAGGTGATTCTGGCGGCGCTGCAGCAATACGGCATGATCATGGCTGACAACGGATCGAACATGTACATCAGCGGCGCGCCGGACGATCGCTGGGATAACGACGACTTGCACAATCTGGATCAGGTGACGGCGGCTGACTTCGACGTGGTGACGATGAATCCGATCTACACGCAGGCTAATTTACCTCCCGGCGCTGCACCCTCGATTTCCAGCTTCACGGCAAGTCCTTCGACGGTTTCCGCTGGGGCACAAGTGACGCTGCAATGGAATGTGACGGGAGCGTCGTATTTCGATGTGACGCCGCAAGTGGGCGCGATCCGCGGTACGAGTGTGGTAGTCACGCCGTCGCAGACTACGACGTTTACGCTCAACGCGACGAATGAATTCGGACGCACGACTTCAACCGTCACTGTTACGGTGCAGTAAGCAGCTCGCCTCTCAACAGCACTTCCCTTCACCTGGATTGACAAGCCCCAGCAGATGCAGGAGGCGGCGGACGCTAGTCCGGCATGGTTATGGTTTCTTCGCGTGGCAATGCGTCCAAGGTGGCTTTATCGAAATGCAGGTGAGCGGCGACGAGTTCCGGGGGAGTGTGCGAGAGCCATTCGGAAAGCGCGAGATCCTGATAGAAGCTGCTCTTGAACATCTCGAGGAACTTCAGGTCGGTCGTACCGGTGTTTTCGATGTAGTGAGGGAGCGTTCTTTGGATGTAGCCAACGTCACCAGTTTCGAAATCCATCGTGCGGGCGCGGCCACCAGTGGCAAAAACGGTCATGCGTCCCTTGCCGGCAAAGAAGTATTGCCATTCGTCGGCGTTGGGATGCCAATGCAGCTCGCGGACGCCACCGGGCTTGACCGTGACGATCGCAGCGGCAATGGTGGATATTTTGAAATTTTTCGAGTCGATGATGCGGACTTCACCGCTCTTGTTGCTCTTGGTGGGAGGAAAGTCCATGGTGCGGAAAGCAAAATCAATAGGCGAAGGACCCAGCGCTCTGGCGGCGATGCGGCGATCGTCCTCGAGCGAGCCGGGGAGATCGGCCTGAAAGATGAAGAGTTCTTTCTTGGGCATGTTGGCGAGAGCCGATTGGCTGACGCCGAAATTCTTGGCGAGGACTTCCGGAGGCGTGTGCGCCATCCAGTCGGAGAGTAGAACGGTTTCGTACTCGGAGAAGTTGCCGTCGTCAAAAACGAGAAGGAATTCACAGCCGTCGGGAGCGAGACCCTGGATCGAGTGGGGAATGCCAGGGGGGAAAAACCAGAGGTCATTTTCTTTGATGTCGGTGACGAAGCTCTTACCATCCGCATCGATGCAGGTGATCCGGGCGGTGCCATAGAGCATCAAAGCCCATTCCGCAGCGCTGTGCCAATGTAGCTCGCGGCAACCCCCGGCGGTGAGGCGCATGTCCACCCCAGCCAGGGTCTTCGAGATCGAAAGTTCGCGCTGGGTAACTTCGCGGGACCAGCCGCCTTCTTGAAGGCGCTTGTGAGCGAAGGAAAAAGGGTACTTGAAGGTGGTCACGGCGCCGGCATCGGTGGGAACGGGACTGTTTGAATCCGGATTTGCCGCGTCCAAAGCGGGATTGGTGGGACCGGGGTCGCTTGCGCTGCGATCGGATTTGGGCTTTTGACCTGATTGCTCTTGGGCCGCTAGTTTTTTCGCGGAGAGCATAGTTGCGGCCGCGAGAGCTGCCGAGCTTGCTCCCAGAAATCCCCTGCGCGTCAACGCTTCTTTCTTTTCTTCGTCGCCCATGCCAAGCACCTTTCTGAATCCAAATGGATTCCGCTGCGGATTGGAAATCGGACCCGACGCAGGATTGTACGACGAAAAAAGGCCGGGAAATATGAAAAATAAAAAAATGCTGGAGCGGTCTTAGTGAGGCCTTTGCTGCGCGGCTCGTTGTTGTGCTGCGGCGGCTGCCGCGGCTCTGGCTTGGGCTTGCGCGTTATATTGGTAACCTGGTGCGGGTTGAGGCGGAAAACCGGGGCGCAGGCCGGGATTGAGCGGGTTCATCTGACCAGGTCCTGGTGGAGCACCACTTTGTGCGGCCATTAGCCTTTGTTGATCGCCGGCGAGCTCGGGGCTACTCGGATAATAAACCAGCATCGCGTTCACCAAGTGGAGAGCGGCAGGAAAATTCTGCTGCTGAGAAAGCTGGTTGAGCTGCGCGCGAAACTGGTTGCCGAGTTGCTGCTCCATCGCTTTACCGGCGGGATTTCCGGCTTTGCCCGCAAGAATAGCCCAGTGAAGCGCGCAATCATTCGGCGGCTCGAAGTAGCGCGCCTGCGCATAGGCGGCCTGCGCATTTGCAAACATGGCTTGACTTGGATTGGCGGAAGATACCGGAACGGTTGATGCGGGAGCAGCCGGCTTGGCGACGCGCACGTTTTCTTCAGGCGCTTTGGCCGGCTCGGTGCTGGCGTCGACCACTTCGATAATTCCAGCGCCGCCCGGCTTGCTTTGCCAGTTCATATCGAAGACGACGCCATCGTGAACGTCGATGACGCCCGAGCCTGAAGCACTGCTGGGCTTTCTGCCGGGGCAAGAAACCAGTCCATCAATGGAATACTGCTGCTGGCCTTTGGGCACGTCGTTGGCAGCATAAGGATTGGTGGCCAGATGAAAGGTTTTGCCGGCGACGGTCATATTCAGATTCGGCGTGCACAGATGGCGGTCCACGTTATATTTCAAGACGATGGTGGCGGTGGCGGGCGCAACCGGCACAGGGACAGGCTTTGGATGTGGCTTGAGAAAATGCCATCCAGCAAGAGCAGCGATGACAACTGCGGCGCCTGCGGCTATCGGAATCCATGGAGGTTTCGTCGCGGCGGCAGGAGAGCCGCTCGCAACTTGGGCGCTTGGCGTGGGAGGCGGGACGGCACGCACGCTGGGCGGAGCAACCGCTTTCACGGGCGCGGGCGGAGCGGTGGGAGCGACGTCGGGCGCCGGGCGCGTAACGGCCGCGGGCGGGGCAGGCGGAGCTGCAGTGTCCACATCGGCACGAATGCCCTTGGCATGGAGGCCGGCAACAAGAGCTGGAATGATAGTGGGGATTTGATCGGCGCGAACGCGTGTGGCGTTCGCGGCGGCCATGGCTTGTTTCCAACCGGGCCTGCGGTGCGCGTACTCGTCGTGGGTCAAGTCCAGAAGAAGTGGCAGAGTGGCTTTGTTAGCTTCAACGGCGCGGACGATTTCGCGCGTAATTTGGTCGGAGGGCAGCGAGCGAGGAGAAATAATAATGGCCATCGCCTCGCAGTCAGATATCGCTTTGAAGGTTTCTTCGAAGTAATCCGCACCGGCGGGGCAATCGCGTTCGTAATACCAGCTGCTATAGCCGTGCGATTCCAACTGCTTGGCAATTTCGTGGGCTACGCCGCCGTCTTCCTCAACGTAGCTGACAAAAACCTTTTTTGGCCCTGAATCCATGCGCACTCCCGAAGGACCGCTCGGCTATGATTGGAAGAAACCGCAAGTATTGTCTAATACCTAATACGGTTTTTGCAAACTGAAAGCGAGTAACAGTACTGTTCGACTCTGATGCAGGACTGGCACCGGGGAGTTGTTGGGCGGGGTTTGGTCTTCTGGTATAGTGGCGCGCTCCAGGCGATTAGGCGGGACAGTAGCGCCAAGTTCGTAAGAGGTCCCAAGTTCTTCTATCAGCAAGCGGAGATGGCAATCGAATGGCAGAAAAACTATACATTCCCCACCCGATAGATACGTCGCACGTCAGCCTCAGCGAGGTACAGCCGCTGTTGGAAGAACTGGCGCGGAACGCGCATGAGGTGTGGGCGCAAAAACGGATCGAAGATGGGTGGACGCTGGGGCCGAGGCGTGACGATGCGAAGCGTACGCATCCGTGCCTGGTTCCCTACGAGCAGCTTCCGGAATCCGAGAAGGAATACGACCGAGAGCTGGTGAATCAAACGCTTAAAACGATTCTTGCATTGGGGTATCGCATCGTAAAACGGTGAAAAATGGCATCTCCGGCATCCGCGCAAGCCCAATCCTATGACGACATGGACGATTCTGCCGAGATCGTTACATGCAGTACAAACACGCTCGGAGGCGAAAACGGACCGGCTCTTTGCCAGGCATTGGAGTACGTCCAGCAGTTGATCTTCCCCGCGTTTCAAAAGGCAGACCAGGAGGCGCAGAAGAGCCGTAAAGAATATCAACAAATCTCCTCACGGGCCGTGTGGTTCGGAGCAGCGGCTGTGATTGTAGGCATCGTGCAGTTTGCGGTTCCCGAACCAGTGGGGAGTCTCCAGGTTTTACTTGATCTCTTTGAGGCTGCCGCAGCAGGCGTTTGTCTTTTTTTTATTTGGAAAGGGGTGCACGGAGAGCCGAAGGAAAAGTGGCTGGTGGCACGATACCAGGCAGAGCATCTGCGGCTGTTGAAATTCAAGACGCTAACGGGCCCCGACCTGTGGTGCGACGAGTCCGACAAAAGCGACGGTTGTGACCCGAAGAGACTAACGCCAGTCTGGCAGAACGTAGATGACAAGGTTTTTGAGCTGATGGCGCTGGATTATGAGCAGGTGAAAGAGAGAGCAGGCCAAGGTATCTCTCCAGATTTAGTACAACTGCGGTATCCCCCCTCTTGTTATCCAGCACTCGCGGAATTAATCCGGTACTACTGCGACAAGCGGTTGCGTACGCAAATGAATTATTTAGCCACAAAGAGCAAGGACGAAAAGAAGCAGGGCAGCGTGTGGCAATTGTTGACAAGAAATTTATTTTTTGCGAGCTTCGGCTTTGTGCTGGCCCACTTACTACTTTCATTTATCGGTATTTTCACTACCTTAGAGCTCCTTCCGCTCGAAAAAGCATCTCTCGTCATCGCGGCTATTCCGCCAGCTGCGGTGGCGGGAATCCGCAGCTTTCGCGCTTCACGCGAATTCGAACGAAATGCTTTGCGCCATCGTGCCACGCTGGATTCGCTGGAAAAACTGAGTGACAGGATGGTAGAGACCAACGCTTACGCGGAACGTTTCGCGATAGATGAAAAGGCGAAGGCCGAGACTCTAGCAAGGCAACTCGAGATCGTCCGTTATTGTGAGCTGGTCCTGGAATATGACACTTGTGAATTCATGCGATTACTGAGCGAAGTGGAGTGGTACTGATGACCGTCTGAAGGCCCCAGACTTGGGGATTTTCCCTCCGCAAGGTTGCCTGCTTCATTTCGACCCACCTGATTTCCTCAAGCGATTCTGCGCAACAAAAATCCAGAGCTTGGGTTGAATCGGTCTGTAAACGGGTGGGCTACAAGCCGGTAAGTGCGGCACTCGACGGCCGAGTGACGAGAAATGGCTACGGTGGCTGTGGAACCGGATTACAGGGTTTCCGGCATGGCCCAGAATTAGAGAAATGTAATACTTTCTCTCCCGACTGTACTACTCCCTCAATCAACGGGGCGAGTAACGTTGAGCGGCCGAGTTAAATTGGAATTGATTGCAGGATTCGCCAGAGGTAAGATTCAGGCTCACGGAGCCTACTTGCGGCCGGCTATTCCACAGGTTTGACCCACAGCCGGCGGGGATAACTGTCACTTCGGAAGCCGCGCGGTCTGGTGCAGTCCGCAAGCGGAGGTGATATATGTCGACCAACACGCTGCAACATACAGCTACCGCCGCGCAACATACATGTCCTCAATGCGGCAGTGCGATCGTCCGCCGATCCCACAGGCATGGAGTGCTTGACCGCATATTGCAGATGGTGCGATTTCGGCCTTATCGTTGCCAGGAGTGCCACAATCGATTTTTTAAGATTGCGGCGTGAAACAGGCTAGTGAATCCGCGGTTTAACCGAAGACGATTCCGAACGCCTCGTAGCATACAGCAGAAATTCTAACTGAGCCGCCCTTTGCAGGCGGGGTGCGCGCAGTGGCAGTCAATATCAGGAGTTTTTTCCATTGCCTCGCAGGCCTCACTGCAATACTTCTTGGACGTTACGGTGCACGAGCATACTGGGTGAGCGCACTTTTTCCCTTCGCCAGCCATGCTTACCTCCTACCAAAATTTCAAAGCTAAAATTCCCTTCGAAGTTCGCTTGGATGAGAAAAGCCCAAGCAAAAATTGAGGAGGAAGGCCGCGAGGCCCTCCTCCTCAAGGGATTTAGTCAGTGGCGCCGGCTGCGCGACGGTTGAGGTCGCGGTCGGATTTTGAGACGTCGGAAGAAGATTCGCCGGTGGAGGAAATATCTTCCCCTCCGGTGTTCTTCATGATTTCCTTCGCACGCTTGATCTCATCGGAAGTATCGCAATGCACCGACAAGAGAATTCCACCCTTTTGAATGCGGCCTTCGTAGCGTTTTGCCTCGTACTCCGGAATACCCAAACCAATCAGAGCACCGGTAAAACCGCCCACTGCGCCGCCTACACCGATGCCGGCCAATGCGGCCATGATCGGGCCTGCGGCGATGAACGGACCCACGCCTGGAATCGCGAGAGCGCCAATTCCAGCCAAGAGACCCAGAGTTCCGCCAATGACCGCGCCAGACCCTGCGCCTGCCGCTGCGCCTTCAGGAGCCTTTGTAGCTTTGTCTGTTGCGATGGGCTTCGCGCCCAGGTTTTCAGGCAAAAGGACCGAAACGTCTGAAGTTGAGAAGCCGCTCTTTACGAGTGTATCGACGGCGCGCTCGACTGTCTCGCGCGAACCGTAAATTCCGAAAACTGCCGTTTTCTTTCCTGACATTTTTATTTCTCCTTTTTTCTATAAAGTAAAAGACGAACTCAGTACAAATTAGATGGTTACTGCCTTGTAGCGATTTCAAGCTGGTCGGTCACGTTGTCCGCGCCAGCGACGGCAACGGCTTTGGCTTCTAGGCTCGCCTTATCATCTGCGGTGCGAACCGGCCCCTTCAAAGTGACCTTGCCGTCCTGGGTGATGATCTTGATGTTATGGGCGTAGGTGGATAGCGATTTATCCTGCATGATTGATTTGCGAATTTGTCTTGTAGTGTTGCGATCAGCGGAATTCATCTTTTGCTGATCGGCGGTCGTTGCATCTTTGTTGGCGTCCCCTTGGTTCATCTTGGTGTTGTCAGGGGCGGGCTGCTGACCGCTCTGCGGGACGGGACTTGCGAGCAGTGATGCGCCGAAAAATAAGGTAGCCCCCAATACTGAAAAGCGCTTCCCGAGTTTCATTTTTAAATCTCCTTTCATCAAGAATGACGTCCGTGTGAAAAATGAAATCAAAAATTTCAACAACGCTAAGCAAACCGTTCTTAACCTTGCGAGAGAAATCGTAGCTTCGATATTGAATAGGAGCTATACAGGGAACGGAGTAAATTGCGGGGGGGCATTCAGTATTGCATTGTGCTTAAAGCATTTAAGGCAAAACATGTAGCAGGGCAGGAAGCGGAATTCGCAGACCCTCCCCGCGTCAGTGCTCCCGCCGTTCTCTCGGTCGTTGCTAACCATCTTCGTTGAGTGTGGGTTCCGGACGAAATAGGCCTTCTATCCGCGAATAGAATCAAGTACTTAAGAGGCACCTCCTTAGTACTAGAGGCCCATTTTCACCGGCGATTCGCCCTGCTATTTTTCTCTAGTCCAGAAAACTGCCAATGAGAATGCCGGAAATCTCGAAGTGTCTGCAGCGGCTCCAGGAAGCGCGCAAGACTCCGGTCGTTCTGCGCCTGCGGACCAAGTTCCTGTTGTCGATCGTCCTGATCATCGCGTGGCTTACGTTCGCGACCCTATTGATCGTAGGGCGGACGGCGCAAAAAGAAGTTGAACGAGGGATGGAGAAAGACACGCGGAATTCGATGTTGACGTTCCAGAATCTAAAGGCCGAACGCCAGCTGGAAGAAAATCGCCAGGCGGAATTACTGGCCACGCTTCCTACCGTAAAATCTCTGCTGTCGCAGGAAGACGACACCCCGGAGGCCCAAGAAGCCGCGGAAAGCCTGTGGCTTTCGGGGGGATACGAACTTGTGGTGGTGGCCGACTGGAAGGGAAAAGTTATTGCGCTGCATTCCAACGTCCCCGGATTTTCTGAGGGCGACGCAGAACAAATGTTTTCTCATTCGCAAAAGATGAGTGGGGCAGGGGGATGGTGGTACGGCGACGGACGTCTGTATCAAGTTGCGTCTCGCCCGGTCCAACTTGGACCGGCCTCTGCGAATATGCGTTTGGGTACGGTAGTGGTCGGACGCGAAATTGATTCTAGCGTGGCGCACGATGTGGGGCAGATCGCATTTTGCCGGGTGGCGTTGCGCTACGGCGACGAACTGGTGGTGAGTTCCCTTCCGGCGATGGATGAGCGCACGGTGGCAGATGCGCTTCTACATTCTCCGGGCGCGAACAAGATTCAGATTGGGAAAGAATGGTATCTGGCCAACACAGTGGATTTGACTCCGGGCTCGTCTCCGGCGGTCACGCTGACGGTGCTGAAATCTTACGATGACGCGACTACATTTATAACGCGGCTGAATCAGACTCTGATCGCGCTGGGCTTATTTGCCGTTTGCGCGGGAGGAGGGCTGGTCTTCCTGATTTCGTACACATTCACGAAACCACTGGCGACATTGGTGAACGGCGTTCGAGCGCTGGAACAAGGAGACTTCGAGTATCCGGTGGATATCGGGGGCGGAGATGAAGTAGCAGAGGTGACCGCCGCTTTCGACCGCTTGAGAAGCACGCTGCAACGAAATGAAGAACAAAGCAAACGGCTGGGAGAACAGCTGCGGCAGGCGCAAAAAATGGAGGCTGTTGGCAGGCTGGCGGGCGGGGTGGCGCATGATTTCAACAATTTGCTGACGGTGATCAAGGGCCACAGCGACCTGCTGGAAGAAAAAATCACTTTGGCTACTCCGATGTTCCACAGCATTACGCAAGTGAAGAAAGCGACGGACCGCGCGACATCGCTAACGCGCCAACTGCTGGCATTCAGCCGCATGCAGGTATTGCAACCGAAGATTCTGGATCTGAATTCGCTGATTGCGGAGACCTGCAAAATGTTGCCGGTGCTGATCGGCGAGGATATCGACTTCAAGTTTTATGCGGCGCGGTCTCTGGGATTGGTGAAAGCGGATCCTTCGCAGATCGAGCAGATCTTGATGAATTTAGCCGTGAATGCCCGAGATGCGATGGAGAAAAGAGGCGGCGAATTCACCATTCGGACGCGGAACATTATCCTCGACGAGCAGTATTCAAAGACCCATCCTCCCACCGTGCCGGGACACTATGTATTGCTGGAGGTGGAAGACACGGGGAAAGGGATGGACGCGCAAACCAAGGCGCGAATTTTCGAGCCGTTCTTTACCACCAAGGAGCTCGGCAAGGGCACGGGACTTGGTCTTTCGACGGTGTATGGGGTGGTGAAGCAGAGCGGCGGCTACATTTGGGTGGAAAGCGAAGTTGGGAAAGGTACAAAGTTTCAGATTTTCCTGCCGC
>Ga0302315_10006205_pt1 | contig 10019 bp, 6 predicted proteins | sample III_Palsa_N3_1_FD_200532 | JGI IMG/M metagenome (GOLD analysis project Ga0302315, IMG submission 200532) | Peat permafrost microbial communities from Stordalen Mire near Abisko, Sweden - III_Palsa_N3_1 | ecosystem: Environmental > Terrestrial > Soil > Palsa > Peat permafrost | place: Sweden... | reverse complement strand
CACCATAAATATTGGTCAGCATAAAGTGGGCATACGCCCTAAGAAAAAATGCCTCACCCAAACATTGGTTTTTTAGAGAATCCGGTATGGCAACAGAACCCTGAAGGCCTTCAATCAGCGAGTTGCATTTATAAATAGTTGAATATAGGTTTTGCCATATGCTCAATACCCGGCTATTTACTGAAGTAAGCACACCATTGGTAAATTCTACAGAAGTCGCATCTACATTACTCGTTATTAATTCATCTGTATATGTACCATTAGAAGTAATAAAGTTGGCATCTACCGTCCCTAATACCGTATAGAGATTTGAAGCGGCAGCAGTAACAGAGCTGCTATTTGTAAAAACATTACCCGTAGTTAATTGAGTTGGCGGGGGATCAATGCTTATTAATTTTTTACAGGAAAAATTAATAAAAATCAATGCCAACACCCAGATCATATTAGATTTTTTTTTCATTGGAGTAATAATTAAAGGGTTAATTTGAATCCGACGGTCAAGGTTCTCAATGGAGGAATTTGGCCTGTCGACGATGAGATTTCGGGATCGAACCTTTTATCATTAGCTAAGACAAATAGGTTTTCTCCCTGAATAAATATTTTAATCTCTTTGAAGTTCCATTGTTGCAGAAGCGATGACTTTATATTATAGGAAAGGGCTAAATTCTTAAGGCGGACATAAGACGCGTCCGAAAATTCGGCAGTACTAAATTCAAAGTTTGATGCATTAGTTGTAGCTCCGGGGATGCTTGTGACATCGCCTGGTTTTTCCCATCTGTTCAACACAAAAACGGGATCATTTAAAGCACTTGTTCCAAGCGCAGGATAGTATCCTGGTAAACTGCGTTTAACGAATTCAAAAAACACATCAAGCTGTATACCTTTATAGGAAAAACTGTTATTAAAGCCTCCAAAAAGATCGGGACTTGTCTTTCCGGCTACAACCGCATCAGCCGCAAATGACAGATTGCCGTCGCCGTTAACATCTTTGTATTGGGCTAAACCCGTTTGTTGATTAACACCAATAAACTGATACGCTTTAACTATGCTTAAATCCTGTCCAACAACATAGGTATTTGCGTAACTGGAATTTGCTATGTTTGGAAATGATACCAACTTGTTTTTGGGTATCGTTAAATTAAAATTAGCATTCCAGTTAAAGTCCTTTCCTTTAATGGGCTGTGTATTAAGTTCAAGTTCTAATCCTGTGTTTTGAATGACTGCCGGGAAATTAGCCTGATAGGAAGCGAAACCTGTGATATAAGGTATCGTATAAGAAATCAATTGGTTGCTGCTTGTGTTTTTATACCAGGCAGATGTAAAAAGGATGCGATCCATTAAAAACCCAAGTTCCAATGCTACTTCAAATTTTTTAGTAGTTTCCCAGCTATAATCAGGATTAGCTATTCTTGATGGTGTTAAAGTTGAAACACCACCATAATTACTTCCGGAACTATAGGTTGATAAATATTGGTAATCAGGAATTTGGTCGTTTCCGGTGAGCCCGTAACTGCTTCTTAATTTTCCGAAGCTTAACGCAGGCAGGTTATCTTTTATAAATTGTTCCTCGGAGAATATCCAACCTCCTCCAAAAGCGTAAAAATTCCCGAACTGTTTGCCTGGCCCAAATCTACTTGACCCGTCTCTTCTAAGATTTACATCAATGAGGTATTTTTGTTGCCAGTTATAATTTATCCTGCCGAAAATTGATTCATATTTATATGCAGTATAGGTGTTTGATTTATTAGTTATTGTACTGGCCGATCCAAGGTTGCCCAATAAAGCGGGATTGCTTACACCATCACCTTCAATGTTACTTCCCTGTGTAATAACGTTCTGATAGGTACCTCCTAAAAGCGTTGTTAAAATTACATCTTTGTAGTGTTTGGTGTAGTTAATTTGCGGCTCAATAATATAGCGTTCACTATTACTGTTGGCGAAATAAGCCATATCAATCGGGCTATAATTAGCATCTTGCGCAGACGCTGGCAAAGTTGCTACTTGATTAAGGGTATAGTTATTATATCCGGCGCTAATTTTCGCATCTAAACCTTGTACAAATGTGTACTTAACAAGAGAATTTAAATTAAGGTAACTGCTCTGGCTGGTCTGCTTTTCTCCAAGAGAAGCCACAGGATTGTTATCAATTGACCAGTTGTAACTACCATCGGGATTATAAACGGGAAAATCGGGCGGCAGACTACCATTGGAATCACCAAAAGAAAACAATGTGTGGTTGTCATCTTTGTTATAGCTCAAAGTAAAGGATGTGCTTAACTTTTTATTATTGCTCGTATGCTCAATATCTAAATAACCGCCGCCCCTTTCATAGCTTTCATTTCCCGGCAATATAGATCCTTCGTCATGGTAATTCATACTTGCCAGATAATGTGTATTTGCGTCTCCACCTGATAGGCTTGCTTGAATATTTGTAGTTGCTGCTGTGCCTCCATAAAAATACTTTTGCCAATTTGTGGATTTAGTTGTGTCCCAAACCTTTAAATCGGGAGCGTAAGTAGCGCTATTGGGGTCTGATGATGGAATTAGGCCATCATTCTTAAATGCATCATTTCTTAATTGCAGGTATTGTTGGAGATTTAAATATTGGTATGATCTGCTGATTCGACTAAATCCCTGGTTCACATCAATTGTGAAATTATCCTTTCCAATCGCTCCTTTCTTAGTTGTAATTAAAATAACCCCATTCGCCGCTCTTGATCCATATATAGACGTAGCATCTGCATCTTTCAAAATAGAAATACTCTCAATATCGCCGGGATTGATTATACTAAAAGGACTGATTGCTCCATTTGCCCCAGTAGCTAAACCTGAACCATAAATGGGTGCAGATAAAAATGGAACTCCATCTATTATATATAATGGGTCAGTACCTGACGTAATTGATCCCTGACCTCGGATTTGAATGGTTATATTGCCGCCCGGCAAACCATTTTGGGTTTGTACTAAAACCCCGGGTACGCGACCTTGGAGCGCGGCTAAAGGGTTGTCAATAGGTTGCTTTTCAATAACATCTGAAGTGACCGTACTAACGCTACCCGTATTAAAACGCTTGGTTATAGTTCCATAACCGATTACTTGAACCTCATTTAGCGAATTAGCATCGGGTTTTAATTGAACTACAAGCGATTCCGCATGATTAATATCATAGGAATATTGATACGCTTGATAACCAACAAAAGAAATAATCAATATACCCCTTGCCGGAACATGGGTTATTTTGAAATTACCTTGACTATCTGTTATAGTACCGTTTGTGGATTGATTTAATTTAACTGCGGCGCCCGGTAATGGCTTTCCTTGTTCATCAGTCACTTTTCCACTTATCGCCTTTTCCGGCGCGGTAATATTTTGCGCTTGCGCCCGAAAATTTAGGCAAAGCGCTGCCATTACTATTATGAGTATAATTTTTTTCATTAATTAGGGATTGAGTAGTTTGAATTAGCCTTATGAATGTGGAAGAAAACAAGGCAGCCAGAATTTAACTATTAACTGACCTGGCTGCCTTGTTTATCAATCATTCGGGATTCTTTATGATCGATTTAAAGCGGAGCTTCAGTAACCTACTGGTTGAAAATAAACGCGGTAAGACGGCGAAAAAATGGTCGCAGAGATGCAAATGCGCCTTAAGCATTTGCTGTTGGGAAATCTGCCGTATCTTGTGTTGAATGCCCATTTATTGTAAACAATAAAAAAGCCTCTTAGAAAAAGTGGGGCGCTATTAATAACATAATAGGGCCAGTAACCCACTTAGTCAATGCCTTTGGCTCTGGTAAGCCTACCATTTCTTTCGAAATGGCTCCCACATTGACATAAGCGAGCTCCGGCCCTATCACATTGTATAGGGTGGATGCTCTACTTACGCTCGCGGGAAAAATTTACCAGATTTAAGGGCGAGGCTCGTTTAGCAGCTTGGTTTATATAAGAAACTGCTAATTTATAATAATCTTTAATTAAACTTCGTTTATTTTCGCTGCCATTTACTTCCTGAACTTTTATAGTTAAATTTCAATTCAAGACTAATAATTGAAAATCCAAAAATATTTAATTTCAAAAATAACAAAATATTTGTATTTCAAAAATAAATATTACCGATTTAGAAATATTTATTTCCGCTAATGGAATATGTCATGGTTTTGGGAGTGTGGTTGCAGATTTTTACATGAATTCATGGCAAACAAAATAAATTCGGAAAGATTACAAAGCACAATTGCATCTATTAAAGCAAGGTTTGAAATGGATACTATTCATAGTATGAATGACCTGACTGATATGTATGTTACAGGAATGCTGGCTGCGTTAGGTATTGGCTATGATGGATTTGTAAATAAATGTGCGGCTCCCGAAAAATTTCTTATTGAAGATTTAATTAAGTTATCACAAGTAATTGATGTAGACATAAATCTTATTTTAAAAATAGTTCTCAAGCAGGCTTCCAAAAATGTACAGCCAAGGGATATTTCTCACTTGTTACCAAAGCCTAAATAACGATGTCAAATTTTATAGAGCATATCCAAATAAAGAACTTCAAGTCAATAAAATCAGCGAATATTGAAGGGTGTAAAAGAATAAATTTATTTATTGGACGCCCAAATGTCGGCAAATCAAATATCCTTGAAGCATTATCCGTATTTTCTACACCATTTCTTAAAGAGAACAAATCCAAAAGCATTACTAATTTGATAAGATTAGAAAACGAGACGGAATTGTTCTACAACGGTAATATAGACGAAACTATTTCCATAAATACTAATTTAGGCTCTGCAAAATTGCATTATGATAAAAATGTAGGTATTGAAATAATGATTAACACGGTGACAGGAAAGGCCGATTATATTATTGATGAAAGGTTAAATCTAAAATCAAGAAAAAATGAAGGTTATTTTCCGATCATAAAGAAATACACTTTCTCGCTACAAACGACATTTAAAAGGGCTCATTCCCGATATTTAATTCCTCCCTATGGTTATAATCTATTAACTGTTATAGAAGGCCATAAGAATTTAAAAGAGGATGTGTCTTATCTCTTTAAAGAGTACAATTTAACGTTGGTTTTTGATAAGGCGAGCCAGGCGTTGAAGATTATGCAGCCCGAAAAAAAAGAAATCTTTTTAATCCCTTATAATTCAATTGCAGATACATTACAAAGAATCATATTTTTCAAAGCAGCAATTGCAAGCAATAACGATTCAATACTATTGTTTGAAGAACCGGAAGCTCACTCATTTCCTCCATATATTACGCATATTACTCAAGAAATGATCTATAAAAAAGATAACCAATTTTTTATAGCCACGCATAGTCCATTTATTTTAAACGATCTTTTAGAAAATAGTCAAGATGAACTTGCCGTATTTGTAGTGGATTATAAAAGAAATGAAACAAAAATTAAACGGCTTTCAGAAACCGAACTTCACGAAATTTATCAAAAGGGAGTTGACCTTTTCACCAACAACGAAACTTACTTATAGCGGGGATGGATCTATCAATTATACCGGAATGTTACATTGACACAAATCTTGTCGAAACTTTAGTCCCTCCAACGAAAGGCTATAATCATCAAAAAGGATGCGGTACTGTTACTTCTGTAATGAAAGACAAGTTTAAAGATAGCTTTGCTGTGGGAATTATTGATAAGGATAAACAGCAAGTCGATTACCTAAATGAGTTTACATTAATAAATGAGTTTAATAATACGCTCTTTTTGTATAAACACAACGCCAAGCATCATTACATAATCCAGATCAGCCCTGCCTTAGAAAGGTTTTTAATTGCCGGAGCTGCATCGGCAAACATTTCATTAGCGGACTATGATCTTCCATTAGAATTTGATCGATTTAAAAAAATATCGAAATCAATTAATAGCAAGGAAGATCCACGATTTAAAAAATTAATTAAAAGCATAATAAGAGCTGAATCGCCAGAATTTGTTAAACTTTCAACTTGGATTAGATATTTGAAAGACAATAATTACAAATCTGAACTAAAGGAATTAACACTATTATGATTATAACCTCCCTTTATTAGAAGTTTCTCTATTATCTAAATATAAATAACTCCATGTTCGCCTATACTGTTGAAATGATCGTGGCGTCGTTATTTGCATACCGCTTAGTAAAGCACACCTACCGATTGCTGGAATAGGGAAATGACGCTAAAAATTTCTTACATTTGAAAACTACATGGCAGATCCTTCTGCCATATTGTGATAAGGTTTAGGTTGGAAGCCCTTAGCAGCGAGTGCCGGGGGCTTCTATTTTTTATTCCGGTTTTTCGTTCAAGAGCCTTACTTTCATCAGTTGAACCAATTTTACTTGGTCATAATGCATCTGCATTAGTGTGTCAAACGACTTAAAATAAATTTTAATGCTTTTTAAGGGCATGCCTGCCTTTGCAGAAACAGTTTTCTCATTTACTAGGTCATAGCCTTTTTCCATCACCAATAAATCTATTGCGGTTAACAACCGCCTCGCCGCAGTCATGAACTCTGAAAACGTAATTTGCTCGTGTGAATCTTTCATATTGCATTGCTTACCGCAAAATAGCATTCGTTTTTTTCATAAGTGGTTACTTAAGGGCAGATTCGCAAAAAAAATTACTATTATGTAATAAGATTAAAATTACTCTGAATTTCCAATTAGCTATGTGGCAACGCACCATTTATAACTATTCAAATCTATGATAAAATGAATGTTATTTTACAAGGATAAAGAGTTGTTATCTTCATCTTCCTGGATACCTGGCTCGTATTCATCCTGATAAAAAGGGCTATTGTCCTCTTTTACTTTTTTTATTAGCTTTCGGGATTGCCGTCTTAAATCCTTATTTGCCTTTTGGCGCTCCCTTTTAGTAATCCGATTCGCTTTGATTTTATTGTCGCTTTTAGAATGATTATCCTTTCCCTGAACATCATTATGATCACCAATAGAAGCTAATTCAAGATTCAATAATTCCGCTATTTGATCTTTTATCAGCGAATAGTTTTCTGCTATAGCTTCTTCAGTTATCTTATTTATTATTGGAATAGGCTTGAATCCGGCTTCTTCCTTTGCAATAGCATCATGGTCGTTTTGAATGTCACTATGAAACATTTTAAGGTTAATTTTTTGATCTGGATTATCTGCTACGATGCCAACAAATTCGCCGGATGAAAGCGCAGCGATTTTTGATGCGGGAATTGCATAATCCAATTGAGTAGCCTTGGACAAAGACGTATCACTACTATTAATCGTCATGCTGTTCTTATCCTGTAATATTTTGCCAAAATTTTCTGATAGTGTTTTAGCCGTCTGTCCAGTCACCTGTCCGCTTATAACATTACCGACAATACCTGTGATAACATCTGCCTGTTCAGCCCCATAGTCTTTTTTAAGTTGGCTGAAATCTTGCACTGCTAAGGTGGTGGCTACCCTATTACTTCTACTGGTTGCCAGAAGTCCATCTATGCCTGAGCCGCCGACATAGATAGTAGGAAATTCGTCAAATATGAGCGAACATTTTAATTGATTTTTTCTGTTAACCAGCTTCATCATTCGGGAAACATACAACGACAATACAGCACCATAGGTCTGCACTTTCTGTGGATTATTACCCATGCAGACGATCTTTGGCGCTTCGGGGTTATTGATATCAAGCGTAAAGTCATTCCCTGATAAAACGTAATATAATTGCGGCGAGGCCAGGCGTGCAAGCCCTATCTTTGCGCTGGCGATCTGCCCTTCAAGCTGCGCTTTCGCGCCCTGGTTGTAGGCGGAAATGAATGGGTTGATCAGTGCTCCGATTTCCGGTTCCTTTAGTAAGATTGCAAATAGCTTGTCATAATCCGCTTGTATTAGTTCAATAACGTGTGGCAAAGTGCAATACTTTCCATCCTCGTATTTGCGCAGGTACCAAATGACAGAAGTTAAAAAATTAATTGGGCTCTCAACAAAAAAGTCGCCTTGTTTTTTTATCCAATCACGGTTTAGGCCGAGCATGATCGTACGCGAAGCTTCGGTAGCATCGGTGATGTCCACCATACTTTCCGGGTAAAGTGGATTACAACGATGAATGATCTTATCAAAGTCAATTACCCAAAAAGTAGGCTTAACCGGGTAGTTCTTGTGATATTTTAGAAGTTTGTTGTATACTATGATACTCAAATCATCAAACTTAAAATCGTAGACGAACATAGAATAGCCCTTTCTAATATGCTGATCGATAATATGCCGAATAACAAAATAGGATTTACCTGCACCAGGACTACCTGCGACGAGGAGCCCTCTGAACGGATTGATAAAGTTGATCCAGCTATTGCGGGTTTTACCCTTTAATTTGTATTGAGCGGGTAAGTTTACAGAATATTCGTTTTCCAATTTCCTTTCCTCCTGCGGAAAGGTTTCATTATCACTGTTAAAAATATCTTTGGTCAGCTTTTCTTTAATCACACGTGATAACCATGTACCGCCGGTAAGCATCAGCAGATAGCCAACTCCGGTCAATGTCATGTATATTACGGCAAGTAAGGCTATTGCTAAATGCAGATAAAAGCACAACATGCTGATCCAGTAAATAAGCAGCCCGGTTAGAAGATATGCTGTTATACTTTTATAATTGATCTTTTCGTCTTTTTTTCCTTTTGCACCAGATAGAGAAATTATCAGGCACAACAATGCCGCCAGTTTAGGTTTCCACCAATTGCAGAATAAGCCTGTTTTGGCGATGTTTCCGATAATTCGGTCAGTAACGATTGCTGTCCAGTGCCATTGGGCAAACGCCTGGTAACAGCAGATATAAAAATGTATTAAAAGTATAGAAATACTTATCAGTCTGGTCAGGTCAATAATCTTTCTTAACCCTTGTGTATCTTCTCCCGTTTGCATAAATGTTTTATCCTCCTATGTGACGCGCTTTTTTTATTTAATGAATTATTTTTATTTACTGGTTTAGGCCCTGACCTTGCTCATGGACCTTATTCTTCTTCTTTTTCCTTTTGCGTGTAATGGAAGGAGCGGCTTCCGGCTGGTATTTAGACAAGGCCAGTTTTAAATAATTGGTAGGTTCCGGCGGTTTTAGATATGCTTTTTGCTCGTGAACATCATTGGATGGGGTAATATTTTTTGATGTACCCTGCATTTTCTTTAATTCGCCTGATAAGGGAATATCCATGCTACTTAACCGGTCTGAAATCGCTTTTGCGCTATAAGTTTTGCCCAAATCACTACCATTAAATACTGCTTTTGAATTGTTATCAATGTAAGTGACGCCATAATTGTAGCCTTGCTCATTGGTGCGAAATACGACACTTATGTTTTGCTTTTGCATTTCAGCAACGAACGTTTGTTTGCTTATTGCAGCGTAGGAAACAAATATTTTATCAATATTATTTCTTAAGGGTTCTTTATACTGTTTGCGTTTTTCGACGTTCGTCAGAAACTCCTTCTCTAAGGTCGCTAAAACTGGTTTTTGATAGATCGAACTGGCTTTAATAGGCACACCTACCTGTTCGCCTTTATTATTGATAATACTATAAATCAATCCCCCTTTTTGGCGCATCACGGTATTTTCGTCACCACGATCAGCAATAACGTTAAACTGTTTTAGAATGGCATTAAATTCGGCAAGTGAAGTAAACTTATAGGTACTGATTACTGCATTAACAATATTGGTTATTGCCCGTTTTGTAGGTACCCTTCCATAAATTACCTTTTCAATATTAGCAGGCTTTATCGCCAGTGAATTACTTGATTGCCTACCTTTCGCTTGAACTAAGGCAAACTCTTTTTCCAGTTGTACCCTTGCAGGTTCGGATAATTTCCATCCGATGCCATGCGTATCAATACGTTCGCCATCTTGTTTAATATTAATAGTGGCAATGTGGACATGGGTATGAGTGACGTCTGTATGTTTATATACCAAAAAGGGTTGGTCACCAAAACCGATCTTTTCCATATAAGCCATAGTGATTCGTTGTAATAATTCATTATTCAGTTTGTCCTGTTCATCGAAGTTCAGCGTGATAT
>Ga0302315_10006204_pt1 | contig 10021 bp, 11 predicted proteins | sample III_Palsa_N3_1_FD_200532 | JGI IMG/M metagenome (GOLD analysis project Ga0302315, IMG submission 200532) | Peat permafrost microbial communities from Stordalen Mire near Abisko, Sweden - III_Palsa_N3_1 | ecosystem: Environmental > Terrestrial > Soil > Palsa > Peat permafrost | place: Sweden... | reverse complement strand
GTCGTGCTTTTAATAACGCATTTTCGACAAACGTACTGCCGGTTTCCTCCACATCCACAATATGATATTCACTTTGCGGCACAATATCGATGTGATGAGAGGCAAATAAATGATTAAACTCAAGCACTTTCCCTTGGTTTCCGCTGGCTAGAATAATACGCTGCATAACTTTCCCTAGGTGATAATCTTAAACGTATACGATGTGATAGGATGTCCTGTTGCATCATCAAATTCTGCAGCCGCATCGACACCAATACGAGCCACATCTTCTGCGGTATATTTTTTATTCTCAAAGCCAACATACATCGCGCCTAGCGCATATTCATTGCCCGAACCATAGGCATAGAATCGACTGAATTCTTGCACATCACGGTGCGAACCTACGGCGAAAATTCCATACGGATTAGCAATCAGGATATCCATACTGCTGGATTCAAACGAGGTTTCCGTATCGCCTTTCACATCTAGATGATAATCTTCTTTTAAAGCCTGATGAATATGGCGCCAACGAGCAAAAATCTCATCGACCGTGCGTAATCGCACTTCGCCTTTTTGCTTGGCAAAATAATTCGATAAGGCATGATGACCAGCCGCAGGACCAGTGATGGCGATATAATTCTCTCCCACTTCGAGAATTTTCTCATGGTTCATGACATATTTGGCTGAGTTTTTTTCCGATCCCCACTTAGCTAAGGTGTCTGCGGCAATCGCGATGCTACCATTCTTTTTTACGACGGTTACGGTTGACATAAAACAGTACTCCAACTTAATGTTCTTGATACTGCTTTAATTGTATATCAGTTAGGTTGCCAGAGACCAGGATTTCATTATTGAATAGCTATAGAGATGGGCTTACCCTGCGCATCAATGGCCACATAAGTAAATAACCCTTCCGTCACACAATGCATTTTTTTTTCATCAAACCGTGATGATACCCATGTTTCAATGGCCACGGTGATGGAGGTATTACCAATACGTTGTAATGTCCCATAACAACTCATGATATCTCCAACTTCTACCGGATATAAAAAAGCCATCTTATCAATAGCAACTGTCACAACGCGTGTGCGGGTACGCTCCGTTGCGAGACTCGCCCCACCCAAATCCATCTGCGATAAAATCCAACCACCAAACATTTCACCATGACCATTGGTATCCGCTGGCATCGCCATGACACGAATTAATAATTCGCCCTTAGGGCTTCTAGTTGTCATTTTATTGTTCCTTTTTTATAGATGGCTTTTTTAATACCTTCGCAACTGCTTGGATGCGTAACTGATGAATAGGCTCTTTCAGCGCTGCGCCCGATAATCCTTGCTGAATTAAATCGTTAATATCCACTTCCATTATGGCTTGCTGGGCTTGACGCCACCATGTTGCGTATTCATTCGCTTTTATCTCTAAAACTTGCGCTAATACACTGCACGCAATTAACCAACGCTCAAAATCATTTTTCTTTCGTATGGCATCACATTTTTCTAGTGTGTCTACGATATTTTCAGCAGCAATCTCCCCGATAGTAAGATAGGCTTGAAAATACCTCGCCAACTGTTGCGCTACTGTTTGATAAACACGACCAATTTTATAGCGTTTTATAATGCCTTGGGTTGCAGATAGCTCTAAGCGATGCACTAATACGGCAAAACGAATGGTACTCTCTTGGGTCAATAACGCCGCTGTCGCTAAATGCTCTTGATAATCAAGCGTCTGTAACTCCGGCCATAAAATAGGCAACGCCTGACATTGTGATAAAATCTCAAAGAAAACCGCTGGATTATCGCCTGATAATGCCTTTTCGGTTTCCTGCCAAACCCGTTCTGCCACTAAGGCATTAATTTCGCCTTTTTTTACCATGGTTTGCATCAATTGTAATGTATCAGGGGCGATAGTAAATCCCCCTTTTTTCAATCGCGCTGAAAAGCGAGCAACGCGTAAAATACGCACGGGATCTTCCTCAAAAGCGGGTGAAACATGGCGTAATACACGATGAGTCAGATCAGCTTGACCACCATAGGGATCAATCAAGACACCTTCTGCTGATTGCGCTATCGCATTAATGGTTAAATCACGGCGTTGTAAATCCTGTATTAAGGTCACATCCGGCGCAGCATAACAGGTAAAGCCTTTATATCCCGGTCCACTTTTACGTTCGGTGCGCGCTAAAGCATATTCCTCATGCGTCACAGGATGCAAAAATACCGGAAAATCTTTGCCCACCGGTGTAAAACCTGCCGCTAACATCGCTTCGGGTGTTTCTCCTACAACCACCCAATCACGCTCAGTCACAGGACAGCCTAATAAAGCATCCCTAACGGCGCCACCGACTAAATAACATTCCATAAAAGACTCCGTTGTAGGTTTTACTATATCCATGGGGTATATATAGTACAACTGTATCAGAAATAGCTTACACCAATTCGCTTAAATAGCTTATAGCCTTATCGCGTAGGGTTCTGTATCTTACAATGACATGCGAGTGTGCCTGAACGTCCTTGTCAATTTCCTCAGGTAAAAAACACATAATTATACACCTCTCGTCAGTGAAGCAAATTTTTTGTGGTAGTAGTTGTTGTGAAACCGGTTATTTAAGAAGTTCAAATAGGGAGATGATAAAGATGATTAAGGCCAACCCTTATCTCGCATCTTTAGTAAAGCGTGTAGCAACTCGCATTGATAATGGTACGCATCCGTTGGTAGAAGACGATGTACAACGGTATGTAGAAAATCATATTGATGTTGCATACCCATTACTGGATACGTTAGTGCAGATCAACGACAATCACGCGCTGAATCATATTGATCAAGCAGCACTTGTTTTACTCAGCGAAATTATTTATTTTGCGCAACACCAACCTAAGCAAGAAAAAGACTGGGCGCTCAGTTTTAATAACACACTCCAAGCGTATATTGCCAAACTAGCCATATCAGGCCATATCAGCACCACTATTTTACAACATATTTTTGATATTTTTCGTCATAATGATATGCCGATTTATGATAGCTTACGCCGAGCGAATACGGCATTGTTAGATAATTGCGACACGGGCATTACCCTACCCGATATCACTGAATTATTAGCCAGCATTGCGCAACAATCCCATGATTCACCGTATGAAATGTATCAACAATTAATGAACCACCTGCAGCAAATGCATCATATGATTTCAACAGAAATGCAATTATTAATGATTAATGAAATGGCACAAGCCAGTTTACCGTTGATTCGTGAAACCGCGGTTTTAATGTTATTACATCCTGATAAAAACGTGCGCTATTATGTCGCGTATATTTTGGCAAAACAGCCGCAATTGATAACATCCAGCAGTTTACGCCGATGTATTATTTTACGTAATTGGTTGCCAACAGAAGAACAAGCAACGATTGATAATTTAATTAAATTGGCAAGACGCCATCATGTGGACTGTGAAGCTTGGCCAACAGCGCGCGTGATCAAACTGATCGCGGTCAATACACAGACTATTGTGGCCGTTACAGAGCAACAAGGTCAATATCAGTTAAGCAGTCTCTTGATGAAAAAAAATCACGGTATTGATGAATGCGTATTATTTCAAGGGAAAACAGCGCAAGAACTTAATCAAGCAGTCGATAATATCGTGACGTATTCCTCTTATGTTTGTATACAAGAAGGTCAGGTCGATAAACTGATTGCCCACTTTATTAGTGTTGGATTACACCATAAACGAGTTCCATCGCCTTTATTACTCGGTTTTGCAGAACGCTTGGGCGCAAGTCATTGGCGCGCTGAAAAAGCACAGATGACTAGCTTACCAAAACAACCGGAAAATGCGTTAGTTACGTATGCGCCTGAGCCAAGATTGCGTCAACAACAGCGGCCAAATCATCATAGACCGTAACGTGTTGTAATAGCGAATCACCTTGGGTAATGGTTTTTTCACCATTACCGGTACGCACTAAAGACGTTGCACATCCTGCCGCAATACCGGCTTGTAGATCACGTAACGAATCTCCGACTACCAACGCTTCGTTAGCCTTTAATTGCGTGCGATTCAGTAAATCGATGATTAATCCGGGTTTTGGTTTGCGACAATCGCAGTGATCATCAGGATGATGTGGACAAAAAGCAATCGCTTCAATTTCCCCACCCAACGCGCTGAGCGCTTCTAACATTTTATGATGGATAGCGGATAATTGCTCGAGAGTAAAAAGACCCCGCGCTAATCCCGATTGATTGGTCGCAATCGCAACACGATAATGATGTTGGCATAATCGTGCAATCGCCTCAAGACTACCAGGAATGGGAATCCATTCGTCTGGTGTTTTGATAAAATGCGGCGAATCAAGATTAATAACACCATCGCGATCTAGGATAATTAGTTTCACCAGATGACTCTCTTTTTTGGATTTTATGTCGTATTGTAACGCCTATTTTTTAAACTTGCAAAATGGAATAGGCATGGCATAAAATTAGCTTTTTTGATATACTATTGATGTAATAAAAGCATGAAATATGAATTAGATAGTAACAAGTCATTCTTAAACTTAACCAAGCATGGTTTATCCTTGGAAGAGGCTACATTCTTATGGGAAGTTCCAAACATAATAATAGAAGCGAGGACCGTAGATGAACCCAGATTTATGATAATAGGGAAAATAAAAGGAAAATTTTATTCTTGCATTTTTACCGACAGAGCTGAGGCAACCCGTCTTATCTCTGCACGACGAAGTCGGAAAGAAGAGGAGGCGTTATATTATGAGTCCATCAAAACATAAATCAATAAAAGCTAAAGATTTCGATAAAGCATTTGAAGAAGGTGATGTTTCAGATTATTTAAAAATAAGTGCAGTAAAGGCGAATTATCCATTACATAGAATTAGCATTGATTTTACGCAGTCTATTTTAGAGCAAGTTGATCATGAGGCCGCTAGAATTGGTGTAACTAGAACAGCTTTAATTAAAGTTTGGGTTGCGGAGCGATTAACAACATTGGCTCATGAGTGACTAATTGGAATATTGCTAAAGCCTTTAAGATCGCACCAAGAAGTACTCTCCTAGATTCAAAAACGCCGTGAATACATCCCTGTAGGCTCAGCTGCCGCATCCGTGCGGCAGACGTTTTGAATCTAGGAGAGTACTTCTTGGTGCTTGATGCTTTGTTTGTGGTTTTTTAAACAATCGCAATGACTTACCTTGGTTAGATAGCGAGACGTTCGGTTCCCGGATATTAACCGTGTCGTAGCCTTGATGGAGCGCAGCGGAATCAAGGATCATACTAACGCAAGACTTGAAACCTTGATTCCCTGCGCTCCATCAAGGCTACGTAGCATCTTTCAATTGTATATTTAAACAACCAAAATCAGCAATGTATTGAAAACGGATATAAACAAGGCTTAATAGATTCAAATTATTCCTTCTTATTTTTTCATCTGGATCCATAATCAAAGTAGTATCAAAGAATTGATTAATTGGATCTGAAAGCACTGTTAAGCGTTTTAGTACTTGACCATAATAATCTGGTTCATGTATTAGAGAATCTCCTTTTAAACTGCTTAAGGTATTTGATAAACTTTTTCCAGCCTCGGAAAGTAATTCAGGTTCCATTATCTCGACCAAGTCTACGGGTCTATTTTTTAAAATATGAGCAATTCGTTTAAAAGCCGTCAATAATGGGTAATGCATTGGATTTTCAACAAAATCCTGTAACGCCTTAACTCGTAAAGAAATGTCATATGGTCGTTTTAAATTTTCTCCTGTATCTGGATGTTCAATCGGTAACTCAAAAATAGCTGCGACAACATCATGTCGATAATCATTAAGCAACTCCATTTTTAATCGTTCTAACACGAAAGCAAAAGCTTCCTGGGAAATATCAAAAACCTTTGCTGCCTGTTGATTGTAATTACTACAAGCCTCCTTAAAAATTTCTATCCAATGAAAATCGAAATTAAGTGGCAAATTTTTTCTTGCTTTCTCATCAGTAATTTCTAGCAATCGCAATAAACCTATCGCTGTACGCCGTAATGCATAGGGATCTTTATCGCCAGTCGGCTTTTGTCCAATACTAAAAAATCCAACTAAGGTATCAATTCGATCGGCCAAGCCAACAATACGACCCAATTCAGTTGTCGGTACTGTATCACCTGCGAAACGGGGTAAATAATGCTCTTCTATGGCTAAAGCAATTTCACTATTCTCACCATCGTGCATAGCGTAATAATGTCCCATAATTCCTTGTAATTCTGGAAATTCGCCAACCATATCTGTCAACAAATCACATTTACATAATTCCGCAGCTCGTTTAACTCTAGCACTATCTACTTTTAAGCACTCAGCAATACAATTTGCCAATTTCACAATCCGCTTCGTTTTATCACCTAAACTACCTAATTGTTTTTGAAATAGCACCTGATCTAGTTTCGGTAAATAATCCTCTAATTTATGCTTTTCATCGGTTTCATAGAAAAACTTTGCGTCAGATAATCGTGCGGTCATGACCTTTTGATTGCCATTGATAATATGACTAGGATCATCGCTTTGCATATTGGCAATAGTAATAAAATAAGGTAATAATTTACCGCTCTGATCTTCCATCGCAAATGATTTTTGATGCGTTTTCATCGAGGTAATCAAGACTTCCTTGGGCAGCTTTAGAAAAGCCTGATCAAAAGAAACCACTAGCGCCACAGGCCATTCAACTAAACCCGTAACTTCTGATAATAACGCATCATCAATAATAGCCTTAGCATTTTGTTTAGCAGCAATTGCTTGAATTTGTTCATTGATTAACGCACGACGCGCAGCAAAGCTTGCTAAAACAAATCCTTCTTTTTTTAATAATTCCGCGTAATCTTGTGATTTATTAATGGTGATAAGATTGGGCGCATACACGCGATGGCCATAAGTACTATTTCCTATTGGTAACCCCATGACCATGCCTTGAACGGGCTTATCGTTATAAAGCGCTAAAATCCAACGAATAGGGCGAATAAAGGGACGTACACTCTCTTGCCAACGCATGGGTTTTGGAATGGCAATTTTACTGATCGCTTGATCGATCAATGCCGGTAATAATTCAGTAATAAACTGGCCTTTGCGCATTTGTTTAAAAATTAACCACACGCCTTTTTCGGTTTCAATAACGCTTAAATTATTGATTGTCACACCACACGATTGCACAAAACCTAATAGCGCTTTGGTTGGCTGTCCATTAGCATCATACGCAGCCGCTTGTGAAGGACCTTTGCGCTCAACTAATTTATCCGCTTGTTTTTCTTGCACTGATTTAAGAATCACAGCTAAACGACGTGGCGTTGCAAAAAGCTCCTCGCCACTAAAGCTTAATTCTGCTTGCTGCAATTGATTTTTTATTTGCTCTAAAAATTGATGAGCAATATTTTCTAATTGTTTCGCAGGAATTTCTTCACAGCCCAATTCGATTAATACATCATGCATTATATTCTCTCCTGCAACGCGCGCACTAATGGAAATCCTTTTGCTTCACGTGCGGCATAATACGCTTTGGCCACGTTACACGCTAAGGTTCGAATCTGTAAAATATAATTTTGTCGTTCGGTAACAGAAATCGCATGACGTGCATCTAATAAATTAAACGTATGTGAGGCTTTTAATACCATATCATAAGCAGGCAATACTAATTCAGCTGCTAGTAAAGCACTCGCTTCTTGCACATAATCCGTAAAATGTTGAAATAATATATCCGTATTGGCTTTTTCAAAATTATAATTGGACATTTCCACTTCATTTTGATGGAATACATCGCCATAAGTGACTTTACCATTGGCGCTTTGTGTCCAAATTAAATCATACACATTGTCAACGCCTTGCAAATACATGGCTAAACGTTCCAATCCATACGTAATTTCGCCGGTTATCGGATTGCATTCCAAGCCACCGACTTGTTGGAAATACGTAAATTGGCTCACTTCCATACCGTTTTGCCACACTTCCCAACCCAATCCCCACGCACCTAAAGTCGGTGATTGCCAATTATCCTCGACAAAACGAATATCATTGGCGGATAAATCGACACCTAAGGCTTGTAACGATTGTAAATACAATGTCTGTATCGTAGCGGGCGCCGGTTTTAATATCACCTGAAACTGATAATAGTGTTGCAACCGATTAGGATTCTCACCATAACGACCATCGGTTGGTCGACGCGAAGGCTGTACGAAAGCACAAGACCAAGGCTCAGGTCCGATAGCGCGCAAATACGTCGATGGGTGAAACGTGCCAGCACCGACCTCCATATCCAATGGTTGAATAATGACACAACCTTGCTCAGCCCAAAAACGCTGTAAGGTTAAAATAATGCCTTGAAAACTCTTATTATCTATCGTTGCCATGATCTTCTCTTGTATGCATTTAACTGATGTAAGAAAAAGTAAACCGTTAGTATACCATCGCGATTAGCAAGGCGTCTCAAACTTGTTTAGGACTAAAGCAATAAGATCGGCGCCCTGTTTCTTATCTTAAAAAAACAAATACGGTTTTATGCTAACTTTAGACGCCAAACGAGCAGTTAATTTATTGCTTATTACCACTATAAAACAAGTAGACAGCAATGATTTAACTTCTTTACGAGATATTTTTACTGTGCCGCCTTGCGCGAGCATGACGTTTGTATTTTTTATTTCGCGCAATGTAGCAATAGCAAATATAATGGGGACTAAGCAAAAAAGGCGGATAGTGATGGCCATTCTAGGCAGCGTGTAAAAATACTCTAGTGCTTTTGCAATATTGTTATCCGCCAGTTCAATAATGGTTTTAAGGGCTGTATAATTTTGCGCTCTATATTCTACAGAGAGAATGTTTGCTTGATTTGACCCATTCTTAATTAAAATTTCTTCCGGTATAAAGACGTCATTTTCGAATTCGCAATCCCAAGCAATATCTTTTAAGATGTTAACAATTTGCAATGCTTCGCCAAAAGCTTCGCTACTCAGTAATAGTTTATTGTGCGTTTTATTATTAATAAATGCAGAGTGATAATAAAATAACTCCGTTAGCATATGACCGACCGTTCCAGCGACGTAATAGCAGTATCGATGGAATTCCTGCATGGATTTTATATGGATGCCCGCCGGATATTTTTCTACAAATTCATGCATACCCAAGGTTAATTTTTGGGTCCAATCCCATACGATTTGTGCGCTTTTAGAGGGTAATGCATATAATACATCAAAAACCATTTTTGTACCGTTTAATAATTCCAGATAAGATTTATCACCGTTGATACAAGCAATTTCCGTTGTAAATTCATGTAATTTTTCAGGGTTATTAAAGCACTCGCTAAAAAGGGTCAACAGCGCTTGTCGGCGTATAGAGGGGGTTGAGCTATCATCTTCGATAGTATCGGCAATACGACATAATAAATATCCAACGAGAACCGCTTTGCCAAGATTTCCCGGTAACAGTGCAATGCTAATAGCAAACGTCCGCGAGACACGCTTTATGATTTCACGTACAAACAGGAGTGACTCGTTTTTTTTCATGATAAGCAGAATATTAGACAAAACCAGCCAAAACAGGCATCATACTGGGTTCCCGTAAACAGTACAAGGTTTAGAGCATTTTCAATGATGGAATCTGATGTTATTCAACAAGTAGGGTTTGATGAAACTAACGCCAGAGGCGCTTTGGTTCGTCTATCAGCAAGTTATAAAGCGGTGTTAGAGCGGCATGATTATCCTCTGCCCATTAAAATTTTGCTGGGAGAAGCATTAGCAGCAGCGGCTTTGCTCACCAGTACCATTAAATTTGAAGGATCGCTCATTCTGCAATTACAAAATGCAGGGCCTATTTCTTTATTAGTGGTTCAATGCGATCAAGACTTTCATGTGCGCGCTATTGCTCGTCATGATGAAGAGGATCTCATGGCTTTACAGCATATAGAAGATGAGTGGCACCAGGGTGTACTCAGTATCACTATCGAAACAAATCAAAATAATATGCGGTATCAAGGGATCGTGCCTTTATCGCATGGCGGTCTTGCGCATTGTATTGAACAATATTTCGCCC
>Ga0302315_10006202_pt1 | contig 10023 bp, 3 predicted proteins | sample III_Palsa_N3_1_FD_200532 | JGI IMG/M metagenome (GOLD analysis project Ga0302315, IMG submission 200532) | Peat permafrost microbial communities from Stordalen Mire near Abisko, Sweden - III_Palsa_N3_1 | ecosystem: Environmental > Terrestrial > Soil > Palsa > Peat permafrost | place: Sweden... | reverse complement strand
ATCGCCACGCGATCATCCGGACGCACACCGTGTTCGATCAGGTAATGCGCCAGGCGATTGGCCTGCGCGTTGAGGGCGCCGTAGGAAAGCGTCTGTGTTCCCATGACCACGGCGATGGCATCGGGATCGCGTTGAACGTGTTCCTCGAACAGCTGATGCAGGCAGCGATCGGCCGGATAAGCCGCGTCAGTTTGATTCCAGGTTTCCAGCAGCAACGTGCGTTCGTCTGGAGCAAGCAACGTCGGCAGCGAAAACTGTCGCAGATCCGGTTGGCAAGCAGCTAGCTCGAGCAGCCGCACTAAACTGTCGACCATGCGCGTCATAGACGCGTCATCGAACAAGCTTCGGTTGAAGCGCCAGTCGATGACTAAGCCATTGTCCGACTGCATCGCATCCACTTGCAGATCGAACTTTACCGGCGCGTCGGGATTGCACAGCGTCTCGATATCCAGCCCTTCCAGGCGCAAACCATCTTGGGTGCGCGATTGCAATACCAGCAAGATCTGTATCAGCGGGTTATAGGAGAGGCTGCGTTCGGGCCGTAGCGCATCGACCAGCGCGTCGTAGGGAACGTCTTGGTGTGCCAGCGCCGCCATTACCGCCTGCTGGCTGGCGACGAGCAGGTCGGAGAATGACTGATCGTCCTCCAGTCGCGTGCGCAGCACGAGCGTGTTGACGAACAGACCGACGGTTGCGTCGAGATCTTTATGCCGCCGGCCTGCGACCGGAAAGCCGACGACAATGTCGCGCTCGTTGGCATACATGCCCAACACTGTCGCCAGGGCCGCATGCAAATACATAAACAACGTAGCCCCACTGGCCTGACAATGTGCCTGTGTCGCGCGCAGCCAGGTCAGGGGCAGCGTGCGGCGGACAGTGCCACCCGCGTAGGTCTGAATGGGCGGACGAGGCTTGTCCAGCGGCAGGCTGTGCAGCGATGGAATGCCTTCCAGTGTCATCTTCCAATAGTCGACTTGCACTTGCCACGTTGCGTTGTCGACACAACTTTTTTCCCACGCAACGTAGTCCATGTACTGAACCGCTGGAGATGGTAGATCAGCCGGCTTGCCCGCGAGAAAAGCGGTATAGAACGTGCTGATATCGCGTTCGAGAATATCGATGGACCATCCATCGCAGGCGATATGGTGAACATTTAACAGCAATATCCAAGTGCCATCGCCGACCTCGATGCATGTAACGCGCAACAGTGGACCGGTCGCCAGATCGAAGTGCCATTGGTTTTCGCGCTCCAGCAAAGGCTGCCATTCATGCTCACGCCGATGCGCGGGAAGCCCGGATAAATCGATGCGGTCAAAAGGTACGCTGATGGGCGCTTTGACAAGTTGCTGCACCTCGCCATCCACGTCGACAAAGACAGTCCTGAGCGATTCGTGACGCGCGACCGTTGCATCGAGTGTCGCCTGCATGGCATGCGCATCGAACACCCCCCGTAAGCGATATGCGCCGACCATGTTGTACGCCGCTCCGGCATCTTCCAGCCGGTCCAGCAACCACATACGGCGTTGTGCCGTCGAGGCCGGGAAACTTGTTCTGCTCGCCGGCGGCAACACCGGTATGCGCGAAGCACCCGGCGCCTGCAGTCGAACCAGTTGTTGCAGAATCTCTTGTTTATGCTCGCGCAATAACGGCAGCAATTCGGGATCCGGGATATCACCATCGAAATGGACGCGCAGTTCGCCGTTGTTCGCGGCAAGCTGGACTCCGTTGCGCAGGCATCTGCTTAAAAGGGCGTGGATATCCATGGCTTGTTTCATGCGTCGAGCATGGCGCTAAGTACGGCGGACTCAGTCTGCGGCGCATCGTTGCACACGATCGAAACGACAGCGCCGCTTTCGAACTTCACCACCTTGTCGGCGAGATGGAAATAGCGTTCGTCGTGACTCACGACCAGCGCGGTCTTGCCCAGGCGCTTCAGTTCGGGCAGGAATTCGCAATAGAAGAACTCGCGGAATTCCTGATCCTGATCGGCTGCCCATTCGTCGAATACGTAGATGTCCGAGTGCTCGAAATACGCCACCAGCAACGCGAGCCGCTTGCGCTGGCCATATGAGAGCTTGGTTGTGGACAAACGCCCTTGTTCGACTGAAACCTTATCGACAAGGTTCAGCCTACTTACCCACGATTGAACATCTTGATGATCGGCATTCTTGCCATGCTTGGGTACCAGCGTCTCGAACAGGTAGTAGTCCTGGAATATCGCGGAAAAATAGTGGAAGTACGTTTTCTGGTCGACCGCCTCGGCGCCATTGATCAATACCGTACCGGCATGCTTCTCGTACAGGCCGGTGAGCAACTTGGCCGCGGTCGTCTTGCCACTACCGTTGCCGCCGACGAAATAGACGATCTCGCCACGGGAAATATCCAGGTCCAACGGGCCGACGCTAAAGCCATCACGACCTTCTTCCGGACTCTCATAATGAAAGGCGACATTCCGGACCGACATCGATCGGAACGGCTCTGCCGACGACGCTGAGTGGGGCCTGTCGGCGGTGTCGAGGTGCAGCTCGCTGAGATGTTTGATGCCGATATTCGCCCCATGGATAGTGCGGAACGAATTCATAAGAATGGTCAACGGACCGACCATGTAGAAAATAGTCAGCACAAACGTGGTAATTGGCGGTTTTTCGTTCAGGCCGATATGCGGCGACAGGAACAGCAGTGCGCCTACGCCAATGAAGATCACCGCTGTCGCCCAGTTGTTGGACATGTTCCAAAAAAATTCGGCAGCCATGGTCGCGTCACGGTATTTATCCGCGTGCCCTTTCAGCTCCTCGCGAACGAACTGGTCTTCCCGGTCGTGGTTCAACTTGAGTTCTTTGCTGCCGTCGATGACCGCTTCGTAGCACTTGAATAGATCGTTCTCGACCTGCCGACGCATCTGAAAGCGTTTCTCCGCTCGATCCGCTATGCCGAACTTCGCGACGCACAGTCCAATAATCAGAAACACTACAAAGACCGCGAAAAGCCTGGGAGACACAATAGTCAGGTAAATCAGGCACGCGATGACGATGGTCAAATTGAATACGTAGTTGGGCAGTGCGATGAGCAGTTCATGTATTGATGGCACATCCCGGGTGAGCGCGGCATACAGCTTATGGCGACCGATTGCCTCCGTCTTTTGCGCGGATAGATGGGTGATACCTTGAACCAGTTGTTCCCTTAACCGGTATAGCGTCCTGGCGCTCATCCGCGACAGCGTAATCTGCGAGATGAAGCTAACGGCGACCATCACGAGCAATGCGCCCGCGAACTCGGCAATCGCATCAAGTCCGACACCTGTCTGATGCATGTCGCGGTTTACAAGGGCAAGAAGCCAGATGTTCGCGGCGCCAGCCAAAATACTCATGGCGCTGGCGAGAAAAATTCGCATCTTGCTTTGGCTGATGACGTCCAAAATCATGGTCGATAATCCTGATCAGGAATGAATGAGGTGCTAGAGATCGACATAACTACTGGGGTGCGCTTCGCGGGCCGTACTTACCGTCAGCAACATCTGCGCAAGCTCCATCTGCTGGAGCAAAAAACGACTTTGCGTCTCAATCGTGGGACTGGCAAACAGCAATGGCAGATCCATATAAAGGTCGAACTCGCCTTCGATGGCCGACGCAAGCTTCAGCAGCAGCAGTGAATCGCCGCCTCGCATGAAGAAATTGTCATAGATGCCGATGCGCTCCTGCTTTAAGGTGGCCTGCCATAACGTGCAGAGTCTTTGCTCTATATCGTTACTAGGCGCCACGTAAACCTCGCGGCGCTCGGTGTCGCCGGGCGCAGGCAGGGCATGGCGATCGACCTTGCCATTAGGTGTTAGCGGCAGTACCGGCAGTGGCACGAATTGCGATGGCACCATGTAAGCGGGTAATCGCGCAGCAACGAATTCGGTCAAGTCCATAGCGGACAGATCGCCTGTCGCGTTGTCCGCGTCATCGGCTGACTTGGCTTTCACGACATAGGCCACCAGGAATTTTCCATCGACCTGCCCGAGTGATTCGCGACTGACGACCACACAATCGGCAATCCACGGATGCTCGAGCAAGCAGGCCTCGATTTCACCAGGCTCGACGCGGTGGCCACGGATTTTCTCCTGACCATCTTTTCGGCCCAGGTACTTCAGCCGGCCATCGCTAACAAAGCGGACAAGATCGCCGGTGCGATAAACGCGTTCATCGGCATGTTGGTTGAAAGCGAATCTTTCAGCGGTTGCCGCTGGTCGATTCAAATACCCGCGGGCGACGCCAGCCCCTCCGATGAAAAGCTCACCCACCATGCCCGTAGGCAGCGGATTGCCCGATTCGTCGAGCACATAAATCCGGGTGTTAGCGATTGGTCGGCCGATGGTGGTATCGCCGCCTTTAGTGCGGAGGCCGAAGGTCGAATATGTCGTGCTTTCGGAAGGACCGTAGAGGTCGTAAATCTTCACGGATCCCAGTTGTGCGTACAGAGCATCCACCAGTTCCTGCCGCAATAGTTCGCCGGCCAGGTTGATGCAGCAAACCGACGAAGGAATGGCTTTCGCATCGAGCAAACCACGAATTGCCGATGGCACCGTATTGATCAGCGATAGCCCTTCTATGTGTTCGTCTTTGAGTGCCAGAACATTCTTCACCAGCACGACGCGTCCACCAGCGGCGAGCGGTACAAACAATTCAAAAATCGACAGATCGAAGCAAATTGAAGTGGCAGCCAAGACGGATGCCAAGGCATCCGCTGCAAAATGGCCAAGCGCCCATTGGATGAACGCCGCAGCGTTCCGATGCTCAATCAATACGCCCTTGGGTTGGCCCGTCGATCCAGATGTGTAGATGACATAGGCAAGATCCTCAGCGGATAATCCAGTGACGGATCGTGCCGGGTTCGGACATGCCGGTTCGCCGCGGAACGCTTCGGCTTGCATCGCGCCCGTGTCGATCACCACGCAATCGCATGTACCCAATACTGCTGCGCCCTGTGCATCCGCGACGACGATGGCGAGCTGTGAATCATCAAGGATGTATTGCACCCGCGCTTGTGGATAGGCCGGATCGATGGGCACATAGGCTGAACCCGATTTCAGCACGGCCAGCATGGCAACTATTAGGTTTAGCGAGCGGCTATGACAAATACCGATGAAGCGGCCAGGACCGGCACCTTGATCGATCAGCTGGCCGGCGAGTCGATTGGCGCGATCGTTGAGTTCGACATAAGTCAGTGATGCATTTGCGCACGTCACCGCAACACGATCTGGCGAACGCAACACCTGCGCTTCAAAAAAATCCGGGATACAAACGTCTTCGCGCAGCGGTAACTTTGCACCTTGCCAGGTTACGAACTGATCGAGCAATTCGGTCGAAGTTAAAAGGCGGTACTCGCTGATCCGGCGTTTGCTCTCTTCGGAGATCTGCCGTAACAAGCCCAACAATCGCTCGAGTAGGGCATCCGATTGAGATTCGTCGAAATAGCCAGTCGCATAGTCAAGGTGAAGCCGCACGTCCTGGTCTTCGCCATACTCGCAAAGCACGAAAGTGAGCGGCACACGTTCGTGAGAATGCGACAGGTAATGGGTGTCTACGGGCTGTCCATCGATCGCGAGCTGGAAATCCAACTTTTGGTAGTTGAAAGCGATTTCGTAAAGCGGTTCGGTCGCCGCATCAAGATTCTCGCGCAAGGCTCTGACCAGATCTCCGAGCGGAAAGCGGCTGTGTCGGTAGTCTTGCCGCTGCACTGAAGCGATGTGCTCGACCAGCCCGAGAAAAGTCATGTCGGCACTGGCCGTCAGCCGATGCGCATTGACGTTTACGACGGAGCCGATGATGTCTTTGTCAGCTGCACTGCGCCGGTTATGCACCGGGGAGCCTATGGTGATGTCGTGACGCTGATGGGCTCGGGAGAAATAAACATACAGCGCCGCATACATCACCGCGACAAGGTTTGCGTTTGCTTCGGCAGCCAGCTGCCGCAGGGCCGCAATGAGTTGAACATCCAGGACAATACTGATGCGTCGGCTACCGCTGACCGTTGTTTGGCCACCCACTGAGGCGAACAGCGCGCCGGATGTTTCCGCATGGCGTGCGAGCCAGTACGCACGGCTCTGTCTGTATGCAGCGCTATTGCGATACGCCGACTGGCGCTGCATGTAATCGATAAAAGAGGGGTTTGACGATTGCTCAAGCGTTGCTATGGCATCCGGTTCTGCCAGGCACTCATACAGCCGGAGAAACCGCTGCATCTGTAATGCAAATCCCCAGCCATCCATGATCAGGTGGTGCGCCTTGGCGAAATACCAGTACTCGTCGGACCCAAGCTTGATCAGCGCGTCCTTGAAAACGGTAGTGGAAAGATCCGAAAACGGCATCTCGAACTGTTCTTGGATCCATGCCAGTGCTGACGCTTCGTTCGAGCACTCAGTCACGCACAACGGCTGTGTCGGTTCGTTGCCGATATAGGGCGTGCAGATGCCGCCAGTTTCGTGAAAGCGCAGCTGATAGGCATCGTTGTGCTGCAAAAGCAGCGCGCGTGCATGAAGGAAACGCGGAATATCAAGCTTGCAGTGATATTTCTGGTAGCCGCCAATGTTGTTCAGGACTTTTCCGAAGAGTTGACCTTCGAGATAAATGTCCTGTTGCGCCGGTGTTAGCTCCAACATGATTTGCTTCACTCAAGTCGTTGCGTGCCAAAAAGGGGACTGAACAATGTGTCAATTCGAAGCGGTCCAAACGGCTAAGCGGTCTCGATAAGATTCAGCGCCATGATTTACCGAAAGAGACCCGCCAAGTATTTATTTAGATGATTATTTGATCTCCAAAATAACATTCCGAAAACGCGAAAATTATTCGCCTTACAGGTCTAGCCTATTCATAACGATGCTTTGATCGCCTTCCTGTTTCTGGACGGCGTCAATATTCCTCGCCGCAACAAGAGTCTTGGCCGCCTCAATCAGGGGTGAAAATTTCTCGATAATTAGCGGCTGATCGACTTTATTTGCGATAAGCAATGTGAGCTGCCTCCCGTTACATGAGTCGCCGCGACAAATAAACGCTTTGTAACCATCCGAATCGGAGTAATTACCGGAGTAGTCCATGGTTTGGCCATCCATTTCGATGGAATGCAGGCCCATTGCTATCGGGAAGAAAATGGCGATGCGTTGTGTCGAAGCATCCGCATCAATGCGTACGACGAATTCTCGCCCGCCAGGGGCCTGCTTTTCACTCAAGACGGTTAAACGGGCAGGGGGCAGATCCGCAGAGGTCGTCGGTTCGGCGAAGTAACTGTCTTTGAATTCCGGAAATACCTCCGTCATCGAAGCCTTCGGTCCCATCGCTTGCGAAACGGGTGAGGTTGGATAGTCGTTCGAAGAAAGGAGGTAAGCATCGCCATTGGATTTTTGGAGATACAAGATGTTGAGTGCTTCGGGCTGCCCATTGTTGTACGCAGCCGCTCGAATCGATATAACACCGCTGGCCACGATGATCACCGCCATGACGATGCCGCCATAGCGCAAGATTTTCGACGGCGAATTCAACGGCAGGAGCGACGCCATGAATGTGGTGGCTAATCCAATGAACATGCCCATGCCCACCGTGCCTAACGATGCATTGAATCCCACCATGATTTCGATGAGGAACACCGCCTGCAGCAGCAGTACAAACGCGGGTAGTGCTGGCAGCAGGAACGACACAAATAAGCGTCCACGCATCCCGGGCATCGTCAGGATCAGTAGCGCAGCTATCGCCAGACCCAGCGAAGGGATGATGAACAAATAGCTGATGCCAGGCAGGCACGCGGCCGAAGCCACGGCCGAGAGCAACCACGCATAGCCTACGCCGACCCAGACCCCGAGCGGATCCGTCTTGTGCCCGAGCACGCGTTGCAACGAGATCACAATGAGCAGCACGCCGCTCCATAGCAGGAGACGGTTGGCCAGATCATCGCTATGCCATGGAACCACATGGCCATTGATCAAGGACAGGATGGCCATGATCAGGTAACCCGTAAGCCCGCCCAGCGCGAGAGACAACGGAACAAGCAGGAAGCCCCGCACAACGCTTGCCTTGGCGTAGGGCAATATCTTGCCTATACGCCAACAAGCCAGCGCAAAAAAAATCAGGACAACGAGCGCGATTCCTAAGCTTATGCTTGTGGGCCAGCGAATCATCCCCGTACCGAGAATGTCGGTATATACGGCGTTGCCCGACGCATTAGCGGCAGGGATATCCTTATTTAGCAGCGCACGTATGAGGTCGTAGACGTTATCTCCTTGCTGCTGCAGACTGCCATGATTTAATGACTGCAGGTCGTCCCGAGGGGTATGGTAATAATCCAGGTGCTCGCCATATGCAAAATTGAGGCCTTGAATACCCTGGGATTTGAATACCGTCAGATCAGTGTCATTTGGCAATAACTTATAAATCGTGCTGATCAGTGAATTGGCCAGCGGACGCCTGGCCGTAGCAGCAAATGCGTCGACTAACCAACCACTACGGTCCCCCGTCTCGAATAACGCGCTTTGTCCTGCCGTTCCCCGCGCCTCAATATTGATCGCCAGCGCAATATCTTTGGACAATGGATTTTGCGTGGCAAACGCACGCGCACCGAGCAGGCCGGCTTCTTCGCCTTCAGTAAACAGGAACAATACGCTGTTCTTACTGTTCGGATATTGCTTGAGTAACCTCGCGATCTCAAGCAGCACCGCCACTCCGGAGCCATCGTCGCTGGCGCCCGGTCCCGCGCCCACTGAGTCGTAGTGCGCGGAAAGCAAGATTATTTTTCCCGATGTGTCTCCTTTACGCAGGGCAATAATGTTTTTTACCCTGGCGCATACATAGACTTGCACCCTGTTGCAAGAAGTTGCCTCCTGGATGGCAGGCTGATATCCGGAGTCCTTCAATGCAGCAAGAATTCGCTGTCGCACGTCATTGTTTGCTTCAGTGTCGACGGGATGCGGTTTTTCGTCTTTAAGTACATGAGTCAGAACCATTACAGCCCGTTCGGCTGAAAATCTGTCCGGAACGCTGGACGTAACAGAATATACTGGTTCGAGTCGCCACATAGCGACAATTGAAACAAAGACAAATATGAATATCGCTGTGAGGAACGAAATATTACGCGCTAAATCATATTTCAAGAACGTCATTTCTTGTATCCGTCCATGCCAAGAAAGAAGCTGCAAAAGCGATGACGACACCACTTAAATTGTGTAAGAGTTACCGTTTGTGAGCTATAAAAGTCCCTGAGAGATCGAGTAGTTAAGCGCCCAGATATCGGAAATAACATCCATCACGGATATTTTGATAAGGGACCGGCGCAACCTCCCTCCCTTAAGGCGCTTGCCTTTCGAATACGAACTGCCGATGCGGCACTAGCGCATTAGTTTTGGCAAAATCGCACAAGATCGGAAGGCTTGTGGCCTATGGCGTTAAGTCAGCCACTGAGTTCAAGCTTTCTTGAAAACTCATAAATTCCCCCATGGATCCCCGCTCCCCTGGCAAACATAAAGTACCGAACCCCATATACCTGTAAGGCAACACTTGTCTATTTTGTAGTCAGATTTAGACAAAGTCTGTAGGGAAAATTCCTATATGGCAATTCGTCCTGGCTATATTCCGAGAGGTAGCCTTGGCTTTAGGCCAACGATCGTGGCTGTCTGCCAAACGTCCGAACCGTTGCAGGAGTAAGCGTGATGGCTCCGTGTTGATTAACTTGTGCTCGCGCAAGGTTTGTTCCGGTTGTAACGACGAGTACGTCGCGTGAAGCGCTACCGAACTGCTATGCGAAGCATCTATCGACAATTTTCGGTGGCCGCGACGGTAAAGTATCGGATATTGCCTTCAGCGCGCGGGCCACCTGTGGTCGATCCAAGTCACGCCAACCGCTCCGATGTTGCGCTGTGAGCATGTTCGTTCATTGCAACTGAGTCGTGTAGTTCACCGGAATCCACTGCCACGCTTTACCGTTCGCACTCACATGACCGAGGCCAGGGAAAGAGAGATGGGCGGCGCCGACTAGCGCGCCGTCCTTGTAGGCGCGTGT
>Ga0302315_10006199_pt1 | contig 10025 bp, 4 predicted proteins | sample III_Palsa_N3_1_FD_200532 | JGI IMG/M metagenome (GOLD analysis project Ga0302315, IMG submission 200532) | Peat permafrost microbial communities from Stordalen Mire near Abisko, Sweden - III_Palsa_N3_1 | ecosystem: Environmental > Terrestrial > Soil > Palsa > Peat permafrost | place: Sweden... | reverse complement strand
TCACTTTAGGGGTTGGCCCGCTGTTCGGAATTTTGGGTGGCTTTTATACAGGCTATCTTTCCGATCACTGGGGAAGAAAAGCGATGATCCTCATTTCGGTTTTTTTATGGGGATTCATGTTTTTTGGGTTCGCGTTTGCGACTCAAATTTGGGAATTCGCGTTCTTGAATATGATCAACGGCCTCTGCAACGCGACGTACAAGCCACTTATCGCCGCCATGGTTTCGGATCTCACGCCCGCAGTGCACCGAAAGACTGCGTTTCATCTTCGTTACTACGCGATCAATGTCGGCGCAGCAATAGGGCCCGTTTTTGGCGCGTGGCTTTTAATCCGAAATCCAGTTTCAGGTTTTTTAATCGCAGCAGCAGTTTACTTTGTCTACGGCGTAGCGAGCATCTTTCAACTTCCAAACGACTCCAAGAAGCCCGTGTCCACAGTTGTAAAAGACTCTTTCGTCGCGACCCTGAAAGTACTGTCCTTGGATAAACCGCTGCTCTACTTCACGCTCGCGTCGGTCCTGATCAGTCTTGCATACTGCCAGCTTGAATCCACGCTACCCCAATTTCTTCAATCCACCTCGGGGCAGGAAGGGGTCAAAACTTTTGGGATCCTCATGGCCATTAACGGATTTACGGTGGTGTTCTTTCAATTTCCTTTGAACAGATTGGCGTCCAAGCTGAGTCTCATTGGGACATTGAAAATGGGATCCTTTATCTATGGAATTGGGATGATGTTTTTTGGACTCGTCCATCACAGTAGAGCTCTCTTAATTCTATCCATGTTCGTTTTGACCTTGGGCGAAATTTTGGTTTTCTCAAACGGCAACCTCATCATTGATCAGATCGCACCCGAAGATAAGAAAGGCGCCTACTTCGGAGCGTCCGCCTTGTGGGCCATCGGTCCGACTCTGGGCCCGGCTTTAGGTGGAATCATTCTCATGCATTGGGGAGGCACGATCGTTTTCGTGCTAGCAGGAATAATAGGTGTGGCTAACGTGCTCGTTTACCATCTCGGCTACCTCGCTCAAGGCCAGATCTCGTCCGCCAAAAATTTGCCACTCCTCCAAAATACTTAACCACTCACAGAAGATGAACTACAATTCCTGGAGGAGCATCTCGCCATGAAACTCGCTTTAACGTCTGGGATTTTTCTGTGCGTTCTTTTTTCGTCATGCTCGACGAAGTCGGTCCGCGAGCCAGCCTCCGCCCCATCGAGCGAAGTGAGCTGTGATGACTTCAATGCACTTCCGGCCGCGGCCAAAGCAGAATTCATCCAGAAAAGAGAACTCGAATCGGCCGCAAGTTTCCTGGACACCGCGCCCACCCCGCAGCTTTCAACAGATTTACATGCGGGAGATCAAGCGACGCTCTCGTATGTCGAGTCGTTCATCGGGGGCCTGGTTCATGGAGCCGCCTACGATAGCGAAGCCATGCTCGCGACAACCCGCTTTCTCGTTCCTCCTGTCGAAGGCGAAACTGGTTACCCGACTCTCAAGCCGACGATCACACGCGCCTGCGATTTCTTGGAAACTCCGCGAATGAAAATGGTTCATGCGACCGGGACTTTTGCTAGCGCCCACATGGTGGTCTATCCGAAGTTGCAAGCTCTCGCCGCGGATGGTTCGATCAAACCAGGCGCAAAAACTCGGCGCATTTGGACAGGCCTTTTCAATACCCCAGCCAATCAGAGTGTTCCTCTGATGTTGAGATTCTCGATTGCAAATCCAGTGGCTCACACGCTTTTGATTGGCGGAAAATCGTTGTCTCTCGAGTTCATTCCGGGACTCGGTCTTAAGTTTTTAATCGATGGGCAGAAGAGTATCGATCTCGTCGCGATGGAATCCCTCGCTGGACAAGGCGCCGACCACGACTATTTCAAGTATGATTTCTCCCCCGACTTCTCGGCTCATGCGCCGCCGAAGTTCAACACGGCGAGTTCTCCTAACAAGGACGAAATTCTTTCCAGATATGCCGCAAATCCCGTCAACCGGAAGGTCATGGGTTGGGTAGGAGAACGATTCTTCCAAGTTCTGCCCATGGTCTACAACGTTGATCTAAAAGCGATCGACACGCATTCTCCAAAAGGACCAAACCCGTTCATCATCTCCATTCAAAAGATGGCGGCGTTCGATCACGCAGGAAACAAAATCGACCAGCCTAAACGGCCATGGCGCCTCGTCTTTAGCCCAGCGCTCGACAACGTCGCTCCTGAACGCCGCGCTGAAGTCACGAACTCTTCTCCGAGAACAATCCGAGATGTCACAACTGATTTTCGTTACAAGCTTGCGCACCTTAAATCTGGCGACCGCGTCTACTACGTGATCGGCGAAACAGAGAGTGGCGCGCGGTACCGAATCGGAGAGATCGTCCTTGATTCGGCGCCGATTCCGACGGAATTCGCTGATCAGGAATTCTTCATTCAACATGACATCGAGATGAATCGTCTCGACGAGAATTCATCGTCCATTATCGAGCCTTAAAGCATAAATCAGCGTTCGCAACTGTGTCGATCACGACACATTTTTAACTCCAAGTACCCAAGGCATAATTAGGAGAACGTCATTGCTGTACGTACTTTGGAGACGGTGTGAAAATCAGGTTCGACTATTCTCACTTCAATGCTGGAGTTGCGCTCATCCTAGGTGCGCTTGTCTCCGCTTGTAGTCCAGAACTTCGAAGCCGAATTCCGGCACGTTCGAGCGCGATCGTCGTCGGCGCAGCCCCTGCTACCCAACTTGCTTTCACGACAGAACCTTCTGCGACATCCAATTCAGGTATTACGTTCGCAACTCAACCTGTTGTTCAAATTCAAGATGCCACGGGTACCCTGGTGAACACCGCCACCAACGCCATCACGCTTGCGGCCTACACGGACTCTGGCTGTACATCTGCCTCAACCGGAATTTTCGCAGCGACGACAAATCCACTTTCCGGGACCGCAGGTGTGGCAAGCTTCCCGGGAGTGACTTTCACTGGTTCGAGCGGAAATATTTATATTCAGGCTTCCGCCTCTGGTTTGACTTCGGCTTGTACGAACGCGGTCCTCATAAGAAGTGTCGTCACTGGCACAATCGGAGTCCTTTCGTCCGGAACGTATACTAATTGCGCCGTTGTTAACGGAGGTGCTCAATGCTGGGGCTTCAATAATGATGGGCAGCTTGGAAATAATTCTACGGTACAGCGCAATTATCCCGTTCAGGTTCAAGGCCTCACGTCTGGCGTTCAAGCTGTCGCCGCCGGATCCCTTAGTACCTGCGCAATCGTCAACGGAGGAGCTTGGTGTTGGGGATTAAACGCCAATGGCCAGCTTGGAAATAACTCGACGACCAATAGTTCTGTTCCGGTGCAAGTCCAAGGATTGACCTCGGGTGTTTCAGCAATCTCAGTAGGTACCAACTACGCCTGCGCGATCGTCAATGGAGGTGCCTGGTGTTGGGGGATAGGCGCTTCAGGCCAGCTTGGGAACAATTTAGGCACTCAAAGTCTGGTTCCGGTTCAAGTTCAAGGGCTCACATCAGGGGTCCAGGCCATTTCGGCGGGCTCAACTTCTGCGTGTGCAATCGTTAATGGTGGCGCTTGGTGCTGGGGCTTGAATAACAATGGAGAACTCGGTAACGGTTCAAACTCCACTTTTCCTAGCTTGGCTCCTGTGCAAGTTCAAGGGCTCACAGCGGGCGTCCAAGCCATTGCAGCGGGAAGTCTTGATGCTTGCGCGATCGTCAATGGCGGCGCCTGGTGTTGGGGAGCAAATCTCGACGGCCAGGATGGAAATAACACGACAACAGAGAACGACAGTCCAGTTCAAGTGCAGGGACTTTCGTCGGGTGTTCAAACGATTGCCGCTGGAAACTCCTTTGCGTGCGCGATCGTTAACGGCGGAGAACAGTGCTGGGGACAAAACACGAATGGGGCTCTCGGAAACGGTACGAATGTCGCCAGCTCAGTCCCCGTTCAAGTTCAAGGACTCACTTCGGGCGTTCAAGCTATCAGCACGGGAAACTTCTTCAGTTGCGCTCTCGTTAATGGCAGCATTCAGTGCTGGGGACAAGGCGTGAGAGGCAGTTTAGGCAACAACTCAACGGTCTCAACTAACGTCCCAGTTCAAACCTTGGGCCTCACCAACGGCATTGAAAAGGTAACCGCCGGAAATAGCGTCGGTTGTGTCATCGAAAACGGCGGTGCGATGTGCTGGGGAAATAACGGCCAGGGCCCAGTTGGAAATGGAACAACAACCCAACAAAATGCGCCAGTTCAAGTTTCAGGGCTGACCTCGGGCGTTCAAGATATTTCAACCTCGTCGGGCACTACCTGTGCGGTCGTCAACGGTGGTGCATGGTGTTGGGGCAGCGGTGCCGGAGGGATGCTTGGAAATAATTCGACGTCCAACAGTTCTGTCCCGGTACAAGTACAGGGGCTGACATCGGGAGTTCAATCGATTTCAGTAGGCGACAATTCTGTCTGCGCTCTCGTCAATGGCGGTGCTGAATGCTGGGGTTACGGAAGTTTCGGAGCGCTCGGAAACGGTGTGATAGCGGAAAGCAATGTTCCAGTACAAGTAACTGGACTCTCTTCAGGTGTCCAAGCCATCAGTGCCGGCGATGTTTCGAATTGCGCCTTAGTCAATGGCGGCGTCCAATGCTGGGGCCAAAATACTAATGGTGGGCTTGGAAACGGCACTACGACCAATAGCTCCATCCCTGTCCAAGTGACGGGCCTTACCTCCGGAGTTCAAAGCGTTTCTTCTGGCGATAGCTTTGCCTGCGCCATAGTGAACGGAGGCGCTCAATGCTGGGGCGCAAACTACCAAGGCGCACTCGGAAATAGCAGCACAACAGACAGTTCCATACCGGTTCAGGTGACAGGCCTCACATCAGGTGTCAATAGCATCGCAGGAAATGAGGGAGTCGCTTGTGCTACTGTCAACGGCGCTGCTCAATGTTGGGGAGGTGGTCTTAACGACGGACTCGGCGACGGCTCCACCTCCAATAGCGACGTTCCGGTTCAAGTGACTGGACTTACGTCGAACGTACAGAGTGTTTCCTCTGGATCGTATCTGGGCTGCGCCCTAGCAAACGGAATCGTCCAGTGTTGGGGGCTCGGTGCCTTCGGCGGACTCGGAAATAACACGACAACTAGCAGCGCTGCTCCCGTCGACGTTGTGAACCTGCTTTAATCAGCCCCAATGCCTCACGTCCTGTGTCGACCCCGACACATTTTCCAATCCGAATCTTGAGAGCATAATTAAGGAAACGTCACTGCTGTACGTATTTTGGAGACGATGTGAAATTCAGGTTCGATTATTCTCACTTCAATGTTGGAGTTGCGCTCATGCTATGTGCGCTTGTCTCCGCTTGTAGTCCAGAACTCCGAAGCCGAATCCCAGCTGCCTCTGTTGCTCTCAACTCCACTACTCAGATCATCACTTTATCCGGCCCTTCTACCGTTTCTGTCGGCGCATGCTCCACCTTTATGGTGACCAGTGAAGCCGATGGAATACCGACTCCTGTTCTTTCAAATACTGCAGTCTCTTTATGGGGCGTAGGATCAGGCAGTTTCTTCAGAGACCCTGGTTGTTCTTCAAGTACGGCAACCATTACGATTCCTAGCGGCTCCAGTACTCAACCCGTTTATTTCATGGCCTCTGCTCCACAAAATTTAAATCTTCAAGGCTCCGCCCCTCCTATTTCTGTCCCAAGCATTTCGCTCATCGTCGTCGATACACCGACTCATCTCAGTTTCAGCACTGAGCCTTCTGCTACCGAATCGTCGGGCAATGCCCTCTCCACTCAACCTGTCGTTCAAGTCTTAGATTCTGGAAACACCGTTGTCGCAGCAGCAAGTAACTCCATCACACTTGCGGCCTTTACCGACTCCGCTTGTACCGTCGCTACCTCTGGAACTTTCGGTGTAACGACTAATCCTCTTACTGCAAGCTCAGGCTCGGCAGCCTTCGCTGGCGTAATCTACACGGGCGCTCCGATTTCAATTTATCTGAAAGCTTCAAGTTCAGGACTCACCTCGGCTTGTTCAAGCGCCATCGCGATCGGCGCAGGTAGTGTTTCAAAACTTGCCTTCAGCACGGAGCCTTCTGCGACTGAGTCCTCGGGCGCTGCGCTCACTACTCAGCCTGTCGTTCAGGTTGAAGATTCTTTAGGAACGCTTGTTGGCACCGCAAATAATTCGATCACTCTCGCAGCCTTTACCGATTCAGGGTGTACCGTTACAGCGACAGGAACTTTCAGTGTGACTACCAATCCCCTTGCCGCGATTGCCGGTAGCGCAACCTTTGCTGGGGTCACCTACACCGGCGCGCCGGTTACGATTTATCTCAAAGCTTCTTCGACTAGTCTGACTTCAGCTTGCTCGACTGCAATTGTGGTCGGGGCTGGGAGCCCTTCGCAACTTGTGTTCAGCACAGAACCTTCTGCAACTGAGAACTCTGGAATAACACTCGCTACTCAACCAGTGATTCAGATCAAAGATTCTGCTGGCACACTCGTCAGCACCGCAACGAACGCCATCACACTTGCGGCCTATACCGACTCCGGTTGCACAGTAGCTGCAGGCGTCACTTTTGCCGCTACCACTAATCCTCTTGCCGCAACCGCAGGCAGTGCAAGCTTCGCCGGTGTGACCTACACCGGGCCGAGCGGAAACATTTATATCAAAGCCTCGAGCGGTGCGCTCACCACAGCGTGCTCATCTGCTATCGCAAACCGAAGCGTGGTCACGGGAGTGAATTCGGTTATTTCTATCACGTCCTATACTGGATGCGCGGTCGTCAACGGTGGAGCCCAGTGTTGGGGCTACAATGCTTACGGCGAGCTCGGAAACAATTCAACTACTAGCTCGAACGTCCCCGTTCAAGTTCAAGGGCTAACTTCAGGAGTTCAAGCTGTTTCGGCAGGCGGATCCGCTGGATCCGACTCGAGTTGCGCCATTGTCAACGGAGGCGCTTGGTGTTGGGGCTACAACGTGGATGGAGAGCTTGGAAACAATTCCACCGTCAACAGTCATGTTCCCTCTCAGGTTCATGGCTTAACCTCTGGAGTAACAGCCATCTCCGTTGGAGATACCTTTAGTTGTGCCATCGTCAACGGAGGCGCTTGGTGTTGGGGGAAAAACGACTTAGGCCAGCTCGGAAACAATTCGACAACCAATAGCTTGGTACCGGTACAAGTCCAGGGCCTCAATTCGGGTGTAACAGCGATTTCTGCTGGGACAAGGTTTGCTTGCGCGATCGTGAACGGGGCCGCCAAGTGTTGGGGAGTTGCAGATTTCGGGGAACTCGGAAACAATTCGACTTCTGAAAGCAACGTACCCGTTCAAGTGCAAGGCCTCACTTCTGGAGTGCAAGCCATTTCAGCCGGCGCATACAATACTTGCGCGATTGTCAACGGAGGCGACGTGTGCTGGGGTGACGATCAAGCCGGAGAACTCGGAGATAATGGCGCGAGTGGAATTTATAGCTCCGTTCCTGTTCAAGTTCAGGGCCTCACGTCTGGAGTAGAAGCGGTCTCTGCCGCAGACGGCCTTGGTTGTGCGATTGTCAACGGTTGCGCCATGTGCTGGGGGAACGGTAGCAACGGACAACTCGGAAATAATACTCAAAACACTGACCAAGCAGTTCCAATTCAAGTTCAAGGTCTCACTTCAGGGGTACAAGCGATCGCTGCAGGGAACAACGACGTTTGCGCACTTGTGAATGGAAGCATACAGTGCTGGGGCTACAATAGTATCTACGGCGTGCTCGGAGCCAACTCGGTAGCGACTCGCAGTCTTATCCCCGTTCAAGTTTATGGACTCAACAACGGTATTCAAATGCAAAACGCCAGCGGCGGAGGCGCCAATGGCTGCGTCGTCGAAAACGGGGCGGCAGAATGTTGGGGCGATAATAGCTTCGGACAAATCGGCGATGGCACCACTACTACGCGATTGATCCCTACTCAAGTTTCTGGACTGACGTCTGGGGTGGAAATGATCTCAGGAGCTCAGCTCTTCACTTGTGCTATCGTCAACGGTGGCGCTTGGTGCTGGGGACGAAACCAAGCCGGTAATCTCGGAAACAATACTACGACCGACAGTCATGTTCCCGTTCAAGTTCAAGGCCTGACGTCTGGAGTCCAATCGATCTCGGTGAATGGCGATACTGCCTGCGCCATCGTCAACGGCGGCGCTTGGTGTTGGGGAGACGGTAGTCCGGGAGCACTTGGAAACGGTGTTTACGCAAATAGTTCCGTCCCAGTCCAAGTCACTGGCATGAGTTCAAACGTTCAACTCCTCAGTGTCGGATGGGGACTCGCCTGCGCGGTCGTCAGCGGAGGTGAGCAATGTTGGGGCGAAAATAACGTTGATCAACTGGGAAATGGCAGCGGCGGAAACACCAATGTGCCTACTCAAGTTGTTGGCCTCACTTCAGGCGTTGAAAGCATTTCGGAAGGATTTGGCCTCGCCTGCGCCGTTCAAAACGGAAGCGCTCTGTGTTGGGGTTATGGATTCGATGGCGCCGAGGTAGGAACTGGAACCCCTGGCGATTATCCAACACCTGCTCAAGTTTTCGGCCTCACCTCTGGTGTTCAAAGCATCTCGACGGGATGGGGGGCTACTTGCGCCTTAGTCAATGGTGGCGCTCAATGCTGGGGACAAAACAACGATCTTCTCGGCAACGGTTTGACTGCAACTAGCGATGTCCCTGTCCAAGTCACTGGGCTTACATCGGGTGTACAAAGCGTAACCGAAGGAGATTCCGAAGGTTGTGCTCTGGCAAACGGCATCATTCAATGCTGGGGTACTGGCGATCTCGGAAACAATTCTGCAACTGCCAGCGGTGTTCCCGTCAACGTTCTTAATCTGCCTTAATCAAAAACCGTAAAAGTCAGGCCCACCTTTTGGTTGAGGCTCGCGTTATTTCCCCGAACTCCCAAATCCCTTCGCGCCTCGCGAAGTAGAATCTAATTCTTTTACTTCAACAACTGCGGGAGTCGCGATCGGGATGATCATCAGCTGAGCAAGACGTTCGCCTTTTTTGAGTTCAAAATTTTCTTTCGAAACGTTCCACATCACGATGTGAATTTCGCCACGATACCCGGCATCGATCACGCCGCCTGCGGTTTTCAATCCGCGTTTCGCGAGCGAAGAGCGATCGGCGACGAGTCCGACGTGGCCTTGAGGGACCGCGAGCGCTATTCCAGTTTTAATCATTTTGCCTTCGCCCGGGGCCATCTTAAAATCCTCGAGATTATAAAGATCTAGACCCGCGTCGTCGGGATGCGCTCGGGTTGGAAGCGTTGCATCGGGATGAACTCGCAGAATATTGATTGTGCCAGGGTTTGTATGATGATTATTGTGCTCAGACATGAGTTCAACATCGCAGATCCGACTTCCGCGCGCCATTCTTTTTGATCACGACGGCACCCTCGTTCATAGCGAGCCTTTGCACTGGGCGGCCTGGGGACTCGTTCTCCAGGAGCTGGGCATTCCTTATATACCGGCGGATCTCCAAAAGATGGTCGGGATGACCGCGCCCGAGATTATGACGACCCTTTTGAGCAAATATAAACCAGGCTGGAGTCCGACAGACTATGACGTCCACGCCCTGGGCCAAAGAAAGAACGATCACTATCTTGCGAGGGCACAAACGGAGCTCCGCACCTATCCTGGTGTTCGAGAGATGCTCGAGTGGTGCCGTCAGAATGGAATTAAAACTGCCGTCGTCTCGAACGCTAAACAACGCGAACTCGAAACCGCTTTGGGATGGCTTGGGATTCTTCCGATGTTTGATTTAATCATTTCGAGGGATACGGCAGGAACCTCCAAGCCCGATCCAACCGGTTACTTGATGGCAGCAGCAAGTCTCGGACTTGAAGTCGGCGAATGCCTCGCGGTAGAAGACTCCCCTACTGGGATCGAAGCTTCGCTCATGGCTAAGATTCCTTCTGCCGCCGTTCTTACCAATTTTAAGCGCGAAGCAATGCTCGAGCCTGTGCCAGGCAGACCTGATTTAAAACCAGTTTGGATTGGCGAGT
>Ga0302315_10006194_pt1 | contig 10028 bp, 10 predicted proteins | sample III_Palsa_N3_1_FD_200532 | JGI IMG/M metagenome (GOLD analysis project Ga0302315, IMG submission 200532) | Peat permafrost microbial communities from Stordalen Mire near Abisko, Sweden - III_Palsa_N3_1 | ecosystem: Environmental > Terrestrial > Soil > Palsa > Peat permafrost | place: Sweden... | reverse complement strand
TTCAAAAAAGTTAAATGTTAAAAGTAAACTGGTCCTGTCGAAACGTTGATAGTCTGGAAGCGACTTTTCGATCTCTTTAAGTAGACGGAAAACAGTGTTCCAAAAACTCGTCAATAATAAAGTTCGATAAATATTTTTTATTTATAATTTTTTATTTTTTAAAAATTCATTCGCAAACTCGCAAACTCGCAATCGAGCATTCGAGAAAAGTTCCCGAGCGAATTGTTTTGGTTCACACCGCTGCGGCAGTGATTAGATATTTTGTTTTCCAAAGATGCGGAGGGAAGCCCGATAGATCGCTACGGCGAGTAAGACGATGAGAGTAAAAAAAGTATAGAGAATGTAGCCGGGGCTACTGACGGCTGAGCAATCGAAACATATGTCGGCGAGAAAAAAGTGAGGAGTGCCTCCATACAAACGAGGTTCAGAAAAGCGAAGAAATAGCGGCACTGTTACGGTGCCGTAGATTCCGAACCCGAGTACGACCATGAGTGCCGAGATGAGGAATAGTAATGAAGCTTTGAGCAGTTTGCTCTTTAGTTTTAATTTTGGATAAAGTTGTAAAGCGACAACAAACGGCGCAAAAAGCCCCAGCGTAAAATAGGCAATCAAGTCGAGAAGTCTTGCCGCGTCCGGATAGGTGATCCCAAAGAGATGGAAGAGGAACATGCGTCCGCCATCGCTTGCCATGAAATAAATACAAAGGGCCTCAGTCACCAATACGAGAATGAGAATGAGAGCATTCAAGGCCCATCTACGGCGAAAGATGGAATCAGGCTTGGGTTCGCGCAAGTTTTGACCTTCTTTGAGTTCAAGTCCACCGAGTTGGCGTTCAAAGCGAACGCGCAACCCAGCAAAACAAAAACTTCAAAACGAGTTAAATACTACGCGGAGCCCGTTCGCTCTGCACACCCACTCGGTGGATCTTCACCATGTTGGTGGTTCCGCGTCTCAGCGTTGGAACGCCAGCAGTGAGAACGATGAGGTCCTCCATGCTTGCCCACTTGTTGTCCTGAAGGACTTTCTCGACCATGGAGAAGATGTCATCAGTTCCGACGATCTTCGGAATGATCGCACCGCGAACACCCCAAACAAAGCCGAGCTTACGAAGCTCAGACTCTTCGTCCATGATGGCGACGATCGGAGCATCGGGGCGATATTTTGCGAGGGTGCGTGCAGCCATCCCGGAATGGGTGAGGCAAGCAATGGCGACTGCGCCTACTTGCTGAGCCATGACGGCAGCGCTGCTCTCGATCGCATCAACGATGGAGCCTGGGATCGGGTGGATTTTGTGATGGCGAGAGTAAGACGCCATTCCAGTTTCGGCTTCAACAATGATTCGAGACATCGTTGAGACGGCTTCAAATGGATATTGTCCAGACGCGCTTTCTGCAGAGAGCATCACGCAATCAGTACCGTCAAACACGGCGTTTGCAACGTCGCTGGCTTCGGCGCGGGTCGGCGAAGGGCAAGAAATCATGGACTCGAGCATTTGAGTCGCAGTGATGACGGGCACGCCAAGCTCGTTACAAGATTGGATCAATTGTTTTTGAACAATCGGTACCTTCTGAGCGCCGATTTCAACGGCCATGTCTCCGCGTGCGACCATGAGGACGTCCGTCGCTTCGACGATAGCGTCCATGTATTCGATCGCTTCTTCGCGTTCGATCTTCGCGACAACCAATGGAAAGCTGGTGAGCTTTTGTCCGGTTTTTGAATCCACGTGCTTACGCATTTTTTCGCGAAGCTCTTCAATGTCCTGCACGGTGCGAACAAACGAGAGCGCGACAGCATCGACGCCTTGATCGAGTCCGAACTTTAAATCTTCTAAGTCTTTTTCGGTCAGGCACGACATGGAAAGGGGAGTGCCTGGAAGGTTCATCCCTTTGTTACTCGTGAGTTTGCCGCCGTTTTCGATTTCAACAACCATCTCGGGTGAAGCAACAGCGATACAACGAGTTTCAATCTTTCCGTCGTCGAAAAGAATTCGCGATCCCTTTTGAAGATCCGCGCAAATCGAATGAGCGATCTCAGCGGAGATCGGAATCAAAGTTTTTCCTTCGGAAGGAGTCTTCGGAGTCGAACCTTCGGGATAGAGAAGGCAAATTTCGCCCTTCTTTAAATCGATGCCGCCTTTAGGCAGAACACCTGCGCGAAGTTTTGGTCCCTGAAGATCTTGCATGATCGTAATAGGACGTCCTGCGAGGCGTGAAGCTTCGCGGATGTTTTGGATGACGACGAGATGTTGTGCGTGAGTGCCGTGACTAAAGTTGAGGCGGGCGATATCCATTCCCGCTTCGACGAGTCGTGAAATTTGTTCAAGAGTGGTGGAAGCAGGGCCGAGTGTGCAGACGATCTTAACTTTTCTTTTGAACAAGGAGTGCATTCGAATGTTTCACCTTTTCGATTTCATCTTGGAAATTATTGGTGAGATATCGCTCGCGTTCCTTATATTGGGCATCTAATTGCGCTAGCCGCTGTTCACTTGCTCGAGATTGGGTATCGAGCTCAGTTTTCAGTTTTCTCTCAACATCCCGGGTGCTGGCCTGGGCTTGAGATTTGGTATCATCCAAGCGGCTATCGTAATCGGTCTTTTGATCCGCAAGCTTCTTCTCGTAATCACGAATTAGCTCATTTTGGCGCACAGAGAAAGACCGTTGTGCCATTTTGGAATTAAAATCTGCTTCTTGACGTATTTCGGCGATCCGATTCGCCGCGTCATCGCGTGTAACACTCAGCGCATCGTCGTGCTCTTGAGACTTACGACCGAGCATCCGTGAGTAGTTCCGGTTCATGAGATCGGTTTCGCGATCGTGCTGTTGCTCTTGTGAGCGGAGGGCCATGTTCTTGCCCTCTTCAGTTTCGGTGACGTGAGCGACGAACTCGTTGCGATCCTGAGTGCGCTCAGACGCAATCGCGCGGTTGGTGCGTGTTTCCTTTGATTTGGCCTGCTCGTTCAAATCCAAGTACCGATCCCGATACTCTGTACTGAGCTTGTCGAATCTCTTTTCGTTGCGGTTTTGATCCGCTTGCTGAACTTTTCCGTACTCCATTGCGACTTGTTTGCGGAGATTGCTCTCGGCAGCAGGGGAGATCTGGGAAGGATCTGAGGTCGTGCTCTTTTCCTGAAGGGCTTTTTGAAGCTGACCGATTTGCTGCCTGTTTTCAGCTTCGTGCAGAGCTTCCGTTCCCTGGAAGGCTTCAGCTTGTTTGGTCATCACTTCTTGATTGTGCTCAGAAAGACCTTTGACTTGATTCTCGTAGATCGCTTGGCTCTTATCGCGGTCATTCTTCGCTGACTTCGTGACATCCGTGAGGCTGCGCTGAAACTGGTTTTCGTTTTCTTTTTGGATGTGGTGATTGTCGTCGTTCTGTTTACGCATCTGAGTTGCGTAGAAGACATCTTTATCTTTGAGCATTTCGTTCGCGGAGTGGTCGAGATACTTCTCTTGGCGATGAGCTTGGTCCTTCATGTCCGCGATCTCAGCGGTGAAGCTTGAGTTTTGCGCCTGAAGGCGATCGTTCCAACGACCGTCGTACTCACGGATGGCGTCTTGAGTTCCCTGGCCACGTTCCTTGACGTACACGCCTTCAGCAGACACGAGATCATGAATTTGGTTATGAAGGTCTCGAGTTTCCGCGGCGTGGGCGTCACGAAGCTTCATGACATCGCTGTTCTTGCCTTCTTGCATCTCACGCTCTTGGCGAGCGGTACTCTTTTCATAAGCGACGCGTGCTTGATCGACCCGGCGAGCGGAGTCGGCTTGAAGTGTGTCGATCGCCTTTTCTGACTGGCGTTGCTGCATTTGAAGATCGAGACCGTGATCGCGGTTCATTTCACTGAAACGTTTTTGATGATCTTCAATCAAAGATTGGCGACTCGCTTGTTCGCGGCTGCGGACACTGTCCTGGTCACCCGTAAAGGTTTCGCGCATTTTTCCCATCGCAACGTCTGAGGCTTCGCGAGTTTGGCGATCCATTCTCTCGGCAGAGTTCTGTGAATGCTCTTCGCTGAGCTTCATCTGTTCGTTGAACTGCTTTTCGCGAGCATCGTTCGAATGCTGGAGTTCTTCGACCTGTTTTTTGTGGGAAGAGCTTTCGCCGTCGGCCATACGTCCGTAGCGATCGTACATCTCACGCTTTGTCTGGTCGGCCTCTTGTTTTGCGTAGTCGCGCTCTTGGGTCAACGTCGCGTTGTCATTTTTCTTAACGTCGGAAATCGTACGAGAGTAGTCGTCGCTTTGCTTGCGTAAGTTTTGGGCTTGGCTTTTTTCGAGACTAGCAATGCGAGCGTCACTAAGCTCCTTTTGGCGCTTCTGTTCCGCGGTGGTTTCATCTTCGTAATCAGCAATTTGCTTTTGAAAAGCTTGGTAATTACTTGTGTCGTTTGAAATCGTGGACATACATCCCTCCCGCACGCCTTGCGTTCACCTTTAAGAGTAAGCAAATTCAGACGGCCTGTCCACGCAGTGAATTCTGCCGGGTAGATGCCAAGAGGAGGGAAAAAGAGGGCAATTTTTGCCGAGATTAAATCCCTGAAACGAGATGAGTCAGGGTTTTGTTTTCGTCGATTTGCCAGCTGTCGTACAAAGAGGGATTCGAAGCTGAGATCTGACCGGTTGCACCCAATTTGAAATGAGCCCAATCAGAGACTTTGCACTGGTTTTTGCTATCTGCAGGGCTAGGACAATAAAAGGGGCGTCCGTTTGAGGTCGTTGCAGGTTTGCCACTCGCTGCCGCACTCGCATCGAATGCTACGTTCTGAAACGGGCTTGGAAAGAGTTTAGGATGCGCAGGAGTATTGATGCAGAGGTTCTTTGGATTACCACCGGGCATTTTACTGTCTTCCGGACGCCAACGATATTGCGCACACATCCCGGTATGTGTGCTTCCGCAGAGAGCCGTGAGATCGGGCGCAAATCCGACTTCGTAGTAGTTGGTCAAAGACATGGGGGCATAACCGATCTGTGCAAGGCAATCGGTAAAACTTCCTGAACTCATGGCAAAAGTTTGTTCCGCTGCATAGGCAGAAGCTAATACCGTTTTGGCCTCAGCCTCTTTGGCTACTTTTGAAAACTGTCCATAGTAACTGAAGCCAAGAAGTCCTAAGACGCCAGCAGCAAAGAGGACGACTGATAATTCGAGAAGAGTGAAACCGGCGTTATTTCGTTTACCGGTTTGGATGTTCATCAAAATCTTTTATGACAAGTTTTTCAATGAGTGGAAAAATCTCTTGAAAAAAATCTTCGTCCCTGCACTTCAAAGGGAACGGTTTTTCGCCTCGAGACCATTGCTCAAGAATCATACGGATTCGATAGACGGGGCCGACTACACGGTGACTCAAAAAAATACCGCCGGCGACCATGATGAATGTAGATATCAAAGTGAAGCCTGCAAAGAATTCATTGAGGGAAGACAACCGGGCTTGATGAAGCTGCGTCAATAGATCAGCCTGCGCGGCACTGATGCGGAGACCCTCCACGTCGATCGCGCTAATCGTCTGAGTTACGCCGAGATAAAGGATTGCCATCGCCATCCAAAAAATAACCACGAGATAGCCTACGATGGAAAGTTGTGGACGAGGGTAGATCAGGTAGTTTTTTCGAAAGAACTTCGGACGGCGGGTATTGACTGGCGTGATTTCCATTAGCTCTACGTTAATGGGGTTTAGAATGAAGTAGTTAGTAAAATTTGAGTTAGGATTGTGGAATGAGCCTCGGTTTTCTTTTAAGACCCCTTTTACCGACTTGGAGATTCTTCGAGGACGTGGGGCCAATTGTAACATTAGCTTATAGATCGGGTCACACTTTAGAAAGTCTAGGAGAGTGGATCGGCTATCGAGAAAAGTACGTCGGGCGCCATTTGGGATCGCTCTTTCTCAATTCGGAAGGAAATCTCAGGTTAGCAGAGCAGGCGGTCATTGAGCGTCTCCTTCTGGAATCTAAAAATGCCGAAACAGTCTCGTATCAACTCGTCAAAAACTTAGTTCAATCGCAGGTTCCAAACGGTTTTCATTTTCAATTGAGAATCATGTTGGGTGGGGATGAAGTTCTAGTTTCTCGGATTCACGGACCTTTCGATAGGACTGTGAAATGACAGCTTCGGAAGTGGTTCTTTGGAGTGAGAGGCTTGTCTGCTTCGCCGTTTTTTTTCAAACGATTGAGCTTTTGCAAGTTCGAAAAAGTTTTGCTGATTCTGGTGTTTGGAGTTGGAGCACTCTTCGACTGGATTATCCGCGTCTAATTCAGGTTCTCCTTTCTCCAGTCTTTTCTTATCGGGGTTTTCTTGCTCTCCTGGTTTTACGGGCGGTTTGTGCTGGCCTCTTGATCGCTTCGCCTGAAATGGCTTTCGGAAGTAGTCTTCTTATTTACGTTACCCTAAGTTCGCTCCTGGTCTGTTGGCGTTGGCGTGGAACCTATAATGGTGGCAGCGATTTCATGACGATGGTAGTGCTGCTTGCTTTAAGTGCTGCTTCGATTTGGCCGCAGTGGACGAAGGTAGGCCTGGGGTACATCGCGGTTCAGCTAGGTCTTTCGTATTTTCTTCCCGGGATTGTAAAACTCAAAAACAAGGAATGGCGAAGTGGCAAAGCGCTCGCCCTATTGATGAACGGCGGAAATTACGAGATTCCTAAGTCCGTAAAAAACTGGGTGGCTCGTCCGAATACAGCGTTTGCGCTGTCGTGCGGATTGATCGCTTTTGAATGCAGCTTTCCAATAGCGATGATCAATTCGGCCTTTTGTGAAGTGTATCTCGCAATCGCGTTACTCTTTCATCTCGTGACGTTTTACGTATTCGGGTTAAATCGATTTGTGTGGGCATGGGTTGCGGCGTTCCCTGCGCTGCTTTACTGGAGCGCTAAAGGAATTTAGCGACATTGGAGCAGCAAAGGAATTTAGAGGAGTTAGAACTTTGTGCTGTTGATCTGCTCTTGAGTTTTTTGTTCTTCGAGTTTCGCAATTTTCATCCGAACAAAAATGATGCGACCGATGCGATAGAGCAGAGTGTTTTCTTCGATCGAGTCGGTTTCCGTCGGGCGCCAGCCTTCCAGGACATCTCGCTGAACGAGTTGTTCACGTTGAACAGTCACTTTGACGGACGGCTTTCCGTTGTAGAAACCTTTGCTGACATTCACGCGAAACCGGTACTGCGCTTTTAGATAAGCGCTAGTTCCGCTGTAGGAGTCGGCCATGTTTTTTTCTTCGGTGTTATCTGTCCATTTCGTTTGGACGTAACCCGCTTCGCGATTGGAGATATCCAGACGGTTGTGCTTCATCGATTCGAGCACACCCTGCCACGCAGTATTAAAGTCAGTGAGATAGATTCGCGTGAATACCTGCTCGGTATCGCCGCCGACGGTCTGACGATAGGCTTGCATGCAGCCGTTGAGGGACATCAAACCGCCTGTGATCCCTGCGAGTGCTAAAAGCAGGACTAAACTTCGCGCCAGCTTTTTCATTCTCACCACAGTGTCCGTCCTCTCCCGAAAAGCCTACAGAAATCCGTTGCGCTTTGTCAACGTTAGGGGCACTAAAGAAGGATGAAACCTGCTTTAGGCCCACCCCTGAAATCAGATGGCGCTCTCGCCGAAGTGAAGCGGGTGATGCAGCTCGAAGCCGACGCGATTCTCAAATGTGTGGATCGTCTCGAGAGCAAAGAGCTCGGCCAATCCCTTGGAAAGTCCATTGAGACTGCACTTCAATATTTTCAAAAGGCCCTCGAACAAGGGGGCAAGATCGTGGTCACCGGCATCGGTAAGTCCGGCAAGATTGCGCAGAAGATCGCCTCTACAATGTGTAGTACCGGCACTCTCGCGGTTTACCTTCATTCGACTGAAGGGTTGCATGGAGATCTCGGTTTAGTTTCGAAGAACGATGTGGTTCTTGCCCTCAGTTACACGGGAAATACCGACGAACTCGTACGATTAATGCCTTCGCTCAAAAGTCTTCGCGTTCCGGTGATCGGAATGGGAGGCAACGCTCAATCGAAGTTAGCTCAACTTTGTGATGTATGGATTGACGCTTCTGTTGATGCCGAAGCCTGCCCTCATAATCTCGCACCGACAACGAGCACGACGCTGACATTGGCGTTAGGTGATGCACTCGCGATTACCTTAATGCAACTTCGGGGATTTGATGCCGCAGCGTTTGCGCAAAATCATCCTGGCGGAGCTTTGGGTCGTCGCTTGACGTTGAAAGTTTCGGATCTCATGCATACCGGTGAAGACGTCGCGCTTGCGAAAGCCTCGGCACCAGTCGATGAAGTTTTGATGACCTTGACGAAGAAACGTCTCGGAGCAGTCCTCGTGGTCGAAGGAACAAAGCTTCTCGGAATCATCACCGAAGGGGATGTTCGTCGTGCACTTAGTCATCGTGAGAAGTTCTTCACGCTGAAAGCTTCGGATGTCATGACCGCCAATCCTGTGACGATCAGTTCTGATGAGATGGCGAAGGCCGCTTTGGACCTGATGGAAAACCGGCCTTTTCAGATCAGCGTTCTTCCTGTGGTCAATGCTCAGGGGCACTGGCAGGGCGTGATTCGCTTGCATGACTTGGTGCGCTCGTTGTGAAAATCGGGAGCTTGAATCGGCAGGACGATCATATTTGCCCGAAGTGTCAATCTCCCATGATTGAGCGTCCTCAGTACCCTTTTCCTGTTCTCCTTCAAGCGTTGTTCGCAGCAAGTTTTGTAGGTTTTCTCGTCTGTTTCGACAAAATTCGGACGCACTCTTTGTACGTCTGGATCTGGAGCGGAGTACAAATTGTTCTAGCCATTGCACTGACTCGCGCCCGTCTCAGGGCTCGCCGGAAAATTTGGCAATGTGTTTATGGTTGCATCCCCAGCAACTCAGCTTTACGATAAGGCCTTAATCCCGAAGTGATTTTAGTCCTAAATTAAGGAAACAAAGGAACTCTGACATGAGCTTTCAAACACGAATTTTGAAATCCAAAACCTGGGCGGTCTCTCTAGCGGCCGTTGCAGGACTGATCGTCGTCGCTTCATGCACCGATCAGCAAGCAAAGGCAAAGGCCAACATCGTCGTTAAAGAACCGACAAAGCCAGGTGTCGTTGCGAAGATCGACGGCCAAGACATCACTGAAGAACAACTTATCGGCGACGATAAGCTCGACTTCTTTGATTTAAAGAAGCGCGAATATGATTTGAAGATGGAACGCCTCAATAAGTTGATGGAAGACGTTTTCATCGGCGCTGATGCGAAGAAAGCTGGCATGAGCCAAGCGGACTACATCACCAAGAAAATCCAAGGCGGCGATATCAAAATCTCCGACAAGGATTATAAGAAGTTTGTTGCTGATAAGCACATTCCTGAAGCGCAGATTAATGATCAAGTGAAAGAGCGCATCAACAGCTACCTAAAGGAAATGAAGAAGCAGGAGCTTGTTCAGGCTTACATCGCAAAAGAAACCAAGAGCAATCCAGTTGAAGTGTACTTCGCTAAACCGAAGATGCAGGTCAACGTTGATCCAGGCGATGCTCCAATGTGGGGCAACAAAGACGCGAAGGTCACCATTGTGGAGTTCTCTGACTTCCAATGTCCTTTCTGTTCTCGTGCAAACGAAACTGTTGTTGAGTTGAAGAAGAAGTACAACGGCAAGATCAAGATGTACTTCAAGCAATTCCCACTCCCAATGCACAAAGATGCAAAACCTGCTGCTGAAGCTTCGATGTGCGTAGCTGAGCAAGGCGCAGACAAGTTCTGGAAATGGGGCGACGCTGTATTCAAGACCCAAGACAAGCTTGATGCTGCATCTCTTGAGAAGCATGCAAAAGACGTCGGCGTAGATGCTAAGAAATACGAAGAGTGCGTTGCATCTCATAAGTATGCTGATGCAGTCGCTAAAGACTCTGCTTACGGCGAAAAAGTTGGAGTTCGTTCAACTCCTACTTTCTTCATCAACGGTCAGTTGGTCAGCGGAGCAGTTCCGATCGAGAACTTCTCTGAAATCATCGACGACGAGTTGAACGCGAAGTAAAAAACGTCGGGCCCACCTTTTGGTTGAGGCTTG
>Ga0302315_10006193_pt1 | contig 10028 bp, 7 predicted proteins | sample III_Palsa_N3_1_FD_200532 | JGI IMG/M metagenome (GOLD analysis project Ga0302315, IMG submission 200532) | Peat permafrost microbial communities from Stordalen Mire near Abisko, Sweden - III_Palsa_N3_1 | ecosystem: Environmental > Terrestrial > Soil > Palsa > Peat permafrost | place: Sweden... | reverse complement strand
ATGGCGCGAAATGTGCAAACGATAGCAAGCGATATGCCCGTTGCCGATGCATTGACAAGCTATTTCGGATCGGAGCAAACGCATCGGGCATTCCCGGTAGTGCGAGGTGATGCATACGTCGGTATGATCGATCGCGAAACGCTGCTTGCGCGCGAGGACAATTCGGCGTGCAAATACGTGGCTGATTTGTTCGGCATCAACGTGCCGATCATGGCTTTGCCTGATGAAACATGCCGGACTGTTGCCAGCAGGCTTGCAGTACACGGGCTTGAGCGGCTGCCTGTAGTGACCGATGCACAGTCACGCAAACTGGTCGGCATTGTCAGCCGCAGTGATTTGATCAAGCCATCACTGAGCTTGTTTGAAGAGGAACAGCGGCACGAAAGATTCCGCAGCACGCCTTTTGGTTGAGGCGGACTGCAAAATCACCTTCCTGAGAAGCTACTTATTTCAGGCAGTTTCGCGTAGAGTTTTGGCAGCTGCAACCATATTCTTCAATGCTGGAATGACTTCCTCCCATGCGCGCGTCTTCAATCCGCAATCCGGGTTGACCCACAGGCGCTCTGCCGGGATGCGTTCTGCCGCTTTGCGCATCAATTGCACGATGTGTTCCTGGTTGGGTATATTCGGCGAATGGATGTCGTAGACGCCGGGGCCGATTTCATTTGGATAGTTGAAATGGTCAAAGGCATCCAGCAGTTCCATATCGGAGCGCGACGTCTCGATCGTAATCACGTCGGCATCCATGTCGGCGATCGAGGCAATGATGTCATTGAATTCTGAATAGCACATATGGGTATGAATCTGGGTTTCGTCTCGCACACCGTTTGCAGTGATACGGAAGGACTCCACTGCCCATTGCAGGTACTCGCTCCATTGCGAGCGGCGTAGCGGCAAGCCTTCGCGCAGTGCGGCTTCGTCGATTTGGATTACCCGTACACCGGTTTTTTCAAGGTCAAGTACCTCTTCGCGGATCGCCAGCGCCAGTTGATAGCAAGATACCGATCTTGGTTGATCGTCGCGAACGAAGGACCAATTCAAGATAGTGACCGGCCCGGTCAGCATGCCTTTCATTGGTTTGTCGGTCAGCGACTGCGCATATTTTGTCCATTCCACAGTCATCGCTTGTGGACGACTGATATCGCCGAACAGGATAGGCGGTTTCACACAACGTGAGCCGTAGGATTGCACCCAGCCAAATTGGCTAAAAGCGTAGCCGTCGAGTTGCTCGCCGAAGTATTCCACCATGTCGTTGCGTTCCGCTTCGCCATGCACGAATACGTCCAAGCCGAGTGCTTCCTGCTCGCGCACGCAACGGGCGATTTCGCCTTGCATGAGTTTCTTGTAAGCAGGTTCATTCAGCTCACCCAGGCGAAATTGGTTTCGGGCTTGGCGGATTTCAGTCGTTTGCGGGAATGAGCCGATAGTTGTGGTTGGATACGCTGGCAGCTTCAGCAGAGCCGATTGTTTGGCCGCTCGCTGTTCATATGTACCTACGCGTTTTCCCAGCGTAGCATCGATTTTGGCAAGCGCAGCCTTGACCGCCGGGTTATGCACGCGATTTGATGTACGCCGCTTTTCCACTGCCGCATGGTTAGCCACTAAGGCCTCTTGCACCGATGGGCGGCCATTGTTCAAGGCCGCGGCCAGGATTTGCAGTTCTTCCAGCTTTTGCAGCGCAAAGGCTAGCCAGGATTGAATTTCCCGATCCAACTTTTGTTCGCTATTCAAATCAACCGGCACATGCAGCAGAGAACATGACGGCGCGATCCACAAACGATGTTGCAAGGCGCGATGAATCGGTTCCAGCCATTCAAGCGTGGCATGCAAGTCGGTTTTCCAGATATTGCGGCCATTGATCACGCCAAGCGATAATACCTTATCATCCGGCAGTTGCCGGATGATCTGTTCCAGCTCGGCACGTGCATTGATGGCATCAATATGCAAGCCTTGCACCGGCAGCTTGCATGCCAAAGCGAGATTGTCCTGCAATGGTCCGAAATACGTTGCCAGTAGCAATTTGGTTTTGCTGCCCTTCAAGGCGTCATACGCCGTCACGAATGCTTGCTGCCATTCGGCGTCCAGTCCGGTGACCAGGATCGGTTCGTCGATCTGTACCCATTCGATCCCCTGCTGCGCCAGTTGATCGAGTAGGGCGGCATAGAGCGGCAACAAGCGCGGCAGCAAGCCAAGTTTGTCGGAATTATCCTTGGTCTTGCCGAGCCAAAGATAGGTCACAGGTCCGATGATGACCGGTTTTGCCGGTACGCCGATCTTTTTCGCTTCGGCCAATTGCTCAAGCAGGCGCGAGGCGTCGAGGGAGAACTGGGTTCCAGCAGTAAACTCCGGCACGATGTAATGATAGTTCGTGTCGAACCATTTAGTCATTTCGCCGGCATGCACGCAGCTGCAAGCGGAATCACTCGCCGAGCGGCCGCGCGCGACACGGAAATAATTGTCGAGCACGTTTCCTTCCAGGCCGCGAACCCGATCCGGTACGTTGCCGAGCATGAAGCTGGTGTCTAGCACCTGATCGTAAAACGAGAAGTCGCCAACCGGAACCAGATCAAGCCGGGATTGGTTGGCCCAGTGGCGTTGGCGCAACTGCGTTCCCAAGGTCGTCAACCCATCTTGGGACGATGCCCCTTTCCAATAACTTTCCAGAGCGAATTTCAATTCGCGTTTTGCGCCGATGCGCGGGAACCCGAGGTTGTGCGTGATGACCATGTTAGATAACTCCCGATATGAATGGAGCACATCATAACGGTTCATGTTCATGAAAAATAATGGTATTATTTCATCAATCAATTACTTTCGCTCATGGATTAAGTCATGCTTGAACGTGCACACTTGGCAGTCGTTCGTGAAGTAGATCGCCAGGGTTCGTTGACTGCCGCTGCCGAGGTACTCTGTTTGACGCAATCGGCGCTCAGCCATACCGTCAAAAAACTGGAACAGCAATTGTGCACGCCGGTCTGGAAACGGGAGGGGCATAAACTGCGGTTGACGCAAGCGGGCGAGTATTTACTGGTGCTGGCCAATCGCTTGTTGCCGCAATTTGAGTATGCCGAAAAGATCATGCGGCAATACGCTGAGGGCCAGCGCGGCACCTTGCGCATCGGCATGGAGTGCCATCCCTGTTATCAATGGTTGCTCAAGGTCGTGTCACCCTACCTGACCAAGTGGCCGGACGTGGATGTGGACGTCAAGCAGAAATTCCAGTTTGGCGGCATCGGCGCCTTGTTCGGCTATGAAATCGATATTTTGGTGACGCCGGATCCATTGCTCAAACCTGGCTTGTTGTTCGAGCCGGTGTTCGACTACGAACAGGTGCTGGTGGTCGGCAAGAAGCATAAACTGGCCGGGCAACCCTATGTCCTGCCGAAGCAGCTTTCCGAGGAAACGCTGATCACTTATCCGGTTGAGATCGAACGTTTGGATATCTACAATCAGTTTTTTCTACCGGCCGGTTGCACGCCGAAGAAACACAAGACGATCGAAACCACCGATATCATGCTGCAAATGGTAGCCAACGGCAGGGGCGTGGCGGCGTTGCCCGGTTGGCTGGTTGCGGAATATTCGAAGAAGGTGGCGATCAGCCCGGTGCGCCTGGGTAAGCAGGGCATCGCCAAGCAGATATTTTTAGGGGTGCGCGAGACCGATACCGGCATCGATTATTTGAGGGCCTTCGTCGAACTCGCGCGCCATGTGGCTTTTTGAAAAATCGCTTAGAAGCGATAGGTACCCGTCAATAGTGCCGTGCGTCCGATGCCAGGCACTGAACGCCCGCCGTCGGATTGAATCAAGGCATCGTAATAACTCTTGTTTGTCAGATTCAGCAGATTCAGGCGGATGTCATACTTCTTTTGATGATAAGCGACAGTCGCATCCCAGCGAACATAACCCGGTACCGATACCTTGTCGACGTTACCTTGCGGCAGCGTGCTGCTGATGCCGGTGTCGGCAACATAACGCTGCGACATATACACTGCGCCACCGCCGACCTCCCACGCTTTGGTGGCTTCATAAGTCGCCCAAATGTTGAGCGTGTCTTTCGGCGTATTGCCCGGGATGCTGCCATTGGTGCCATCCTGCGTGCCTACTACCCTTGGATCGAGATGCATAAAGCCGCTGGAGATTTGCAGCCTGTCGGTAACATGGCCGACCGCGCTCAGTGTAAAGCCCTTGATCAGCCAGTTGCCTGACGCCTGGTATTCGCCATTCGACAGGCTGTAGACATTGTCTTGCTTTTCATTGAAGGCAGCGAACGCCAGCGACATCTTGTCGTTCAGGATGTCCCACTTACCGCCAATTTCATAGGAACGGGTTGTGGTCGGCGGCAAATTCTGCTGGCCGTTAGTAAGAGTCATCTGTTCCAACAGGGGATCGAACGAGGTGCCGTAGGACACATAATACGATTGGTCTTCGGTCGGCTGGTAGATCACCCCTTCGCGCACGCTGGTGAAATCGGTATCTTGTGTCGCCTGTGCCGGCGAGCTGATGGAATTGTTGATTTGCGCATTGAAGCGATCCCAGCGCAGTCCTGTTACCACCTTCCACTGATCGTTCAAGCTTATCGTGTCGTTGGCATAGATGCCGACCGTGTTTGCGCTGGATTTGGCCAGGTTGCCGACGGTACTGGTGACGCTGGCAGGCGTGGCGTCGCTCGGGTTGTCGAGCGAAACAAAGCCGATGTAACCGGCCGGCATGCCGGCGCCGGTGCGGCTGAGTGATTGGTTGCTATAGGTATCGCGCCCGAATTCGGCGCCGAGGATCAATTCATGCTTGACCGAACCTGTGTTGAATTTCCCAATGAAATCGGTCTGGTTGTCGATGCTGGTGTCGACGATGTTGCGATCATGGCTTTGCAGTTCGACCCAGAGTTGCGCCGGATTGTAATTGCCGAATGCCGGCGTCGACAGCAGACCGGCCACGGAATCGGTGGTGGAAAGCGCATGGGCCGCGCTTTCCTGGGCATCCGTGGTGTAGCGGTTGAGCTGGGTTTGGTTGCGCAACACCCATACGTCGTTGATGGTGTGCTTGACCACGCCATTTAACATCATGATGTCCTGGGTTGTCAGGTCGGATGCCAGGCCATAGTAAGTATCCGGCGATTGCGTGATCGGGCGGCCGTTAAGCGACTGCACGCCGTAGTCCGGCATGTCGCTATTGTGCTGCAATAGCGCTGAAATGGTGACCTCGGTCGGTTGGCCGATTCCTAGGCGCAGAGTAGGTGCGACGCCGAAATCCTTGTTTTGCATGACGTCGCGGGTAGTCTGCAAATCCTGCGCGAATACATTGACACGCAAAGCGGAGTCATCCGACAGCTTGGTGTTGTCGTCCAGCGTAGTGCGCACGCGGCCATCGCTGCCGACTGTGCCGGACACTTCGGCAAAATTGGAGAGCTTGGCTTGCTTGGTTTCCTGGTTGATTACGCCGCCGGTCGAGCCGCGCCCGAACAGCATGGACGACGGCCCTTGCAATACTTCCACCTGCTCGAGATCGAACACGTCGCGATAATATTGGCCGCGATCGCGGAAACCGTCGATATAGATATCGGTGCGGGCCGTGAAGCCGCGCAGGTTGATGTTATTGCCGATTTGTCCGCCCTCGGCGCCGCCGATAGTGATGCCGGGCACGTTACGCAACGCATCGGCCAGTGACATGGCACCTTGCGCTTGCATCAAATCCTTGTCGACCACGTTGATGGTTTGCGGGATATCGCGTAAAGCTTGCGGCGTCTTTGCACCGACATTCGATACCGCAGGCTGATAATCCTTTTGCGACGCATCTTCTTGTCCAGTGACGTTCACGGTCGGCAAGGTTGCCACATCTTTTGCTGGTGCTGCCTGTGCCGGGAGGCTGCCATCGGCATATGAATAAGTGGACAGTGCAGCCAGAACAGCAGCCGCCAGAGGGGTGTAACGATGCATCAGCGATATCTCCAAAAAATTAAAGCGTGGCCCCGAGAGGTGTCATTGGTAACGAAAATATGGTCAATCTGGATGAAGCTATTTTTGCATTAAGTAAATTGTAAATGCGAATCATTATCATTGTCAATAAGCTTTGGGTTCGGATCGAGCAAAAGGATTTGGGGTGCTGTGATACCGTTGTTCGCGGGTTACCCCAGCGTGGTGTAGCAACCCAGCACAATGACGCTGGCCATCAAGCCGAGTGCTACCAGGCGTGGGCCATGCAGTCGTGACCAGAGCAGGAATCCGGTAATGCAAAGCATCACCAATGCGCCCGCCAGGGTGTCGATCAACAGCACCCAGCCGATGCTGGCGCCATCGCCTTTATGCAAGCGCGTGATCACACCCCAGAAATTGCGTTCGGTACGCTTGACTTCAACCAGGCTATTGCCTTGAGTGTAGGTGGCCGACACATCAAACTCCGGCTTGCTGAAGGTGACCGACCATTCCGCCGGTTTTTGCACCGGACGATCATTCCAGATGACGGTCTTGGATGATTGAGTGCGCATGCGCGGATGCTCGTTCATCCCAGCGTATCCTGCAAACCAGAGGCTGAAAGCCCTAGGGTCAATTCGTGCCTCGTCGGGCAATGCAACTTGCACGGTGTTTTCTACCGGCGTCACCGCATTGATCTTCAACTGCGCGCGATGATTAAGCAAAAAACCTGACACGCCGAACAGCAGTCCCAATGCCGCGCCCCATAAACCCAACCAGGCGTGGGTACGCTTGAGCCATTTCAGGAAGGTGCCGTTACGCAAACTCGCTGGCAGGAAGCCTTTATGATTTTCTTCCAGCAATGTCGCTATCACAGCGACACTCACACCTCACCCCACATTCTGAGGAGGTTGTGATAGGTGCCAACCAAAGTGGCGCGTGCCGTGTCGTCGGCTTGCGTGCGATTGAGGGTCTGAATCGCGTTATCCATATCAAACAGCAGCGTGCGCTGGCCGTCGTCGCGGATCATGCTTTGTACCCAGAAAAAGGAGGCGAGCCTGGTTCCGCGGGTGATTGGCGTGACGCGATGCAGGCTGCTGGCCGGGTAGACGATCATGTCGCCGGCAGCCAGCTTGACCGCGTGCATGCCGTAGTTGTCGTCAATTTGCAATTCGCCGCCGTCATATTCAGTGGGATCGGTCAGGAACAAGGTTGCCGACATATCGGTGCGCAGCCGCCGCCCGCTACCCGGAACTATCCTCATGGAACCATCGACATGACTGCCAAACGTCATGCCTTCACCGTAGCGGTTGAACATCGGCGGATAAACGGCAGAGGGCAGGCAGGCACTGATGAAGCGTGGATTGCGTTCCAGCTGCCCGACGATCAGGTCGCCCAATTCATGGGCAAGCGGCGACATCTCGTCGATCTGCTGATTGCGTTTGACCGGCGCACCTTGAAAACCAGCCGTGACGCGGCCATCCACCCAGGCATCGCCGACGCTTTCAAGCCTGGCGCGAATCACCTGTAATTGCTCAGGGCTAATAACTTGAGGAATTTGGACCAGCATATAACTCTCATCTTTAAAAAATAATCAAACCACAATATTTCGCAAGAATGCAGGATTGGATGTACAATTCAATTTATTAATGCAAATGCGACTGATTCGCATTATCATACTTAATTCGATATGAACGCAAGAAATAATCCACTATTTAGTCGGGATCGCCTTGGAAGCTTGGGTTTGGTTCTGGCTGCCCACGTTCTGCTTGCTTGCACATTGCTCTATGTGATGCGCGCGCCGGTTCGACATCCGTCGATGCCTGATTTGGTCGTCACCTTGCAGGCAATTTCCAAGCCGCCAGCAGCGCAAGCGCCGGTCCCGTTAGCAATAGTGAAGCCGATGTTGACTCTCAATATCCGCCCTGAATTACCATCGATTCCTCAGGCTGAAATCAGTATTCAGGCGTCTGCCGCACCAGCTACGCCTACGCCGCAGCCGGTGAAGCAAAGCGCGCCCGAGATTCACATGGAGCCAGCTAAAGAAATTGCCGCATTGGAAGACACTTCTCCAACTGTCGATGCAAGCGCCACCGGGAATCCAAAGCCGGTTTATCCCAGAGCGTCGAAGGCTTTGGGTGAGGAGGGTAGGGTGATGTTGGATGTTTATGTGCAGGCGGACGGTACGGTAGGCGATATTCACCTGCATCAATCCAGTGGCTTCGATCGGCTGGACGATTCAGCCTTGCGTGCTGTACGTCAATGGCGATTCAAACCTGCGCGTCAGTCCGGCAAGCAGATTGCCATGTGGTACGTACAACCGATTACTTTTAATTTGCATGATGCTTGAGAGGCTGTTGATAGAGTGCGACTGCGGCGGACGCTTTTCATTTACCATTATTTCTACCTTTGCCCTTAGTTCTATTTTCTCAGCTTAATATCCTTCAATTAATTATTGTAGTTTAACAACATTCAATTAATTAAATTTGAAACTCACGATTCTGCCTGCATCACGGTGAGTCCATCCTCTTTCTGAGAAATCCCCGAACCTCCCCCCTAGAAAATAATCAGTTTTATCTGCCTTTTCCGCCGAATGGCGGCACCTGAAAAAGAATGGGTTTCTGAAGATAAATTATTTTTTGCCTTGTATTATTTTAAATTAAATAGTAATAATACTACAGCGCCACATTTAGAGCGCATTTGATAAAAATCAGGAGACAGGCAATGAAAATCACAGCGACGTTGTGTAGATTGGCTATTGTTGTAGGTATTTTGGCAAGTGTTTCAACGCAAGCGGCGACGCCCTTGCAACAGCAGGGAGGTAGTACGGCGATCTTGATGGAAGGGTTCCATTGGGATTCAACCAACTACAGCGGCCCGGACTGGTATGTCATCATGACCAATAATGCCGCCGACATGAAGGCCCTCGGCATCACTCACGTCTGGTTTCCGCCGCCATCCGATTCCGGCAGCGCTCAAGGTTATCTGCCGCGTCAACTGAATGTGTTTAACAGCGAATACGGCGCCCAAAGCGAATTGCAGAACGCCATCAATACCTTCGCCGGACAAGGCATCAAGTCGGTGGTCGATACCGTTATCAACCATCGGGTCGGCACCACAAACTATATCGACTTCACCAACCCGACTTGGGATTGCACCTCGATCGTTTCCAACGATTCATCGGTCGGCGGTTGCGGTACGCCCGATACCGGCGAAACCTTTACAGCTGCTCGCGATCTCGATCACACCAATAGCCAGGTCGCTGCCGGCATTCCAGCCTGGATGGCCTTGTTGAAGAATATGGGCTTCACCGGTTTGCGTTACGACTACTCAATGGGTTATCGGGGTGCCATTCAGGCAAACTACACCAATGCGTTCAACCCCGACTTTTGCGTCGACGAAATATGGACCACGCTTAACCTCAGCAATATCAACGCGCATCGCCAGATCGAAATGAATTACATGAGTGGCGACGGCGCCAGTTGCACCAATAGCAGCGACCCAACCTGTGGCGGTGGCAACGGCGCCACCTGCGGCACCTTCGATTTCACCACGCACGGCCTGCTGGTTGAAGCGTTGAACAATAACGATTACAACGTGCTCGCAGACAGCAACAATAATCCGGCCGGAGCGATCGGCTGGTGGCCGGCGATGGAGGTTACCTTTGTCGACAATCACGATACCGGTCCGGCCGAATCCTGCAACAGCGGACAGAATCTCTGGCCGGTGCCGTGTGGCAGCGTCATGCAAGGCTATGCCTACATCCTGAGTCACCCAGGAATCCCGACCATTTTCTACCCGCACGTCTATAACTGGAATTTGCGCAGCCAAATCCTGCCGCTGGTCAACGCACGCAAGGCTGCCGGCGTAAATTCCACCTCGCCGGTCTCGATCCAGGCGGCAACTTCCGGCCTGTATGCCGCAATCATTACCGGCACCGTCCACAAACTGGCGATGAAGATCGGCCCAAACAGTTGGAGCCCCGGCGCAGGATGGACCTTGCAGACTTCGGGTAATAATTATGCGGTGTGGATGAACTGAGTTGCGCGTCAAGCAATTGCGATTGAATGGATTGATTTAATAACAGCTAGAAATCCACGTCCTAAGGACGTGGTCATCGCC
>Ga0302315_10006190_pt1 | contig 10032 bp, 8 predicted proteins | sample III_Palsa_N3_1_FD_200532 | JGI IMG/M metagenome (GOLD analysis project Ga0302315, IMG submission 200532) | Peat permafrost microbial communities from Stordalen Mire near Abisko, Sweden - III_Palsa_N3_1 | ecosystem: Environmental > Terrestrial > Soil > Palsa > Peat permafrost | place: Sweden... | reverse complement strand
AAGAGTTGACCCGACGCTTAGCGCCTATTATAGAGGCGCTCGGTCCACGTGTATGGCGGAGTCTGGGTCGCGAGCTCTTAGACTTCTGGAGCGGTATCGCTCGCGACTTTTATTCGACCTTGCTGCGGGCTTCTTCCCGAGGCCTATTCGCCGATGGTGAGAGCCTCCCCAAAGTTTGCACCTGCGGTCGGATAAACCGGATTATCGCGCCGTCCTGATGAGCGAGATCTGGAATCTGTCATTGACCGCCTCTTTGAACTTCTGCCGGCATCCGATGTACTGTTCGGTCGTTTGCACGGACGCGTGACCCAGGAGAAATTGAATTTGTTCGAGTTCGCCTCCCGCGCCATGGCAGAGCCGGGCACAGGTACGACGAAGATCGTGTGGAGCTAGGTGGTCGATGCCAATCCGTTTGGCGTATTGCCTAACCGCTGTCCAAACGACATCGGTAGCGACTCCAAGGCTCAGTTCAGTCCTGTTTTTCCAGATCCGCCTGAATACCAAGCCTTCAGTCACTCCAGAAGCGTGAACCCAACTATCGATCAGAGCCTTACACCAATCCGGAACGGGTACCGGTCGCAATCGACCGCCCTTGCCAAACAAGTCGGCGATGACCCAATGGCCTTCCCTTTGTTGAATCTGGCCTAATCGCAAGGCCACGGCTTCCGAGCGTCGCAGACCGCAGCCGAGCAAGAGCCCAATCAAAGCTGCGTCTCTCGTGCCTCCGAGGGTGCTTTGCGGAATGGAATTTAAGAGATCTTGGGCTTGGTCGTTGGATAGCCAGTTGCCAATCCTCCTACCTAGCCGCTTAACGCCCTTAACCCGGCGAATTCCGATTGCCAGCTCCGGGCTCAACAGGCCGCTTTCCGCAGCCTCATCGGCAAGGCGGCGAATGGCAGACAGATGAAGATTGATTGTAGCGGCTGACAAAGTGAGTGATTCGAGAAAGGATCGATAGTGCAATACTACCGCGCGGTTGAATCCGAGCCGCGGCTCAGAGCAATACCATGTGATGAATTGGCCGATGGCATGTTTGTAGGCTCGGCGAGAATTTGCCGAGACCAACGTATTCAGCACCGATGCCTCGGCATACTCCAGTTCAGGTATTGTGAGGGGCGTAGACGGGCTGGCAAATTTCTGTGGAAGTTTTGTTGCTGGCATAGGAAGTGGCTCCTTCGACCGCTTCCCATTTTGGGTGCTACCAGAACACGGCTCTGGAGCCAGAGATCTGCATGATTCCTGAATCAATTGCCCTGAGTCCGAAAGGCTTGCATATTTCGGCGACAGAATCCATTATCGGGTCTAAACAACTTGGCAGGGCGGTGAGCGATCTAGTCCCTATTAGTAAAGAGACGTTAACTTCCGCGCAGTTCGATCAGTTCGCCGATGTATCACCTGAGCTCGAATGGCTCGCCAACATTACCAATCCTAAGACGCGCCGCGCATACAAGGTCGATGTCGAGGAGTTTGTCCGGTTCACCGGGCTGCAGGCTTCGGCTGGATTGCGCACGGTCACCCGCGCGCACGTCATAGCCTGGCGCAAGGCGCTTGAAGCGCGAAACCTGACGCCCTCCAGTATCCTGCGCAAGCTCTCGGTGCTTGCTTCTTTCTATGACTATCTCTGCGAGCGGAACGCCGTCGTAGGAAATCCTGTCGATGGTGTCAACATAAATCCTGAAAACCTTGTCGTCCTGCTGGCTACCAATTGCCACGAAGGTGCTTCGGCATCAACTTCTGCCGTGAGCGTGGTGAGTGGTTCCGAGGATAGCAAGCTCGTGTCCTTCTTGCTTCCCGGTTGTCGCGCGGCATTTAAATCCCGGATTTCTTGATGGCTACAGCACTTAAATCCCGGACTGCCGGCAGATAGCGGATCAGTCCGCCACAGTAGTTTGTTCCGCTCGCGATGGGTCTGCGCATGATCGAAACGAGCTCGTACAGCGGCCGGCCAAGAACGGGTGGACCGCTTCAATGCGACTTCGTCATTTTCACGGACAGAGGAGAGAATCTTAGTCCAGAGCTTAAGACTTCTTCGATGGCGGTTGGAGCGGGTTTGCGGGTCAGTGGTGGGAATAGCATTCAATATGAGATCGACAATTGCTGCCAGCCTGGGCTGATCTGAAATTGAGTTTTTTTGCTGCCGCTTGGAACGCCTTAGCTGTTGTCGACATTTTTCGCGAGCAAGGAGTTCGAGGAGGTCGTCGACGAGAGATTGAAACTGCTCGTCGCTGACTTGACCGAGTAACGCGGAGTTCGGTTCAACAGACATCAAAGCAGCGCGGTAGGCCTGGTCGATTGCAGTGATGTCCCCTGCGAGAGCCTCTTTGGATCGACCTGTTCGCAGCGTGAGGTCAATACCGCATGACCGACACGCATGTGAAGGCATTGTCTGTATTGCACCGAAGATGAGTGGATCTGGCTCTTCGCAAACCCAGCAGCCGAGTTGCAGCAGGGCGTCGTGGACAGAACAACGAATCAGGCCGGCAAAGCACCAATCCCACCGGACATGAATAATCGAGTCCTGCGCTATACAGAGCGGGCAGAACGCGTAGCCTGCACGGAGATCGCACCGGCGCGGAGATGGTTTTGAGCTTGAAGGGAACTGCAGCAGGACGGCACGACCTGAGCGTTGCAAGCGTGCATCCAGATCAAGTGCATTCAGAGTGTGAAAATGAACGCGACTGAATTGTGAAAAGGCTCGAAGAAAATCTCGATCTATAGCTCGATCCAACGAGTAGGGAAGAGGAATGTGGTGATAGACAGAGGTGAAGCCGCTTATCAATTCATTAATCGAGACATGGTTTTCTGCTGCCACGCGTAACAACCAAGAGGAGAACAATTCAGTCTTCAATGGTCTCGGAACGAACGGCAATTGGGCTGGGGCATGAGTGCCAGTCATATCGCGGACGCTCTACGACTGCGCCGGTCGGCGATTGAGACCAGGGATTCGCTGATCAATTCAGAGTGCAACATCTTCAGATTAATGTGTTCCTGCCCGTTGCGGATGGCCTCGGTGGCTGCGGTTTCAAGCAGTCGACAAATGCGCACCAAGACCCCTTCGGTCAAACTGAGAATACGCTGATGAACCTTGGGGTCACGCAACTCCGAAGGCAGACGAAGGGGAAGTACAGATTCCAAACTCAAAAGTAGTTGGTGAAAACTGGCATCGTTCTCCCACGCCGGCAGTTCGACGGCTTCAAAACGATCGGCTAATTGCTGATCCGTCATCAATGCTTGCTTTGCCTCGTGCGTTCCAGCACAGACAAGCGGAAGGCGAAGATCATTTGCGAGGAAGCGGATGGCATTCAAGAGAATTCGTTGCTCACGGAAGCTACCAGCAAGCAGGGAATGAACTTCATCAATGATAAGCATGCGAACTTCAAGCTGCCTTGCCAACAGTCGGATGCGATGACGCAAGGTTGTGACGCTTGTGCCATATGCAAAAATGCCTCCCATTGCAGCAAGGATCTCTTCGTAGAAGTCACGTTCGGAAGGCGAAGGGGGCATCTGTATAGAGATGACAGGTAAACGAGTCCTGCCGATCTTTTTGTCGAAGTGCGCTCGATGATCGCGTAAAAACTTCTGAATAATCCGAGTCTTGCCCATACCAGTAGCGCCGTATATCACCAACGCCGGCATGCGATCGCGCGGAGGGTATTCAACCAGCTCCATCAATCTGTCGAGAACGCGCTCGGCACGAGGGTATTGAATCCAACGCTCCTGTCGCAGCCAATGAATACGTTCCTCGTTGGTCAATAGTGCTGCACTTCTGCAGGAAGGCTGTAGGTGCATCAATTGATCAGTGTTCATTCCGTCTCCCAGACCTCGACCGGAAAGGGTTTGATCTCATTTGCGGCGGGGCTGTCACGTCGACCGACAGGGCTTGTGTGAGGGCTTGATATTGTGGGAGGAATCTTCTCCTTACTTCTTCGCTGCCTTGAGGAGGAACGGGAATTCCTAACAATTTCACGCTGCTCTAGAATGCTAGCGAAAATAGCCTGCTCGAAAGGTGTGCCTGATCCTTGCTGGCGCAGCTGTTTTCTAGCAGCTTCCAACTCCCATAGTGCAACTGGCGGCTGACGGAGATCGGCGTAGGGAATAGGCCAGTGGCGCCCCTCAAGATCCCGCACATAAACACGGGAGAGGTTTCGCGGGTCATACTTCACCAAGAGCGGTTGCTTCAGGCGTCCAGCCCAGGGACTGAGAACATTATCCCAATAGCGGATGTTGTACAAGCGAATGCCGTCTCTGCGCACTTGTCTTGGGACTGCGGGCAGGAAGTTAAGAAAGAAATCGGACTCGTCGACCGGGTAGCGAAGCGGTGCCTTGGCCTTGCCGATTCCAGCCCGCCAAGCCGCCATAGGTGTTTTCCCCAAAGCCGAATGGACGGACAGGTGATAAACCCCAGCAATCTGAAGAGCAAGCCAACGCTCCAATTCAGGTAAGGTGAGCAGAGCGCGCTTCTCGGACTCGTAAGCACCCTTTTCATCGACATTGGAAAAGGTAGTTCCAGGCAGCAGATGAACAGCTCCCATCATTGTTCCGATTAGCCGTTCAATGTGTCCGCCAAAGTGGGGACGCCCCACCGGGCGATGATCGAGCTGAATGCCATACTCCTGACATCCGCGGACGAGAACGTCGGAATGAAACTCCCTCGCATTATCGACATGGATGGAGCGCGGTAGTCCTCCTGCCGGCCATTCAAGATTCTGAAGCTCTCTGTCAGCAAGCCACGAATCTTTGGGCAGGACTGCGTGAGAGAGCGCAAGGCACAGGGAAACGGTGGAAGGCGCCCACAGTGAGATATGGAAGCCCACCACCATCCGAGTCGTTACATCGATTGCCAGTGTCAGCCATGGTCGGCCGATGGGAAGCCGTTGCTCCTGATCGACCACGATTACGTCGACAGGAGTGTGGTCGATCTGGATGAGTTCCATGGGGTTTTCTGGTCTGAGCGATGAGACGGAAACTCGTCCAACCTGCTCTCGTGCTTTCTTTGCGCCCTCCCGCTTTTGTAAGGACAATTTCAAATCCAACTCTCCGATCCTTCCACGAATCGTGCGATAGTGCGGAGCCGGCAATCCTTGCAGTGAGAAACGGAGACGGACTTCACGGACGAGAGCGGCGAGGGTTGGCCGTTCCATCCGCAAATAAAATTCCTGAATGCAAGAGTTCAGCAGCTCTTCACGAGGCCTGTCCAGGAATGTGGCTTTGAATTCGCGCCCTCTCTTCAAGGGAAGAAGGGAAGAAGTTTGTGGCCGCTGCTTGTAGCGGCGCAATAGATCATAGAATACGGTTCTGCTCAATTGAAGCCGCCGCGTCACCTCCTCTATGAGAGTCACGCTGAGCTTGCCCTTACTCGCGAGCGGACGGATTACGGCTTCCCGCTCCAGTGCAAGTTGCCACTCCTCGCCATCAGCAGTTTCGGATTGGCGCCACTTTTGCATTTGAATCCCGGACAAACTTCAGCACAAACTTCGTCCGGGATTTAAGTACAAAAGTCCGGGATTTAAATGCCGTAACGGGGTAGTTAATTCCCGGAAAAATATTGAAAGTAAAGATGCGCCAGTCCGGGATTTAACTGCAGCGCGACAACCAGTAAGAAACCGCGAGCTCTTACGCACACGAAATGACTCCCTTCACCTTTCGCCGACTTTCGCTCTGATTGGCCGTTCGACTCGAAATCTGACTATGGATGAGCGATTAGGCATGAATCCTGCCTCGACTACAAGAAGTGCAGTGCGAGCCTTAACTGAATCTTTCTTAGTGAGCCTGGCAACCATGCTGGTCGCTCCCGTCGTGTTCTGGATGTTACTCAACTTCGTCAAGATCCGATCTTCGCAAAACTCAGACTGTCTTAGTTAATTAGTTCCAGAGGGCGCTCTTTAGAAGGAGGCTAGTTTAATGCAGTTATTAGCCGGAATCGCCCGACCGCAGACCGCTGCTAGCTGCGACTCATAGCTTCGCGGCTCGCAACCTGAGCGCATTGGCAATCACTGAGACCGAGCTGAAGCTCATGGCGGCGGCGGCGATCATCGGGTTTAGAAGCAGGCCAAATGCAGGGTAGAGAATGCCTGCCGCCAACGGGACACCGAGAACGTTGTAGAAGAAGGCGAAGAAGAGATTTTCTCGAATGTTATTCATCGTGAGGTGACTCAATCGGCGAGCCTTCACAATGCCCCGGAGATCACCTTTTAACAGGGTGATCCCACATGTCTTCATCGCTACGTCCGTTCCTGTTCCCATCGCAATCCCGACATGCGCCTGTGCCAAAGCCGGAGCGTCGTTGACTCCGTCGCCGGCCATAGCAACAATTGCGCCGGCATCCTGCAGCTTCTTCACGACCGCTACCTTTTTGTCGGGCAGTACATCGGCTTCGAAGTCAACGCCAAGCTTCCGTGCGACTGCCTCCGCGGTCGCGTGGTTGTCGCCTGTGACCATTACGATTTTAATGCCTTCGCGCTTCAACTGTGCGATGGCTTCGGCTGTCGAGTCTTTGATGGGGTCCGCGACGGCGATCAGGCCTGCGAAGTTTCCTCCCAGTGCGATGTACATGACCGTCCGGTCCTCTTTCTGAAGGGCTTCGGCTCTCGTCCGCAACAGTTCAGTAGATGTGCCGAGATCGGTCATGAGCGCATAGTTGCCGATGGCAACCTGTTTGCCCCTTAAGGTACCTCGGACACCTTTCCCCGTCACCGATTGAAAGCCTTCGATTGCGACGAGCTCAATGTTCTTTTCCTTTGCAGCTGCGAGGATCGCTGCGGCCAGGGGATGCTCGCTTGCCTTTTCGAGGCTCGCGGCTGCTTCCAGCAGCTCAGCATCCTTCACACCTTCGGTCGAAATCAAATCCGTCAGCTTCGGCTTGCCCTCGGTCAACGTGCCGGTCTTGTCGACGACTAGGGTATCGACCTTCTCCAGGATCTCGAGTGCCTCCGCATTGCTGATGAGGACGCCTTCTCCGGCTCCTCTTCCAGTGCCAACCATAATCGCCATAGGCGTTGCAAGACCGAGCGCGCACGGACACGCGATAATCAGCACGGCCACCGCATTGACTAAGGCGTGAGCGTAGTGCGGCTGCGAGCCGTAGATCGCCCACACAACAAAAGTAATGACTGCTGACAATAGCACCGCCGGCACAAAATAGGAAGCCACTACGTCTGCCAGTCTTTGGATTGGAGCGCGGGTACGCTGCGCCTCGCTTACCATCTTTACGATCTGCGCGAGCAAGGTGTCGGCCCCGACGCGCTCAGTCTTCATCACGAAGCTGCCCGTCCCGTTGATCGTTCCTCCGGTGACCTTGGCACTGGCCGTCTTTTCTACTGGAATTGGCTCGCCGCTAACCATCGATTCGTCTACGGAACTGCTACCTTCGATGACCACTCCGTCGATGGGTACCTTCTCCCCCGGACGAACGCGAAGTTTGTCACCGACCTGAATATCTTTCAAGTCCACGTCCTGCTCCGCGCCGTCCATGGAAATGCGACGCGCTGTCTTCGGCGCGAGTCCAAGCAAAGCCTTGATCGCACCGCTGGTCTGGCTTCGCGCTTTCAACTCCAGAACTTGGCCCAGGAGAACAAGTACCGTGATAACGGCGGCTGCCTCGAAGTAGAGGTCGAGCCCGCCCGACATATCCCGAAACGATGCAGGAAAGAGCTGTGGCAAAAGCACTGCTACAACGCTGTAGAAGTAGGCCGAGCCTGAGCCAATCGAGATCAGCGTGAACATATTCAGGTGGCGGCTTATGATCGAAGTCCACCCAAGCTGGAAAAACGGCCAACCTCCCCAGAGGACTACCGGGGTTGCAAACGCAAACTCCACCCATTCAAGACTTCGGCCCGCAAGGAGATGCGGAATCGGATGGCTTGGGAGCAAGTCTGAGATCATGACGGCGAGAAGCGGAACAGTCAAGCCGATGCTGACCCAGAGCCGGCGCATCATCCTGTCAAGCTCAGGATTGTCCTCACCCGCTGCGACGATCTTCGGCTCCAGTGTCATGCCGCAAATCGGGCAATTCCCAGGCCGGTCGCGCATGATCTGCGGATGCATGGGACAGGTGTATTGAGTCGGCGTATCGGGCGCAGCGATTTCTAATGGCTCCAGGGCCATTCCACACTTCGGACAGCTGCCGGGTCCAGTCTTGTGGAAGTCTGGATGCATGGGACAGATATATTCTGTCATTTTGCGATTATGCGCTTCCGGGTACCCGATTCCAAACGAAGATTGCCGCGAGCAATATAGGCCATATTTTTTGAGGTCCGCCCCATACATTTGTGGCAAAGGACCAATCCCATGGACAATGCTAAGGAAACGAGCATCTTTTTAGAAAAGGTCGATTCAATCCAACGCAGGTTTATGGAAAGCCTCATCACCGGTCAACGCGACTCGCTTCTTAAAGAGAAATATCCAAAACGCAATCCCAACTCTGAGAACGACTCGCTTCAGGCCCACATTGATTCTCAGCGAGGGACTTTCTAACAAAGCTAAAGCCTAGATCACTCTTTCTTCGACTGCATCCTTTTGCCGTCAGCCTTCTCCCATTCGGCTTCCCGGCGTTGCATCTCTTCTTCGGACACGGTGCGATTTGTCAATCATTCTGGACGTCCCAGCAGTCCGCAACCTTCGGGAGCGAAGATACGCCTTTTTTGTGCATGGGCCGTCTTCATAATGACAATACGTCCGCGGTTGCCGGGATGTTTGGTCCCAATAGCGCTTCCTATGCCCGTGCTGCTTCACACCAGAAGGCTTCGTTGGGCATCCCGCGTGATGCTTTCGTCTAACCCCGCTTTAGGTTGGCTGTCTTGACGTGCCTAGCAAGGCCCAGGCACTTGAGGAGAAAGATGCCGTAGTAGTTGACATCAACCTCGTACCAGGCAAGCCCGTGGCGAGCTGAAACCGGAAAGGCATGATGATTGTTGTGCCATCCCTCGCCGCCGGTCAGCAGAGCGACCCACAGATTGTTGCGCGAGTCGTCACTGGTGGCAAAACGTCGCCTGCCCCACAGATGTGTGACGGAATTGACCAGCCACGTGACATGCAATCCCATGGTTATTGGTAGAAATGCGCCCCACAAAATCCAGGGCCATCCCCCAAAGGCAAAAAGGGAAAGGCCCACCAGGGTCAACGGAAGCCAGTGGTATTTGTTCAGCCATAGATAATAACGTTGTCGAGTGAGATCCGGTGCATACTTCTTGAGTGCTTCCGTTTCGTTGCGAACCGAACCGTACATAATCCATCCCATATGGGACCACCACTTGCCGTCACGCGGCGAGTGAGGATCTCCCGGCTTGTCGGTGTATTTGTGATGCATTCGATGGATTGCGACCCAGTAGATCGGGCCGCCTTGGAGCGCAAGCGTACCGCATGTGGCGATGCAATACTCCAACCACTTTGGGGTCGTGTATCCGCGGTGAGTCAAGAGGCGATGGTAACCCATCGCGATGCCGACGTTTTGCGCCGCAACCCATACCGTGACGAACACAACAAGCGCGGACCATCGGAAATAAAGCAACGCGGCCAACGCACCCAGATGAAAACTAACGAGGGCAATGGCAAATATCCAATTGATTCCGCGTCTCATGGTCTGAGAGTAAAGACCCGTAGCCTCGTAGGCTGCTTCGCCAGTTGACGGATGTTCCAGTGTCGCTTCGCTCATGACCATGCCCCGGATGTGCTTTGACGCCTGGAATGACGCATGTTACGAAGGACCGCGAACACTTCGCAGTCAAAACGTTGTGGGAGATAAAGGAAGGCAAGTATATCGAACATGATCATCTCCTCCCCGAGCCGCGGAAGTAGTGTGAGGTTTGATGATCAGGAATCAGAATCGAAAAAGTATGCGCTGTTTGAGACATGTCAGTTCACCGAGTTCAAGCTTGCGCCGGGTGAGTGCGGGGCAACTGGTGAAGCAAACGGTCCGCGACAAGAGCCTCAGATTCGGTTGCTGAGGCGACCAAACGCCGGCATGAGCAATAGTGGCCAGACGGGATGCGAAAGCTGTTTCTACGTTTACTTGATCGGGCCTTAGCCCGGAAGCTA
>Ga0302315_10006186_pt1 | contig 10036 bp, 2 predicted proteins | sample III_Palsa_N3_1_FD_200532 | JGI IMG/M metagenome (GOLD analysis project Ga0302315, IMG submission 200532) | Peat permafrost microbial communities from Stordalen Mire near Abisko, Sweden - III_Palsa_N3_1 | ecosystem: Environmental > Terrestrial > Soil > Palsa > Peat permafrost | place: Sweden... | reverse complement strand
GGCCTTGTTCCAGCTTGTCGCACTGCCGGGTATTTATCTGATTTCGAAGAGCCTGTTGCCGGCCCTGAAGCAACGACGCAAGCTGGCGGATAAAGCCGAAGGACGGCTGGGCGCTCTGTTGCGAAGCAATGTGCAAGGGATCAGCACGATTGCCAGCTTTGCCCGGGAGAACGATGAAGCGACGCATGTGGCCCGGGCCGGTGCAGAGGCTGCAAAGCTGCGGAAGAGTGCGTATGAGTTGAGCGCGAGTTATGTTCCGATGTTGCAGCTTGCGGTTGGCGTGTCGTTTCTTGGAACGCTGGCAATCGGCGGCTCGCTGGTTCACCGCGGGAAGATGGTTGCGGGTCAGTTGAGCATGATTGGGTTTTCGAGCCTGCGGCTGCTGACGGCGCTTGGGTATCTGGGCGTTACGGTGGATGGCTATCAAAAGGCTCGCATGGCGATGCAACGGATTGAGGATTTTCGTGCACGGACGCCGCAGATCGAAAGCGGCCCGCATCCGCTGGCGGTGAAGTCGGTGCGTGGTGAGTTCAAGCTGGAGCGCGTTACGTTCGGGTATCCCAATGAGCAACCGCTGTTCAAGGACTTGAGCTTGTCGTTCCCTGCCGGAGAGACGATTGGGTTGGTGGGGCTTTCGGGAGCAGGGAAATCCACGCTGCTGAAACTGCTGCTGCGCTACTACGATGTGAGTTCGGGCGATATCAAGCTGGATGGCCAGAGCCTGAAATCGCTGGAGACGCAGGATCTGCGGCGATCCATCGCTTATGTTCCGCAGCAGCCGTTTATCTTTCCGGGGACTGTGCGGGAGAACATCGCCTATTCGCGCCCGAATGCGTCGCACGACGAGGTTGTTGCTGCGGCAAAGATGGCGGTGGCGGATGAGTTTATCGAGCAGCTTCCGCGGGGATACGACACGATCGTTCGGGGGGTAGGGATCGGCGGTGAGGGTCAGGCGCTTTCCGGTGGGCAGGCGCAACGGTTGGCGATTGCACGGGCCGCGCTCGCGGATACGCCGATTATTCTGTTCGACGAGGCTACCTCGGCGGTGGATAACGAGACTGAGAGCGCCATTCAGCGTTCGTTGCACGACTTTTCAACTGGAAGAACGACGATTATTGTTGCGCATCGGCTATCGACCGTAAGGCGCGCCGACCGGATTTATGTGTTGGACCACGGCACTGTGCGAGAGACAGGCACGCATGATGAGTTGGTCGCCCGGAACGGGATGTATGCCGGGTTCTGGCGGGTACAGACGGGTGAGGCTGCGCCGTCCGGGACTGGGACAAAATCACGTGGCGTGACGAAAAAAAGAGCCAAACGGACGGACCGCAGCGTTGCAAAAAAAGCGCCTAAGAAGGCGCGTGCCGTGGTGGCCTCGAAACCGACTTCGGCATCGGCCAAGACGAGGGCGAAGACGGTTAAGCCTGCGAAGAGTGCTGTGAAGAAAAAGGGATCAGGTGCTGGCAAAAAGTAGTTATCAATTGTTTTGACATCGTGAGTACACAGTGATACCTTCGACAAAATTGCTCCACGTTCTCCTAGAGACCCATGGAATATGCGTTGCCACAGAGCACCGCAGCCTTACTGACTTCAACTCACACTGCGTTCAAAAAATTGTCATCTTGCTTGCGAGATGATCCTGTCATCCTTCTGAGCTAACAAGGAAACGAAGTGCCGTTTTTTCCTGAGGTGTAGGCACACTCTATGTGGAACTCCAACGCAGACCAAGCCACCCTATCGTCCGTTGCAGCTGCTGTCTTACCTGGCTTTTCTATTGCCTGCATCTGCGCCGGAACACTGCCCGAGATAAACATCGCAACGGCTGCCTGCCGTACAGGTAGTGTTGGACTTTTAGACCTTACGCTGAACTTCGCAGACGAAGAAAAGCGGCTTGCGGAGACGCATCTGCGAGCGCTACTTACTGATGCGGGTTCAGCTTGTGGTGTGCGGATCAGAGCCAGCCAACTGCTCGAATGGCCTGAGGTGCAGGCGCTTCTGAGTGGGTGTGGCGCATGGTTGATTCTTGCCGATTGGCAGAGCGTTGCCGGAACCCAGTTGACGGCTGCTCTGCCTGCTGGCGCTGCTGTGTTCCTGGAGATGACTTCTCCTGAGCAGGTCTCTGAAGAGCGTGAGCCTGAGTTTCCTTTCATAGGTTGGATTGCGCGTGGATCGGAGTTAGAAGGTTCGACGACGGAGGTATCGGCGTACGTTCTGTTGCAGTCTCTATCGAGACAGCGCAGGCCTTTCCTTCTGATGGATCCTGTGGGCGCGGAGGCCATTGCGGCTTGCCGCATCGGTGGCGGGGCGGGGGTTGTGCTGAAGGATTCGACACTGATCGGAGAGCGTCCTCCGTCTGGAGCCGCGCTGACACGGGGTGTTGCGCGCTCGCTGTATCGACTTCGTGCCGCTGTGGATGAGGTAGTTGAGCTTGCCGCGATAGGACCCTTCAGGCCGGGGAACGCTCTGGCGAAGGATCATGGGACTAAGTTCCCTATCGTGCAGGGACCGATGACTCGGGTAAGCGATTGCGCGGCGTTTGCGCAGTCCGTGGCTGAGAGTGGCGCGTTGCCGATGCTGGCTTTGGCGCTGCATCCGGGGTCGACTTGCGACACGCTTATCGATGAGACGGTTGAAAGACTGGGTGGACGGCCGTGGGGGGTGGGGCTTTTGGGGTTTGCTCCACCGGAGATTCTTGAAGAACAGCTTGCCTGTGTGAACCGAGCGCGGCCACCGTTTTGCGTGCTTTCGGGAGGACGTCCCGATCAGGTGGTTAAGCTGGAGCGTGAAGGGACGGCTACTTATCTGCATGTGCCGGTTCCTGCATTTATACGGCCATTTTTTGAGCGGGGAGTTCGGCGGTTCGTTTTTGAGGGCAGTGAGTGCGGTGGGCATACTGGTCCGTTGACTAGCTTTGCTCTGTGGGGGCAGGCTGTTGAGGTGTTGCTGCGGTTTTCCAACGAAGAACTTCGCGGCGTCTCTGTGTTGTTCGCTGGTGGAATTCATGACGATCTTTCTTCCGCCATGGCCTCGGCGTTCGCGGCACGACTTTCGGCGCGGGGCGCGCGCGTGGGCTTGCTCATGGGAACCGCGTATCTATTCACCGATGAGATTGTGGAGACCAGTGCCATTCTGCCGGCGTTCCAGGCTGAGGCGGTGCGGTGCCGGGCGACGGCAAGAATCGTCACCGGGCCGGGACATCTCATTCGCTGTGCGCCGACTCCGTTTATTGAGGAGTTCTCGCAACAACGCGCTGAATGGGAAGAGAGCGGACGAACGGCCAAAGAGATTTCGAGCGAACTTGAGAAGCTGACACTTGGTCGTGCACGTGCGGCGTCGCGTGGACTTTGGCGCGATGATGATGGCGCCGTTGCGGAGCTTTCCGAAGCTGAGCAGCAACGGCTCGGGATGTACATGATGGGAGATGTTGCGGCGTTTCGCGATGCCGTGTTGCCGATTGCAACGTTGCATGCTGAGGTTACGGAGGGCGCGTGGTTAGCTGCACAGGACGCTGCTGAATCTCTTCATATGAAGCCGGAGGCCCCGCGCGGAGAACCAGTGGCGATCATTGGGATGAGCGGTCTTGTGCCGGGCGCAACTACCCTGGAGTCTTTCTGGAGAATGCAACTGGACGGTGGAAATCCGATTACGGAGATCCCACGGTCCCGGTTCGACTGGCGGCTCCACTTTGACGAGAGCATGCAGGCGCGGGACAAGATTTACTCGCGCTGGGGTGGCTTTCTGGATGAGGTTCCGTTCGATCCCATCTCGTTTGGGATTCCGCCGATCAGTCTTCGTGCAATCAGCCCATTGCAGTTGTTGGGATTGGAAGTGGCTCGGCGCGCGCTGGCTGATGCAGGGTATGGCGATTCGCCGGGTGGCAACCTTGCACCTTTCGACCGCGAAAATACCTCACTGTGCCTGGGTGTGAGCAGTGGTGCTGACCTGCACCACATGTACATTACGCGGGCTAATCTGCCTTCCGCTACCGCGGAGGTTTCGGATGAGGCGGCGGATCGTATGCCGGAGTGGACTGAGGAGAGTTTTCCGGGGACGTTGCTTAATGTGATTGCCGGAAGGATCTCCAACCGACTGGACCTGGGCGGCTCTAACCGAGTTGTGGATGCAGCGTGTGCGTCTTCGCTTGCTGCGATTCAGATAGCCGTGGCGGATCTCCAAGCCGGACGCACTAATATGGCCATCACGGGTGGAATTGATCTCGATCAAACTCCCCATAGCTATACCGCGTTCAGCAAGACCCAGGCATTGAGCCCTAAGGGCGTCTCTCGACCTTTTGACCGTAAGGCTGATGGGATCGTGCTTAGCGAAGGTGTTGTGTTGTTTGTGCTGAAGCGGCTTTCGGATGCGGAGCGCGAGGGCGATCGTATCTATGCTGTGATTCGATCGGTTGAGGGTTCGAGCGATGGCAAGGGGCGAAGCCTGACTGCGCCGCGCCCGGCTGGACAGCGGCGAGCGCTGGATCGGGCTTACTCTGCTGCGGGCATCGATCCTGCCAGCGTTGGCTTATATGAAGCTCATGGCACCGGAACGGCTGTGGGCGACCGAGCAGAGCTTGAGACAGTGACTCAAGTGCTGACAGACGCGGGCGCTGCCCCGCAGAACTGCGCTATTGGGTCGGCAAAAGCGCTGATCGGGCATACCAAATCGGCTGCCGGGGCTGTGAGCATGATGAAGGTGGCCATGGCGCTGCATCACCGCGCGCTGCCTCCGCTGCACTCACTGCGCGAGCCGTTGGATCCACTGTTGCGGCAGGACTCCCCGGTGACGGTGTACGGGCAGCCAACTCCGTGGTTGAGCGATGGGTTATCGAGACGTGCGGGCGTAAGTGCTTTTGGGTTCGGAGGGACCAACTACCACGCGGTGCTTGAAGAGTATGTAACAGATGAAGGTGCGCCAGGATCGGACGTGTGGCCTTGCGAGCTTTTTCTGTTCGCTGCCGACGAAAGACAGACGCTCAAAAAGCAGGTGGAGAGCCTGATATCGCAGGTCACTGAACGGCCATCGGAATCGATGCGGGCACTTGCTTTTGCATGCGCTGTTTCGGCGTCGGGGCGGGATTCAGCACCTATACGGTTGGCATTCGTGGCCCGCGATACGGCGGAGCTGCGGCAGGTATGCGACAAGGCAACCGCGTTGCTATCTGATGGCAAAGGGGAAGAACATTCGGCGGGACTTCACCTGCAAGATACGCGGCTTTGCGATGCGGGCAAGGTAGCGTTTCTCTTTCCTGGGCAGGGTAGCCAATATGTTGGGATGGGACGCGAAACATCACTGTACTTCGAGGAGATGCGGCGGGCGCTGGAGTTCGGAGATAAAGTGGCCGCGGGGATGCATGGCGGTCCACTCAGCCGCTTGATGATGCCTCCCAGCGCCTTCACAAAGGAAGCTGTAGAACAGCAGACGGCAGCGATTACGGCGACGGATGTTGCGCAACCTGCTATTGGTGTTCATAGCTGCGGTATGCTGCAGTTCGCGCTGCGCGTGGGGTTAACGCCGGATGTATTGGCTGGTCATAGCTATGGTGAGTTTGTAGCGTTGCATGCCGCGGGAGTGATTTCGCGCGAGGACCTGATGCGACTTTCACTGATTCGCGGGCGGGTTATGCGTGATGCTGGACTTCAATCGCCAGGCTCCATGGCTGCCGTACGCATGCGCGCCGAGGAATTGCAACAACTTGTGAAACTCAATGGTGATCTGACGATTGCCAACTTCAATGCACCGTTGCAGTGTGTACTTTCGGGTTCTAACAAGGCACTTGATACTGCTATGCAACAGTTGCGAGAGCGTGGGGTTGGATACAAGCAGCTTCCTGTGGCGGCGGCGTTTCACTCGCCCGCAATGACGACGGCAGCGGCTCCGTTGGCGCGAGCGATCGACGCGACAACAATCCATGCTCCGTTGCTGCCGGTCTACAGCAACTATGAAGGTCTTGCTTATGCGAAAGAGATGCCAGCGATCAAGGAACGGTTGAAGGCGCACCTCAATAGACCCGTCCATTTTGAGAGTCAGATACGAGCGATGTATGCGGCGGGTGTGCGGACATTTATCGAAGTGGGACCGCGCGATGTGCTGACTGCGCTTACGGGCGCGATTCTGGGAGATCTTCCGCATCAGGCTGTTGCCCTGGATGGCGCAGGCGGTGGGCTGCAAGGCTGCCTGAACGCTTTGGCAATGATTCATTCTGTGGGTCTGGATTGGAAGCCGTTGGACTTATTTGCACAGCGGGTCATCGAATCACCCAAATTCCAACAACCGAACACCCCATTTGAATGGTTTGTCGATGGGGGCCGAGTGCGCCATTTTAGCGAAACGGTAGGACTAACTGGAGTGAAACCGTTAGCGACATTGGAGACTGCACAGGAGCATGCGCAGCGTGCAAGCCGCGTTCCACATGTCGATGAGAGCGCGATATCCAGCACAAACGGACATGCTGAATTACTGCAAGCTTATGGGGAATATCAGCAGACCATGCGCGAGCTCGTGGACTCGCAGGAGCGAATTCTGCTCGCGTTGCTCGATCGCGTGGAGAAAAGCGGCAGCGCAGATCAACAGACGCTCCCATGGCGTGCAATTGAACAGCCTTTAGTTGCGCCGAGTCTGACGGCCGCAGTCGAGGAACTGGCTCCGCCGCCAACAACGTTGATGCCGTCTACTTTTAACACTGCCGAGATCACCGAACTCGTGCTCACGGTGATTAGCCAGCGAACGGGCTACCCTCCCGATTTGCTCAACCTGGATGATGATGTCGAAGCAGATATTGGAGTTGACTCCATTAAGAGGATCGACATCCTTTTGGAGATCGAACGGCGCATGCCTCCTTCGACTGCTGAGACACTCCAGGAGCAGATGAGCAACCTCAATCAGTTCCGCACAGTGCGTGGATTGGTAGGAGTGCTTAGTGATGTAGTTCGCAACGCAAACGCCAAAGAGATAGCCGAGCCAATGATTGCGGAGCTTCCCATCGGCAAAGAATCAACGCCGTGGTCAACCGATGAAGAGACTGCCTCTTCCCTGCTCTTTGAGCTTGAAGAATCCTCGTGCCCACGCTTTGTGATGCGAGCACACCGCAAGCGACTTGCTCGCAAGCATATGGTTGCACTCAATGGTCTCTATCTGGTGACTGAAGACAAGCTTGGCGTGGCGTCCCATGCGGCAGAGGCATTGCGAGAACTAGGCGCCGAAGCTCATGTAATTCCAGCGGCGGAGCTACAGTCTCGTGAACTGCTTCAAAGTCATCTTGAACATTTGCAGCAAGAGTATGGACAGGCTATTGGCGTGCTGCATCTGGCATCCCTTACAGATGAGGCCACGACCGACGTGGCCGGATGGCGTGTAGAGGCGCAGATTCAGGTCAAAAGCCTCTTTCAAATTGCGCAGCATTGTGCGGCGGAACTTCAGCAGAGCAGATCAATGACTTGCACAGTGTTAGCAGCCACAGGCTTTGGGGGTATGTGGGCGCGATCATTTGCGACACAAAGTTGCTGCGCCGCAGCGGGTGTGCATGGCCTGCTGCGAACTGTCCAATTGGAGCAGCAGCGATTTTCCACTAGCGTGATCGACTTCGATCCCAAGATGCACCCGGGCCAGATTGCCGATTGTCTTATTGCGGAGTTGCTGGCCACAGAACAAGATCCAGAGGTCGGGTATCGTGATGGCGAACGGTTTATCTTTTCGCCGGAGCCAGCCATGCTGACAACTTCCCAAGACGCGAATGGATGGCGGCCGACAACTGGCAGCGTCGTCGTCGTGACAGGTGGAGCGCGCGGCATCACAGCGCGCATTGCGGAAGAGTTTGCAGTACCCGGAGTGCGCCTGGTGCTGCTTGGCAGAGGTGGCACTTGTGATTCCGGCATCGACCTCGACATCAGTGTTCAAGCGACCAGGAGGGTGCGCGAAGAGATGATCGCTGAAGCACACGACACCGGACGCTCTCTGAAGCCGGCGATGCTGGAAACTAAAGTGCAAGCGGAACTCCAACGTCGTGAGCGAACGGCGACGCTTGCGCGACTTCAATCGATGGGCGCTGAGGTGACCTACGAGATTGTCGACGTACAAGACACAGAAGCGTTACGTAGCTGCCTGCGTTCGATTTATGCGCAGTTCGGGAAAATCGATGCAATTATTCACGGCGCGGGTGTGCTCGATGATGGACCATTGCTTCGAAAGTCGATCGAATCTTTTGACACCGTATTTCACACAAAGACCGATAGTTTACTCATCTTTGAGCAGGAGATTCATCCTGGGTCCTTGCGCTGTCTCTTGCTCTTTTCATCGGTTTCAGGAAGATTCGGCAATCCGGGGCAGATTGATTACGCCGCGGCCAATGAGGTGCTGACGCGTTGGGCGTGGCAGGCCGCAGGGCGCTGGCCTGATGCCCATGTCCTGGCTATCTGCTGGGGGCCGTGGGCTGAGATTGGCATGGCTGCTAATGAAGTCGAGCATAAGCTTCGCGAACGAGACATTCTTCCAATCGATCCAATTGATGGCTGCCGCTTCGTAAGCGCAGAACTCGCCGCTGGTGCTGCCTGTGGGTCCGAGGTTATCGCAGGGGAAGGTTTCTGGGGACAAGCATCCGTGTCTTCGTTGACCATTCTCGACTCTGAGCTGGCGCTGAGTGGAGCCTCCCAACGGATATCCGAGGATTCGCAAGCCTATTAGTTCGGCAACGCTTATACGCTAAGCCGTTGGGGCATTAGCCGCACTTAGAGTTCCCATGCGGACTAATATCTTGCGATCTTTGTCGTTCGATCCACGACGGCCGTGCATGACGGAACGGTTGTCTACAAGAATGATATCGCCGCGCTGCCACGAGACTTCGATCTCATTTCTGGCGCAGACGCGATTGATTTCGTCGAGTATCTCCTGAGCTATGGGAGAGCCATCCTCCCAACGAACGATGAAGTTCAACTTGATATCTTTGGTGCTGCGCATTGCTTGCTCGCCAAGAGCAACAATCAGCAAACTATTGATGAATGCAGGCGCGTTCGCTGCATCTTCTCGTAGTGCAGAAGTATAGAAATAGGTGATTGCCGTCCCATCTTCTGCCCAGATGATCTCAAGCCCCTGACCCTTGCAAAATTCCTCCACTTCAGCGCGACTTTCCGTCTGGAAGGTGACCTGCCAGTCACCATCATCCATTCGTCGCTCATAACGGATCTTCCGCTCTCGCAATAGCTCTTGCGTGCGCGTCGACAGATCCTGAAAGATCTGCCGTGCGTCACCGATAGTCGTCTGTCCGCCTTCAGAGACAGGCACCTGGCAGTAAAACCAGATTAAATCCGGCGGCTGGTTGAGGTAGTACATCTCACCGTGCAATGGCAGAGGGAAATCCTGCGTGCTGCCGGTCGCTGTCATGAGAGTGCTGTTGTTGTTTACTGTAGACCGCGAGAGTTTGCCGACAGTAAACCCGCCACCACGGTATGCATGAAAGTCATTACTGAGAGCGCCGGTAATGTTCTCAAAATCCTCAATGCTCGCATCAAACCCGCTGAAGACAACACAGCGTTCGCGTTCGAGGATGGAACGCAACATCGTTGGGTCCAGCGGAAGAACTGGAGTTTCGGAACTACGTTCAATTGTTGCACAGAAATTTCTCTGAATGGTTTCCATGACTCTCCGATGCATGGAGGCTAGCATGACCTCGACCTTCAGCGCCACTATTAAATTAAGAGTAACGACCGGTTGTAGGCATCCCATAGTGCGTGCGCGACCGTGTTACTCTATCCGCTCGTTGTTGCTACTAATGTCATTCCAGTTTCCCGGCGGAAGCATGATCCCCAATGGCTTTGAAGACGCGGACAAGTGATTCAGAAAACAGGTCGACTCAAATGGAAAATGTCATACCCGACGGCTTATCCCGAATCAGCGGCTATATTTTGAAGCGACCCTCTGCAAACAGTAAGGGACTTGTCTGCTTGAGACTGGACCGGCCTGGTGAACCCTATCCGAGAGAGATGATTGCCGCCCTTAAGCGCGACTGGCACTTCTTCTGGTTCAGCGTCTGGAACACACGCCACGA
>Ga0302315_10006184_pt1 | contig 10039 bp, 12 predicted proteins | sample III_Palsa_N3_1_FD_200532 | JGI IMG/M metagenome (GOLD analysis project Ga0302315, IMG submission 200532) | Peat permafrost microbial communities from Stordalen Mire near Abisko, Sweden - III_Palsa_N3_1 | ecosystem: Environmental > Terrestrial > Soil > Palsa > Peat permafrost | place: Sweden... | reverse complement strand
GTCTCTCCGCGCAGCACCTGTTGTGAAGGAGGAGAGCCAAAATTCGACAAAAGAGCTAAAGTCATTCTGCTACTCTGCTCCTATTGAATTGGAGGTAACTTTCGGGTTGTCCACGACGTTGGTGGAACTCTGAGGTTCGACGTGTTACATCTCCGATGGTTGAATGGATTGGAGTGCTCGCGCAGTGTAGAGACGAGACCGGCAATTATGATTCTCAACATTCCGCTTGTGGTGTGTCTCGTAGTCCTTGGTATCGTGATATCCGCTGCAACAAAGCCGGATACATTTCATACCCAGCATTCTTTCTCGAAAGTATTTTTATGGATCGCCGTTGGCGACAAGTTGAATTCGATCACGGCAAACGGAGAACGTCATGAAGAATGATCGGTTCACCAGACACTTGTTCTCTATCGCTGTGCTTGGCCTCCGCTCCACTCAAGCCCCCTCACAACCAGCAGGGGATCGGAGCGTCCGTTGACTTCCCAGCCGGTGAGCAAGATTCTCTTGAGTCTCAGCATCGCGATATTGGGCTTCGCCTTTCTGATCTGCTTGCTGTTCGGCTTCGTCACCTTCGTCAACGCGCACAATGCACTCAAACGCGTGCAGGGGCAGCCCTACCACGCCACCTCATTTCAGGTGATTCGTCCCTATTATCAGAAAAGCGCTGGCATGCATGGTCCGCACGTGTCGGTTTATGCCAGTGGGATGGTTGAAGGCAAGAAGGAATGGATGGACTTGGTGCCCTACCTCAAGCGTGCCCCGCGCGATCAAGCCGAACTCAATGGTTCAGTCCCCCCGGGCACAACGATTCCGGTTTACCTCTTTCCCAACCTCAAAGGACGATCCAGAATCCAGTTGATCGATGTTCTCCCACCGGGCGAAGCAAGCAGAAGAACGGAGACGTGGGTGCTGAGGTGCGCGCCACTAGGACTGGCTGTCACGGGTTCTCTGATCTTTCTTCTAGTGCGAATCCGGCGTTCACGCGCCGCGCGCCAGACCTAAGCACCCATTGACGCCGGTTAGCCGGTTTCAGAAGCAGTTTGGTCCTCTCAAGGTTCGAATATCGGATGGATACAAATGCCTCTGCTCCCAAAAGGCATAATTTCCCGTGAGGTTAAATCTATCTTGACCACCTCCGCCTCGGTCGCTATAAAGCTAACCGCGTGGCTAAGCGACAAGAAGAGATTTCTACAGTGTCGAATGGTACTACTGAGTTGCTCCAAGCGCTCGCCCCCTCATCGCCAGCCAGATTCTGATCGATCAAATTTGATTTGGAGGATCGCTAATGAACTACATACGTATTGGTCTCACGGCTCTCGCTAGTTTCGCAGCCTATTTTGTTCTCGGGGGTCTCACGTTTGCGGTGCCCTGGTTCCGAAACGAGTTTCTCAAATATCCAGGTGTTTATCGTCCGAAAGAGGGACAAATGAGCCACATGCCGGCCGGGATGATCGCCATGTTTGTGGCTATGGTGGCGCTTGCAGTGTTATACGCATTCTTGTACCAGGGCCGGCTCGGGTCTCTTCGAAGAGGCGCGCTTCGGCGTCCTGATCGCGGTGTTCTTTGAATGTACGTCTGTTGTACACAACCATCTCAATCTCAACATTGGACTCTTATTGACCGTTCAACAGGCGATGGCGTATTCCGTTGAATGGACGTTAGTGGGAATCACTATCGGCCTCATCTATAAACCGGCATAACGCCATAGTGTGAGTGCGCAAGTGAACTGTTGCCGCTCTGATACCTCGAAAAGAACCGCAATCGTCGATCCACGATTCGAGTCTCTTACCAAGGTATAAACGCACCTTCATGCGTCAAGCCAAAGCTGGGAAAGCCAACTGTTCTCCGCCATGGTGTAAACCGTGTCTTCGGCGTGTCTTGTATAGCGTGTCCCCGTATATTCATATTCGATCCCTCTGGCGGCCGCACGGGGCATTACTTCTGCGCCGCCAAAGCGCTCTTGCCGTCGGCAATTCGAACTCCTTTGACATCATCCAGCCGCAGTTCCAATCCCCAGCCATAGAAGTCGTTCGCCAAGGCCACGGCAATCTCGTTCTTGCCCTTTCGCAAAGGCAAATCGAACGAGCCGTTTTCGAGCGACAATCGGCCATCGGGAGTCTTCCTTGCTGTTGGCGGCTGATACAGATTCTTGTCCGCGTAGACCTGCTTGCCATTGACGAAGACCCAGATCTCGCGGCTCCAACCAATGGACACATGCTTGGTCTGGGCCTGGTCTGAATCGATATTTGTCTTCAGCCACGCCAAAGCGCGAACCGTGTGTCCAGTCGGTAATCCCATCTGCCGGCTGAGATTCATCAGCCCTGCGCGCTCGGCGCTCAGCGGCGTCCAGCCCTGGGACGCTACTGGCATTTCGATGTACGAGGGATCCTTGCCATCCGCAAGCGATTCCGAGGCGGAAACAAGCCAGTTGCGCACCAATTGCTTGTCGTCTTCGGTCGAGTCTTTCACTGGGTCCGGTGAAAGCCCGTCGACAAAGTCTGGAGTCACCGTCAGATTCGCAAAGGAACCCGGCCCTTGCATCAATATGCCGCCTTCGAGCACATCGCCTTCCAGCCTTCCGATTGCCAGTGTAGGCGCCGTCATGCCCCCGTTCGCGGGAGGATTGACAAAGACGTTCATCCGCCGCCCGGAGATCACCATTTTGATGTGATTTGGGGTTGTCTCTTGAACGGGTGCCGGCGACTGGTACTGAGGAAAGACATCCCATAGCAGCACCCCATGTGTCTGTGGCGCGTACTGGATGCAATCCACCGCCGCGTCGCACTTGGGCCGTGGCCTCAGGTAAAAATCCTCGTAAGTTTCGTCGTCTCGCCGGCGAAACCCAATTCCTGCGCCCATTGGCCCTCTAGGAATCACATCGAACTCGATCGTTCCGTTGCGAAACTTGAAGTCTTTCAAGACAGCTATTCCCTTGGTAACCGTCATGACCCCAAGCGGATAGCCTTCCGCCGTTTCAAATTTGGCGTTGTCTTTGGTCTCCCAACGATCCGCCGTCATCGGAATGTGCACTGCATCCTGAGCCAAAGCCACGCACGAAGCAAAAAGAACCGTTGCGACAGCGCCGGAGGCTGCCATCCGAATGTGTCTGCCCCGCAGGGCTGGAGCTGAGGTTTTCATGTAACGGATGCTAGCGCGCAATGAGAGAGCCATCCACGGAAATGTCGCAGAATGGAACCGTCAGTTGCCAACCGGTCCAAAACCGCACTGAGTCGCTGCAATCCTCGTAACGCAAACCTTCACGTTCTCGGCATCATCGCCGATACAGAGGCAGAGTTCGCGGCGCGAGGATTCGAACGCGCCTGAATTCGTGCGGTATTCCGGATCCTGTCTCAGCCCGCTGTTGACGCGGAGATGGTGCCCGGTGCATTTCTCTCGGAGATTGACCGAAGGAGAACAAGGATGAATCGATGGCTTGTTGGCGCGATTGCTATTGCCCTGGGTACCACTTCATTGGCTGCGCAGAGTCTGGATGATCTGAATATCCAAATTCACGGTTATGCAACCCAGGGCTTTCTCTACACCACGCAGAACAACATCTTGACCACCAGTTCAAGCGACGGCAGCCCTGAATGGTTCGAAGCGGTGGTCAACCTCGGCGCACAGCCTACCCCCAAGCTGCGCGTCGGCGTGCAAGCTCGTTACTTTCTGTTGGGCAATTTTGGCAACTACGTTTCGCTGGATTGGGCCGCCGCCGACTACAAGTTCGACGACCGGCTTGGCGTGCGTTTCGGCAAGGTCAAGACCCCATCCGGCCTGTTCAACGAAATCCAGGACATCGACCCTTCCTATATGTGGTCGCTCCTGCCGCAGAGCATTTATCCAATATCCAGCCGTAACGGCAACCTAGCCCACTACGGCGGCGTCGTGTACGGAACGGTCAATCTGCAGCAAGCCGGCAAGCTTGAATATCGCGCATGGGGCGGAGAACGGGAAATTGGGGGTGACGATGGTTACTGGGTCAGCTTCGTTGAATCAGGTATCACTCTACCTAGCGGCATCAGCGGCCCCATCGTTGGCGGAGCACTGCATTGGAATACACTGCTCCGCGGCCTGATGCTGGGTGCCTCCTACGCGCATGACAATGCCTGGTCCGGCCCGATCGTCGATACCTACTTGGTGCCCGCCGGCCCCAGCACCGGAGTGACGATCACGACGCCTGGCAACCTTCTGCTGAGCAAGAGCAACACTCCGGATTTCTTCGGCCGATATGAGAAAGATAAGGTGATGTTTGCCGCCGAATACCAGCGCCTTGCAGGCAATCTGTTCTTTCAGGGCGTCGCACCGGCCCCCGAGGACTACAGCATTCGGAGCTGGTATGCCATGGGCAGTTACAAGCTGACTGGCAAACTCATTGGGGGCGTCTACGTCTCCCAGGACTTCGACCGGGCTACAGCGCTGGGTCCAAGTCGTTACTCCAAGGATTGGACGCTCTCTGGGCGCTACGACTTTGGCCAATACATTTATGCCAAGGCTGAAGAGCACTTCATTGATGGAACATCCGTCGGCTATGACGCCGATCTCAATCCGCACGGTCTCAAGCCCGATACCAAGCTAACCATCCTCAAAATCGGCGTCAGCTTCTAGCGGAAGCGGAAGGAGAACATTCCATGAAAAAAATAATCCTTGTTTTCCTGTTGGCTGCTGCCTCGTTGATCTTTGCCACCCACGCGCAGGCTCAGGCGATCATCATTGCCAATCCCAGCGTCAAGTCGGCGGACGTATCCAAGAACGACTTGCGGGACGTCTTCACCGGAGCCGCTTCCAGTCTCAAAGACGGCTCCAAGGTCACACCCGTGCTGCTCAAGCAGGGCGGAGCGCATGAGGAGTTTCTCTCTGAATTCATCGGCAAGAACGACACCGCGTTTCGTGCCACTTGGCGGAGCCTGGTTTTTTCCGGACAGGCCTCCATGCCCAAGTCGCTCGATTCCGAGGCCGCCATGGTCGAATACGTCGCGCGCAATGCTGGTGCCATCGGCTACATCAGCAAAGCAACGCCGCACGAAGGCGTGAAGGTCCTGGCAGTCAGGTAAGAACGGACGAAGTGCGTTCGGTCATCCACAAAAGGTCCTTTGCAAGCAAGATTCATGGAGTCTGTCCCTGAATCCGATTCAAAGGACCGCGATAGCATTCTCCGGAGTCGTAGGAACCGGCCGGAACTCTCTCGGTGTGGTTTTTCATCCAGGAAAGTCCACAACAACTTCTGTTGATTGGGCGATACTCTTGCGGAAAATGCCTTAGTCGACGAAGTCCACCTTAGGCTTGATTGGAATAATCCCGCGCTCGTGCCCTAGTTCCAGCAGCTTGCGAATGGCATCCTGCCCATCCAGACCGTAGCTGAGCGTGCGCTCATTCACGTACATGCTTACAAAGCGGCTGGCGAGATTCGCATCCAGATCACGGGCGAACTGCATCGCATATTCCAGGCCCTGTTCGCGGTTATCCAACCCGTGCTGGATGCTGTCGCGCAATGCCTGCGTTACTGTATGCAGCGTCTCCGGCCCGAGCGAGCGTCGCACGGCATTGCCACCCAGCGGCAGAACCAGCCCAGTCGTCTCGCGCCACCACACACCCAGGTCGATTACCTTGCGTAACCCATTGGTGGCGTACGTCAGCTGCCCCTCATGAATGATCAGGCCCGCTTCGAAATTCCCCGCCTGGATCTCTGGAATGATCTTGTCGAAAGGAACGACCTCGGTCTCGATCTCGGGATTGAAGATCTTCAGCGCAAGGTATGCGGTTGTCAGTGTGCCTGGCACGGCCACGCGAATCTTTGCCAGGTCATCGGTGGTCAGAGGCTTGCTCGAAACCACCATCGGCCCATAACCCTCGCCAACGCTGCCACCGCAGCTCATCAAAGTGTAATTGTCCTGAATGTAGGGATACGCATGAAAGGAGACCGCCGTTACGTCAAAAAACGCCTCATCGATTGCCCGCCGGTTCAGCGTCTCGATATCGCAAAGCGTATGAGTGAACTTGAAGCCGGGCACGCGAATCTTGTTCGTGGCCAGGCCGTAGAACATGAATGCGTCATCGGAGTCTGGACTATGGGCGATCGTAATCGTGCGCACTTCACTTGCCGGTGCCGCGCTGGTCTGAGTACTGCTCACTTTAGGGTGTGTCCTTTCATGCTTCGCGGCCACAGGATGGCCGAGCAATTCATTCGATGCTTCTCACGAACTGAGTGAGCCAGCAAGTTGAAGTGTTTCTGACAGATCGAGCAGACTCGCTTAGCCGTTTTGGCGTCGCGGACGCGAAACCCCGGCCGCAATCCCCGCCGCCGCGCAAACCTTAAGCACTTCCCCGGGTAAGAACGGCAGCACGGCGTGACTAAGGACAGTCATCGGCGGGGTATGGGTCAACATGCCAAACCAGACCGCTCCCATGGCCAGAGTCACCAGGCTGCCCGCGCCCGCCACAATCAGGCCGCGCGAAAAGCCGCGCGCTCCGGCCCGCCATAGCATGGAAACCATTGGCGCCACCACCGAGTAGCTGAGCAGGTAGCCGCCGGTAGGTCCAAGCAATTGCGCCACACCACCCAGTCCGTGCGGTGTGAAGACCGGCAATCCCGCCGCGCCTTCAACCAAATAAGCCAACATCGTCCCCGCCGCCAGCTGCGGGCCCAACAGCAATCCAAGCAAAATCACCGCAAACGGCTGCATCGTCACCGGAACCGGCGTGAACCAAAGGGGGATTGCGACATGCGCGCAAACCGCAACCAAAGCGCTACCCGCGAGCACGATCCCTGCTCCGCGCAGCAAACTGAAAACTGCACTGGGCGACTCGGCGGCTCCTGAACCGGCATCGATCACCACAACATTACGATCCATATTCCCCCTATCGTGTCCACAAGCAGTTAGCGAGATCAGGCGCCGAAACCGGTCATTTTGCCGGCCGCTCCAGTGAATCCACCTGAATTCCATCCGTTTCCCCCATATCGAGGGCCCGGTCCAACTGACGGTTCCGCGCCTTTTGAGTATCGAGATCCGCTGCTTCGGACGCCACCGCACGTTTCTGGCGAGAGACATGCCTCGTCACAGCGACTGCCACGAACAGCAGCGCTCCAACGGAAACGAGCAGTCCGACTACTAACCAACGCATCAACACAACTTCTCGCAGAATACCAGATGGCCGCACCCGGTCAGGTATCTGTTGGCGGATCGAGCAGGTTGCTCCAATCAGCCCTTGCCCGTTCCGCCTCGCTGGGGCAAGATTAACGTGAACCATTTACGGGAGATAACCAGAATGGCAACCCCCATCAAGTTCGGCACCTCCGGCTGGCGCTCAGTCGTCGCCGACGAATTCACAGTCGCCAACATCTGCCGCGCCGTCGCCGGCATCGCCGCCTACGTCAAGACCCAGCCCGAGCCGCATCGCGTGCTCGTCGGCCGCGATCCCCGCTTTCTGGGCGAATCCTTTGTCGACGAAGCGGCGCGCATTCTCCACGCGGCCGGCGTCACGCCCATCGTCATTCCCGACCCGGCGCCCACTCCGGCCATCGCCTACGCCGTTCAGCAACTCAAGACTTCCGGCTCGATCAACTTCACTGCCAGTCACAATCCTCCGGAATACAACGGCATCAAGTTCTCCACCCACGACGGAGCCCCCGCATTGCCCGAGGTGACCAGGCAGATCGAGGCGGCCATCGTCGCACTGGGCGATAATCCTCAGATTCCCCGCAACAACGACCCTGAGCCCAACTTCGAGACGACCGATGTCAAGCCCGCTTACCTGGCCCGCATTGCCGAACTGGTCGATCTCAAGACCATCGCTGCCTCCGGCATCAAAGTTGTCTTCGACCCCTTCTGGGGAGCAGGTCGCGGCTACAGCTGCCACATCCTCCGCCAGGCCGGTGTCGTCGTTGAGACCGTACACGATTACCGTGATGTCCTCTTTGGAGGCCATGCGCCTGAGCCGGACGATCACCTGCTCGCGGACGCCAAAACCCGGATGCACGAGAAAGGCGCCAGCCTCATCATCGCGACCGACGGAGACGCCGACCGCTTCGGCATCGTCGACTCCAACAGCACCTTCATCCAGCCCAACTACATCATCGCCCTGCTCTTCGATTACCTGGTGGAGACGCGCGGCTGGAAGAACGGCGTAGCCAAGTCCGTCGCCACCACCAATCTCATCAACGCGCTCGCCGATTACCACAAGGTTCCGCTCTATGAGACTCCCGTGGGCTTCAAATACATCGGCGAACTGATCCTGCAGGACAAGATCGCCATAGGCGGAGAAGAGTCAGCCGGCCTGACCATTCGCGGCCACGTTCCCGAGAAGGACGGCATCATCGCCGGCCTGCTCGTCGCGGAAATGGTCGCACGGCGTGGCAAATCCCTCAGCGATCAGCTGGAAGAGTTATTTGATAAAGTAGGTTCCTTCTATCCAGTTCGAGAGAACTTTCACTTGACCCCCGAGGCTAAAGCCCGCTTCACTGAGAAGTTGAAGGTAGATCCCACCGAGCTCGGCGGACGCAAAGTTACAAGCGTCGTCCGCACCGATGGCCTCAAGCTTGTCTTGGACGATGGCTCTTGGGTTTGCTACCGCCTTTCGGGCACGGAGCCAGTAGTCCGCGCCTACACCGAGTCTCGCGACCAGAGCCACATGTCCTCATTGAGTGCTGCTGCCAAGGAATTCGTCCTGAGCTAGAACCGCGTGCCCCAGGTCTATCTCTTGAGATCTGGGAACTTCAAACCAAGGCCGAAAATGTCAGAAACTCCACAGAGCGCGACCCCAACCCCCTCGCTAAGGAAGCGCGTCTGGACCGAGTACCTGTCGAACCGCCGCCGCATTGGCACAGTCGCCGCCGTGCTGGTTGCGTTGTTTTTAGCCTGGCACGTAGTCAACGGCCGCAATGGACTCAATAGCTGGCAGCAAAAGCGCGCCGAAGACAAAGCGCTCGCGCAGGAGATTGAACAACTCACCGCAGAGAATGCGCGCCTGAGCCAGCACGTGGACCGGCTGAAATCCGACCCGGGCGCCATTGAGCACGAGGCGCGTGAGCGGCTACACTACGCGCGGCCAAACGAGATCATTTACGCTTTACCGGCTCAAAGTCAGCCGCCAAACACGGTGCAGCCTGCCGAGGCAAAATAGTGCTGTGAACGAACCGCGCTAAAATCGGAAAACCCAAAACTTGGTCCCCCACACCTGCTCCCATCCCTTTGCGCCCGGTCCCCGCGGCTCAGAAATACTCACAACTACACGAGCCCCGGCATCCGAGAAGTTCTTGAGCACTGCTTTTTGCGTTTCCGGCGATGAATTCCAGAAAGCATCGTAATCGATGTGCTGCGTCTCCAGCAGCGACCCCCCGAGGATGCCGACAATCTGCAAGTGATCTATGTACGCCCAGGTGCTCAGCGTTGCGCTGACCAGATCCGAAGCGATCGCGACTTTGTCTCCTGGCTTAAGGCCGGCTTGTCGCAGATACTGCCCCAACACCCACTGATCTTGATTGCAGAAGATCCGATGATAGACAACGTTCCCAACGACATCCCGCACCGGATCCTTCTCATTCGCCAGCAGATTCAACGCGCACCCAGCAATCAGAATCCAAGTCAATGTCGAATGGCTCGTTGCTTTCGATCCCTTCTGCACCGCTGCGGCGTTCTCAGCCACAATCCGGAAAAGAAAGGCGAGCAGGAGCATTGCCACAAACGCGGCAATATAACGGGACTCAAGAATCACAAGCAGATAGACAGTGATCCCACAGGTGCTCAACAGAATGACCGGCCAGAGACTGCGGCCCAGCCGCCATTCCATCTGTTCCGGTCGTCGAATTCGTGTAAGGATCCCCGCCAGAATCAACGCCAGGAACACGATCTGCAATCGAAGCATCTTCAACAGCCGCAAAACATTCCCGCCAATGGCATGAATCTGCATCTTCAAACTAAAGAACCGCTTGACCCCTGCATAGTAGTAAGGCGGATTGAAAAACGGCCCGAATGTCACAGGAAAGGGCCCATCGAAGATGTACACATGCGGCATCTCCGAAACCATCTTCACCGGGTGCAGAGGA
>Ga0302315_10006178_pt1 | contig 10045 bp, 14 predicted proteins | sample III_Palsa_N3_1_FD_200532 | JGI IMG/M metagenome (GOLD analysis project Ga0302315, IMG submission 200532) | Peat permafrost microbial communities from Stordalen Mire near Abisko, Sweden - III_Palsa_N3_1 | ecosystem: Environmental > Terrestrial > Soil > Palsa > Peat permafrost | place: Sweden... | reverse complement strand
TATTTGAAGCAAGGGAGTGCATCGCAATCGGGAGTAACTCCCGGGGGAAGTGTTTCGGCGTTCACAAGGACGGTAGCATCGCTTTGCTCAGGTGCGGGCCTGATGACTTTCGAAACCTTGACCCAGGTTCCGGCAGGGAGAAGAAACTCTCCTTCAGGGTCCCCTTTATCTTCAGTTGTCTCGTCATAGATGCTCATTTTTATTCCCGGTTGCTTCGTGGGCAAATTAATGGTCCAGAGCGCGCCTCCCCCAATGGGTAAATATCCTTTTGTTCTATTTATATCGATCGATGTACTTAGGAAGTTTGGAAAATAATAGTAAGCATTTTCTACTGGCACAAGATCAGACCCTCGAAATACAGGGAATCCTCGCGGAATTGCTGGAAACTTTGTAATGGCGCTTTTGATGGCCCGAGTGACTTCATCGATTTTTGCTAGGTCTGTCCCCTTTGGCAATCGGGCATTTCTCAATCTAAGATTGATGGGGAGATAGCCGGAGCCTTGATAAGATCCGATCGCATCCAGCTCAGAGTGAGTTAACTGAAGAGGTCCTTTTGAGAAGTAGTATCCGGCCCATTGGTCGGTGTTCCACAGAGCGGGAGACTCGTCTTTCACCCCTTTATAAGAGTCAATCCACGATGTGACGTCTTTAGAGTCAAACTGGTAGATTTGCTCTGCACCCGGAGAGGATGAAGCAAAAGACCGTACAACTTCAAGGATACACTTTTCCTGAGGAGATAGAGAGATGTCATCAAATGAATAGGAACCTACGCTAGCGACGCAAGCGCAGACCGCGAAAACGAAAAAGCTGCTAATGAAGGTCTGACACCTTGGAATCATCCTATAGGCTTATCGGCCAAATTGAACCTCTACAAAAGGCTCGTTTGTGGTGTGTTAGCTCTGACACACGCCGAAAAAGTAATATTTGCCCCCTGCGCGCCAGCTGGGAACTCTGGGGCGCCCTAACCAACTCTGTCCGTAATGACCTGAAATCACACCTATTTAGTCAAACTGCTCGAAAACCTTCGATCATTTACGGACTTAAACTTACTTGTTTTGTATAACAAGCATGTGATATAATACCTGCATGAAGGCGGTTCTCTTATTCGAAAATCGTCGGATTTTTAGGACTGCTGAGGGCCGAGGGATCGTCATGGCGATGGACCTTTATGAGCTGCCCGCTGGGAGAGCTAAAAGCTCCGATGTGCCATATCGGTTCAGCTGGATTGCCTTTGACAAAGAGTATCCCGAGCAACGGGTTCTCTTTGACTGCCATCCTCCGAAAGGACCGCATTTTCACGTCGATGGGGATGACGAAGGCCAAAGTTTTAAGTGGACCTCGATCGAAGACGCGATTGCACTTTTTGAGAATAAGGTGACGAAGCGATTCGGCGTTTTAATGGAGCAACCAGACGATTCTGGAGAAGAAAAGGAGTGAAGACAATGGAGACTTTTACATTTCGGTATCAGCCCAAAGCGACTCCAAAGGACCTTTTTTCAAGGCTGGAGAAAGCCGCGAAAACAAAAGTGCGAGACATTGAGAAAGACCAGACTTCATCGAATTCGATTCCTGCAATTCTTTCGACGATGAGCGCGGGCCGGATTCAGCTCTTTTATGCCATTGCCGATGAGAAGCCGGATTCGATTTATCAGCTGGCTCAGTCTCTCCATCGGGATCAGGCCAACGTCATTCGCGACGTGCGAGTCCTTGAAGGCTTAGGGCTTATCGAACTTCTAACCGAAAAGGACGGCGAACGGGAGAGGTCACGTCCGGTCGCCCTTTACGATCGCCTGGTTTTCGACTTTGGCGAGGTACGAGCAAAAGAGTCATTGCCTCGTCGAGGAAGTCCTAAAAAATCAGCGGCCTCTTGATTGCCCCGTGGAACTGATGAGTGCCCTGTTCAGTTTTCCGAGGCTCATCATGTGTTGCTGATGGTACGACGCACGCTCTGCCATCGACATCGTCAGATGGGCAAGTGGCGCGCCTCCGAACCTACAAGTCACGGTTGCGAGCGCGATTAAAGTCGGAACAAGGTAACGCATGTCCATAAAACATCCCCTCTTTTAGCGACGATCATCAAGGGCCAGCTTAATGGTCGATCTTTCGTTTTTTCCACTGAGCTGCGTACTCTCGTACTACTGTCAATGGTTCGACCAGGTTAGATCGACTCCAACCAATTAATTCAAAAGCGTTTCAAGGACTTAACAAAACCTTGAGACGCTTTTTCTTTTTAGACGACTGCATTTTCGTCCTTCATGGGACATTTCATCCCGAAGATTGTGCGCGAAGCGGATCACTTACTTTAAGAGACTCAAACGAGCGTTCGCAATTCTTTGCTCACGATTTCAAATGCCCGTTCAGCATTGGTGTCAATCATCGTTTTACCTAGACCCAACTTCGCGCACATTGCTTGATAAAGTCCTGTGTCCTTCTCGATCATCTTGGCGGCATGTGGGGCAAAGCTCGGATTGGGTAGAAGGCTCGTCAATAGGCTGTCCAGTGCGAAGCTACCTGCGCCACCTCCTGGCAAAACACTTTTTAGGGCCTCCACGTTAAGCCCTAGTTCCAACCCTATTTTCAAACCTTCTGCTGCAATGGAAAGGTTTGCGAAGTTCATGACATTAGAAAGCGCCTTCGCTTTCTGTCCGCTACCGACTGGACCCATTAAGGCCACTGAATTTCCAAAAGTTTCAAATAACGGCTTAACCCGTTCATATTCCTTAGGGCCTCCTCCAACCATAACGGCAAGCTTTCCTTCCAGGGCGCCCTGTCTTCTTCCAGAGAGCGTTGCGTCGATGACATAGATGGATTTTTTGCGCCCCTGTGCTTCAAGCTTCAACATTGTATCGACAGAGATTGTGCTATGAATCGCGACAATTCCTTCAGGCTTCATATTCTCTAGAATCCCATTTTCTCCAAGCATTACTTCGTTCACATCTTTATCGTCGAAAACACAAACTCCTATTACATCAGACGATGCACTGAGTTCTGCAAGTCTGTTAACGATCTGCACAGCTTGATTACGAAACGGCGCAATACTTTTTTCGTCGTGCGCATATAAAATGGTAGGGAAGCCTCCGTTGATAATTCTTTGAGCGATTGCGCTCCCCATATTTCCAAGGCCGACAAAACCGACTTTTAAAGATTTCATATTATTTTCCGATCAGATCTTCGATGCTGCTTTTATGCTGAATTGTCTCGATCACCTCGACGTAATGAACTTCAAGTCTCCGGAATTGAATACGCCAGCCGTGTTCGGTGCGAACTAAATTGTCGTGAAACGTGCAGGCGTCAAATAGATGCCAAGGAGTGCCAACATTTGTGCGCCCAACATGGGTTGCAAGTAAATCATGCCGAGCGGTAGCGGTATCGCCTTGAATCTCAACTAAAGGAAGTCCCAGCATGTGCTGCCATTTTTTGAATGCGCCATTCATTACTCCTTTGCCGTTTTCATCCCCGCGCATGACCTTCGCAAGTTCTTGGTAAGAGAACTTTCCAAACCCGGGACCTGCTTGAGTATAATCGACGGTCGCATCGGGGGCGAAAACTCGGTCCCATTCGGCTAAGATTTGATAATCGTCGCCTTGATGACTATCCTGTCCCGCAGCGTACCTCGCTAAAACGTCCTGAATCTCTATCCGATCTAACAGATATCGAACTTGATCTTCTCTACTCTTATTTTCCATTGAAAACCTCGATAATGGACAAGGTATCATATAGATACTTGGTGTAAATTAGGCACTAATACGTTACTAGGTAACCTATGGGGAACTTCGATGACTAAAAAAGCTGCTTTTTCGGCCACCTTGCCGAGTCAAGTGCTGCTGGATCAGCTCGCGGATAAATGGACGATTCTCGTATTAGCCGCTATTTGTGACAAGCCCGTCCGGTTCAATGAAATTAAACGCAGAGTGGCTGGCGTATCCCAGAAAACTTTAACGCAATGCCTGCGCAAGCTTGAGAGGAATGGATTGCTGGAAAGAACAATTCTTCCTACGGCTCCACTGGGTGTTGAGTATGCTGTCACGCCTCTGGGGCAAACACTTTCCAAACCATACGAAGCACTCTGTCAGTGGACTGCAACATACATGCCCGAGATTATCAAGGCACAAAGGAAATTTGATCACGCTGTACAGCGAAAGAATGATCATTGAAGTCATGTGACTCGTGTGCAAAGCGTGTTTGGATCGTCGGTAACTTGGACTACCACAGACGCAAGCTGCGTGACCTCGCTATACAGTTATACAGTCCGAGTTAGTTTCCTTTTCAAAAAACAAGTCGTTCGACTGCTGCTTCTGCATTGGGTACAGCAGTCCCCTCGAGCGGAGGAATATTTAAACCCTCAATTCGAACTGTCTGCACATCCTCGATTCCAATGAACTTCAAAATCTGTCGCAAATAAGGGTCCACGAAATCCCAAGCTTTCCAAGGACCATCGGTGAAAACTCCTCCTGAGGCGACAATCAAAACGGCCTTTTTGTCTTTCGCTAAGCCCACTACCCCGGACTCCGTGTATTTGAAAGTTACGCCGGGACGAACAACGAGATCGATCCATGCTTTCAGAAGAGAGGGAATTCCGAAGTTCCACATAGGCGTTGCGATCACGAGAAGATCCGAGGCCATGAGTTCAGCAATGAGCTGATCTGAAAGTCGGCCCGATTCTTTGTGTTCTTGAACTTCCACTGGGTCCCTCGATGCAATTGCCTTTAATGTGCTGTCATCCAGGTGTGGCGTTTCATTTTTTGCTAAGTCTCGAAATACCAATTGAGCGTTTGGAAACTCAGAGCGAAGCCTTGCTGATAGTTTTTCAGTCACTTTACGGCTGGCTGACACCCCTGTTCTGGGGCTTACTTCGACAATTAAAATTTGTTTCATTGTTAGGTATTTCCTTTCGCTTGATTTGATTAATATTTTTTATTACTTTTCGTTGAGGGCATTCCACGCAGCCAGGGAGTCCATGTAGTCCCTCCAGTGAGCAACTTTCCTGTTTTCTATTTTAATGATTGAGCAAAATCGATTGTTGTACTTCACGCCGGTCGCGAGAATGGTTCCGTGAACTTCGTATTCGATGACGACAACGCGACCGTTATCTGTCTTGTGGGCAATCAACTTATCAGCAGACTGAAGTTTGATGTAGTCACCGTAGCCGCTGAACTGCTCCATCAGGTCGGTGCGCCCTTTGATAATGCGAGGCCAGCCAGGAAAGTCGTAGAGGACCTCATAGATCACATTGTCAGTAACGCCGTCGAAAAAGTGTTCGCCATCGACGAGGCCTTCTAGTGCCCCGCGAACCAGATCGAAGTAAGGTTTGGATGCTTCGTATTCCGCATACTTTTTTTTCTTCATAAAGAACTCCGGTGATGTATTTAGTGTTTCCTGACACTTACTAATGTATAGTTACATCATAAATTATGTGCTCCGAAAAAAGAAGGAGGCACATTCAACTCGGTTACGAACATGGAGGTAAGCCATGAAAAATAGAAACAAAACCAAACAGTTAGACCCAGGCTATGTCTGTGGGAGTAAAGATCCGATGGCGGTTCGTGAGTTACTTACAAAGATTGGCGACAAGTGGAGTATTTTTTTGGTTCTGACTCTCGCAAAAGTTCATGGAAACCGTGCTCGGTTTTCGGAATTAGAGAGATCTGTTCCGGGTATCTCCCAACGAATGCTGACTCTGACATTGCGAAACTTAGAGCGGGATGGACTGGTTGCAAGAGAAGTATTCCCAGAGGTTCCTCCTCGGGTCGAATATGAGCTAACGACTCTTGGGAAGAGCCTGCTTCGCCCATTTGAGGGACTTGTTGATTGGGTAACTGCGAACTGGGAAGATGTGAAGAAAGCGCAGTCTAAATTTGATACCAGGTAGATCGAACTTAGTTATTTCCAAAATTCGACCATAAAAGCAAAGCCTTCACTGAATCCCTATTTTCTAGAAAGGAATAAAATAATTGCAGCAATGAATGAATCGCGTCGATCGTGTGGGACATCGTAGCCAGAAAACACATTTATACGGGGATCATCTTGCCTGTCAATCTTCCCTATGTTATTTGGAGTTCGAAGAGATTAAACCGAAGCAAATCTTCAAACTTCCGCGGCTTCGGGTCCCAAAAAGATCAATCTTATTGAAGTTATTTTTCTAATCAAAAGAAAGGTAACTTCATATGCATATCAGGCCCCGGTTTTTCTATTTATTTTTAGCTTCGCTTGCCTTCCTTCCGAAGGCTTTCGCCAGTCCAACAAGCTTTCAGTGCACCTACGACTCAAGCGACAACTTGGCGGTGAAATGTCACACGATCTCCGATCAGCCATTCGAGTTCTCTTTCACGACAGAGGAGTTCCTCAGCACTGTACAAAGGACCGTCACGATCTACGGTGACCTTTCTGTACAGCCCGGTTGCGACGACGCTTATGAGCCCTACACAGGCTCTCCATGCCCACCAACTTCTTATACGTTCCTAGTCTCTTCAAAACTTTCGTATCAAGCGTTGAAAAGCCTTCTTACTTCCGTCAGTTCGGCGCAACTATTTGGAGTTGGTCAAATCGAGTGTGAAAGTGATTGGACATGCAGCATTGTCATCTCAGGGTTGGAATCCTAAAGAATATGAGAAAACTGATATCTTCGACTTGGACCTGGCTGATTATCCAAACTCTCTTCAACGTCTCGATCTCGTCTTTTACGTACGCTGAGGGGTTAGGAGAAATAATCGATATAGGAAAATACCGTTCTCGTTCGGTACTTCCAGATCCGTACGAAAAGCCATGTCCCGACACGCCTGTTAAACTCTTGCACCTCGAAGGGAACCTTTATCGCCACACGATTGGATCGCCAGCTTTCTACAGCGGATTGGTTCTGATCACGCAAGAAGGGGCTCTTATTATTGATCCAGCTCGAACATGCACCGCGCTGAAACTCAAAGAAATGATCGACGAAAAATTTCATGTGCCTGTAAAGTATGTTGTCTATACTCATGGGCACTTCGATCATATCGGCGGAGGACAAGTTTTTCAAAATGCGGGCGCTCAAGTCGTCGCGCAGAAAAATGCGCTTGAGCCGATCATTGGAGAGCGATTACCTACCGCTCTTCCTAATATCGTCTTCGACCAGGAGATGGCACTAAATATCGGTGGAGAATCGGTCCTACTTCATCATGCGCCCCCAAGCCATTCCGATAGCATGACATTTGTCTATTTTCCGAAATACAAAGCTCTGCAATGTACCGATATTTGCGGATCCGATTCTCTTCCTTATGGGGAGCTACCTGACTTTTATTATGACGGATGGGTTGAGGCTCTTACATGGATTCAGCGCCTTGATATTCGTTGGATCGACGACGGGCACCATCAGCTCGCCACAAAGGAGCAGCAATTATTGCAGCTGCGCTATCTCCAGGAACTTCACACTCAAGTTCTCGACTTAGTAAGGGGTGGTGAATCCTGGGAGCAAATCTATCACGATATCAAGTTCAAGGACGTTTACAAAAAATGGACAGACTTCGAAAGCTATCACCTCTCGAACACCCGTGGGATGTATGAATGGATCAGCCTGCATCGGCGGGGAGATTGGTAAATGACCACAAAATGTAAAAGTCGCTACTGAGATATGCCGGCTAAAAATGTTTGATCGCTTTCTAATTGCTTAAAAAGCCAATTTGAAAATGATTGCACCGCGGGATCGCGCCGAAACTCGGGATGACTGACAAACCACAAAGGACGAGTAAGAACGGGCCGACTCCCTGTTATGCATTGAAGATTAGGGTTTTGATCGCCCATAAAGCGAGGGAGAAGTCCCGTCCCTAAGCCTTGTCCAACTGCAGTTTCCATCGTGATGTAGCTACTGACATGCAAAAGCTGCTTTCGTTTCTTTGTCTTGGATCTGAGCCATTTTTCTTCAGGAATAGATGCAAGCGACGTTTCGTAACCGATCCAATCTGATGAAAATGGAGCGATACGCTTTCGGTATCCGGAGACCCCGATTTCAGAAACTTTTTTTGTGAGAAGCGACTTTGAATGCTCTTCTCGATGAAGTCTAAGCGCGGCGTGAAACCCTCTTTGAGATAGATTCACATTTTGATTGGAACCGTTCAATTCAATCGAAATATTAGGAAACTGTTCTTTGAAACTTTTAAGCCGATGCAGGAGATATCCGACCAAGGACTCGATCGTCGTCAAGCGCACAGTTCCTACTATGGAAGACGAGGGTAAGCTTTGACCAAGCCCTGAAACTGCTTTCTCCATTACCTTTCCAACATGGAAATAAGGCTCTCCTTCTGGGGTAAGTTCATACACTCCCGAATCGTTGGAAAATATTGAATGCTTAAGATCCATTTCAATTCGTTTCAAAATACGAGAGACGGTGCTTTGATTAAGCCCCAATCGTCGCGCAGCCGCACTGAGGGTCTGGGTTTCTCGTATAGCTACTATAACCTCGTAATCACTCCAATTTAGCATCTATGCTTTTTTGCATAGATATCATGCAAAATCAATGGTCGATCGATAGGTTCGAATTGGCTACACCTGCGACCAACAAAAGGAGCAAGCCATGAAATCAAATACCGTTCTCGTGACCGCCGCTATCGTTTTAGGGTCGCTAGTAAATGCAAAGGCTGAAACACCGAAAACGCTATTTGAGCTTTCCGGGGTAGAAAAGCCTCAGCTCAAATTTGATCAGTCCGTACTTGTTATCATCGATGCTCAACAAGAGTATGAGACAGGACAGCTCCCCTTAGTTGGCGTTAAAGAAGCAGTGGCTTCAATTCGAAATCTCCTTACTGAAGCGAGGAAAAAAGGAATTCCTGTAGTCCATGTGATGCATGAAGGAAGCGCAGGAGGACTCTTTGATCCCAATACACCGGCCTTCAAAAGCATCGCCGGTCTTGAACCCAAGTCCAAAGAAACCGTGATCTTAAAACACCTACCTGACGCATTCGCGGGAACAACTCTCGCAAAGGAACTGGAAAAGATCGGGAAAGAGCGAACCCTCATTTTAGTAGGGTTCATGACTCACATGTGTATTTCTAGCACTGCCTCAGCAGCTCTCGACTTAGGATTTCAGACCGCCGTTGTAAAAGACGCCGTCGCGACTCGCGATCTACGGGGCCCAGATGGGGAAACGGTTCCAGCTCAGCAAGTAAATCAAATAAGCCTTGCCGCACTTCAGGACAGAATTTCCTGGATTGTTGGGAGCACTGATCTTTTGACAGAACATTCGAAATAAATATGAGTTCAAGCACCAAAATACCCAGATGAATTCTAAGGAGTCATTATGTTAAAGTTTATTTCTATCATCCTCTTACTCGCGATACTGGACTGGACCACGGCGCTAGCCTCACCTGGTGATCATCAACCACAGAAAATATTTGGCGCTCTATTGAGCAACAAATGCACGCAAGGACCATTTTGTGTCTGGGTTGGCAAAAGCTACAGTATTGAGATCCAACTCGATATCCGGGATCCGCTCTTAATCCAACGCGTAAACGATCTGTTGGCCGAACATCATCCAGTGATGGTTGACGCGATGGGGGCGTTTCTCAATCAGGACGACACTGTTTTCTGGGTTAGCGATATTAGCAGCTCTAATTAGTGATCATGGGGTTGCGATTCCAAGGATGCGGTTAGCGAAAACTATCGCCCCACCAAGGAGAACAACCCAAAAAGCCCCTGCCCTAATTCTCTGTGGGATCGTTTTTTCGTATGTCCCGACGACTTCCGCCACGTCGATTACTTTTCCGTCAATTGCTTTGTAGAATTCCGTACGGCCAGCGCGTGGAACCAAGTCAATCGGATCACGAAGAGCAAATAGGCGAAACCGATAGTGATGTGCCGAATCCCAAAATCCAGGGTTAGGTCCGAGGTACCCCGAAAAGAAAAAGCTGTTCAAACCTTGGCGAACATTCAACGGACTGCTGAGTATTTTCTTTTTGGGCAAGTTCTCCGGTAATTCCGTTACGGACGGATCGATTCCATAGACCAACCAGTGAACAATCGATTTCGGGGTCGGGACATCGTGATCCTCACAGATCAAAGCAAATTCCCGAGTGCCCTC
>Ga0302315_10006177_pt1 | contig 10045 bp, 9 predicted proteins | sample III_Palsa_N3_1_FD_200532 | JGI IMG/M metagenome (GOLD analysis project Ga0302315, IMG submission 200532) | Peat permafrost microbial communities from Stordalen Mire near Abisko, Sweden - III_Palsa_N3_1 | ecosystem: Environmental > Terrestrial > Soil > Palsa > Peat permafrost | place: Sweden... | reverse complement strand
GGAGGAGCGATCGCTGTTGCTGCCGTTGCCGGATAATCCCTTTCCCACCGAGGAGCGGTTCGACGCGATCGCGCGCAAGTCGCCGTACCTGCGCTTCGATCTGAACGATTACAGCATCCCGCACACCCACGTCGGCCGGCCCTTGGAGATCCTCGCCACGCTCGAGCGGGTGCGCATCGTGGACGGTCTGGAGACCATCGCCGACCACCCGCGCTGCTTCGGTCGCGGTGAGCCGATCGAGGTGCCCGGCCATATCGAGGACTTGCTCGCCCATAAACGTGCTGGGCGCGAACACCGCGCGCTCGACCGGCTGCACCACGCCGCCCCCGGATCGAAGAAGTTTTACCAGCTTGCCGCCGAGCACGGCGTGCACTTGGGTGTCCTCACCCGCGGGCTGCTGCAGATCCTTGATACCCATGGTGCCGACGCGCTCGCCCAAGCCATTGATGCCGCGCTCGCCGAGAACGCCGCGCACTTGAGCGCCGTGCGTCACTTCATCGATGCCCATCTCGCCTTGCGCGGTGAGCGCCCGCCGATCGCCGTCACCCTGCCGAACGATCCGCGCCTGCACCTCACCGTGCGGGCACACGACTTACGCGATTACGAACAACTCACCACGGAGCCGACCGATGGACACGAACCCGCCGAACGAACCACTGAACCTTGAGAACCTGCGCGAGCGTCTGCTGCGCCTCGGCCTGCACGGGCTGCTCGCCAACGTCGAGACCGTCATCCACGAACCCTGGCTACGGCAGGTGCTGCAAATCGAGGAGGCCGAGCGCTCGCGGCGCAGCTTCCAGCGGCGCCTGAAAGCCGCTCGGTTACAGAAGTACAATCCGATGGCCGGCTTCGAATGGACCTGGCCCACGTATTGCGATCGGCCGCTGGTCGAGGAGCTCTTCTCCTTGAGCTTCATCGAGGAGCCGGCCAACATCGTGCTGATCGGTCCGAACGGCATCGGCAAGACGATGATCGCGAAGAACCTGCTGCATCAGGCCATCATGCACGGCCACACGGCCCGCTTTACGCTCGCCTCCGACATGCTGCACGACCTGGCCGCCCAGGACTCCTCAGTCTCGCTCGCGCGCCGACTGCGTCGCTATACCAGCCCGGGAATACTCGCGATCGATGAGGTCGGGTACCTATCCTACGACTCGCGCTATGCGGACCTGTTCTTCGAGGTCATCACGCGCCGCTACCAACGCAATCCCGTCATTATTACGACCAACAAACCGTTTAGCGAATGGACCAAAGTCTTCCCGAACGCTGGCTGCGTCGTCACCCTCGTCGATCGGCTCATGCACAAAGCGGAGCTCTTGAAGCTCGAGGGCAAGAGCTATCGCTTCAAAGAAGCCGAGGAACGCACGGCTCGTAACGCGAAAGCCCGTGCCGGAAAAAAGCCGAAGAAATCCTAACCGAGACTGCCCACCATGCAGCCACTGAATCCGCAGACCTGTGATACCCCAAAGGAATTATCAGATAAAGCCGTCGCGCGGCTCATCAAGCGCCTGCTCTACATCACCGCGACGCTCGACCGACATTACCGCGCACAGCGACTCCGACTCGAACCATCGCGCTGCGTGATGCATCCACATCGTGAATGCAACTGCGCCGACGACGTGCCCGAATCCGATCCACCGTTCTAAAGTTCTCACCGCCTTGAACGCCAGAGCGGCCTCGGCCGTTCAAGCTCGCCACTCAAATCCGCGTGTCATCCCCAATCCGCCGCGATTTTACGCCACCGCTAACAACCCCAGAAATACAGCGGAACGACAACCAGAATTGATCCACGCGAGGGCCCAAGCGTGGATTAGCGGAAGGTGAAACGCGTCGGCCGCGAAGGCTCCAACAACGAGTAACCCGAGCGTCAAAAGGAGCCCTGCCGTAATGTGGAAGGCCTCACGACCCCAAGCAGTCGGAGGCCAGCGGCCGCTTCAGAGCAAGTGCAACTTCGGCCGAATCCAATGGCGAACCCTTACAAGCGGGATCAGGAATTCAACCGTAAGTCGAGCGAGCCGAACAGCTCAAAGCGCTTTGGCATGACGACGATTCCCGACCGTAACGCGGAAGATCGCCGTGAACGATTTAGAGTGCAGCGCTTTCGCCGCTTCGGGCACGGATCGCTCGCGCAATAAACTCCCACGCCTGCTCTTTCAGCTCCCCTGGGTCCACGCGACTTACCCGCCCGAAGAATGGCGCGCAGCGCGCGACTGCATAGGGATCTCCAAGGAGGTCTTCCAAGCAAACTTGCCGCCAACGACGGACTAGATCATCAGCCTCTGCGGCCGCTGGATCCGAGTGTGCGGCGATAAGTGCGCTTGCGTCGCTTAGGAGTCCTTTGACTATCGGAGCGCGAGGCGATGCCTTGCGGGCGGCAGCGAGAAACTCTGCAACCGATTGGACCAAGATAGGCGGGCGCTGCGCAGGATCAAAGGATTCTTTTGGTCCCCTAGATCGCGCTTCTGCGCCGAGGGAGTAGAACTTGTGAGTTACCGTTGAGTTCCAGTCCAACAGCCGCAGCGTGCGCTCCCGCACGCCGTGACGCAAAAGTATTGCGTCGTGTTCCTCGATCAGTCGTTGTGCGTCGGGCGAAGCCGGATCGGCTCCTTGATCTGCGAGGCTTTTCACTTGGAAAAATAACGCGTCCTGCTCTTCCACGAATGCCTTGGTAGCCGCTGCGTCGGCCGCATGCATTGTCCACCAGGTTATCCACGCGCGCTCTTCGTCGGGCGTAACAAGTTCGTTAATCAAATCTCTCATTATTGACGTCGCGCTTTGCATACCTATACTCCCGCCCCCATCGAGCGTTTTGATGAGATTGCACAGATCGTCGATGGACAAATCATGACGACATTGCAGTCGGTGCCGAGCGGCCTCCACGCAAGCCAGTGCGCGCTTGGCGCCAGCAATTTTCGCTTTCCAGGCGTTAGCCTGCAGTTCGAGCATTCGGGCTACCGGCGGCGAGTGGTCGCACATGACGGTGCGAATTTGCGAGAGGGTCCGCCCTAACCCCTTTAAAATTACAATGGTGTTTAGGCGTATGAGATCTGATGGGCCATACCGACGCCATCCGTTAGCGGATCGCCTCGGACAGAGAAGACCCTCCCGCTCGTAGACGCGCAGCGCCCGCACCGTGAGTCCGGTACGCGCAGCGCAAGCGGCCGCTGATAACCATTTATTTTGGCGTGCTTTGGCGTCCATAGTTCCTGTGAAGACTTTAAGCTATGACCTTAGGTCCGGCTCAAGCTGAAAACTCAGGTTTTTAGATTAACGGCATAGATGGCGCGGGAATCTCAGCTCTACGGCAAGCATTTTATCCGCTCGAATAATTCAAATTGGCCGATTGGAGGCGCTCATCGGGGCGCCGCATGCCGAATATAAAGTAACCATTCCTAGAGATGGGCTTATCGACCCCGCTTCTTCCGGGATGCCGCCCGATGACGTCTCGAGGGTGCTGCTATAGCAAGTGGCAGCGTCGTGTCACCTTCCACCGCGTCAAGCACGGGCGGCCAGAGCTTCGCCGCTGAACGCTGCTTAAACCAACGATGCATAGCGACGTCCTCGACGGCGTATTCCCCGTGCGCCGATTTCCAGGCTATGGGCGGTTGCCGAGTTCGGAGTGACTCGAGCGCTTTTTGGGCTCTTGCGATGCCTATGCGTTCACCAGTCGCGGACGAATAGAACTTCAACGCTGCCGCGTCGTAAGGTCGAAACTTGGCGCCCATCACCAGAAGCCGCCACAGTACGGCCTGCTCCAATGGCCTCAACCCCAGGTAGTCGTAGTCCATCTGCTTTTGGTCAAGGGATTCCCGGTCGCGCGCCGCAACCAGTACGGCCTCCTCAGGCCGTTGAGAACTTCCGGAGAACGGACTCAATACCTGGCCCAACGCCTCCAAGAAGAACTGCGGGCGTGCGTCAAAATGCTGAAATGCCTCAAGCAGTGTTGCGCGGTTGACCGGGCGAAGTGCAGTGTGATGTTTTTCGATGGCTTCCGCGACGAACTCGATGAAGTCGTAACCCAAAACCGGCATGGGCTTGATCTGGGATCCGTAAAAGGGAGCCGCCGCCGTGTGCACCAGGCGAAGGAGTTTGTCACGGTCCGACCCCGACATGATCAGCATCAGCCGAACTTTACCGGGACTATTCATCTGGTCCCGCGCGGATTTCAGTGCCGTCATCGTTGCCTCTCCCATTTCGCTGGTGAGCGCATGCTGGGCTTCATCGACGATGAGGGCGATTGGGGCGCCGGCAGCGAGGTGGAGCGCATCGAGCGCAGCAGGTAGGGTAGCCCCATCTAACTGTCCGACACTGCGCGGATCGAGTTCGAGAATCCCCCCTACCTTGAGCTTGGAGATGCCTTGGCTCTTCGCTAGCTTGGTCAAGACACCCTGGAACGACTGCAACGCCTGGCCAATTGCGGACGACACTAGAATTCCTGGATTTCGACGCGGCGCCGACCAAAGATCGACGTAGACCACCCGAACACCGGCCCGCTCAAGCGCGGGCTTAAGGTCCGTCTGCAAAAACGTGGATTTCCCCGTACGGCGCGGTGCTGTAAGGAATAGCCCGTTTTGAGCGTCTCCGAAGGGGTCTTTGCCTTGCAGAGCGATCACCAACTGTTCCGCCAAAGCGGTGCGAGGGAAGTGGACCATGCATATATCCTGGACTATCAGTAAAAAGATAATATATCGAAAACGAGATAGTTTGGGATATATGCGTGCTTAAGGCGTCTCGGGATGAGTGAGTGGGGCGCCCACGAACGTAGCCTGTCTCGTAGCTTGAAGTGGGCGGTTGCCGTTAAACATCGTCGTTGGCTTACCGCAGGCTGCGAACAGCTGCTATGGGGCTCGGAGTTGGGGCCATCCAGGACGGGGCTTTGGCCGATGGTATGCCACGGCTGAAATGCCCGCGCCCGGGACGTCGCCCACCGATGTATCCCTACGTAGCCTTACGTTGCCCCACATACCGCGAAAATTCACACGCTAATCACACTTGGCATCAGCATTCGCACGAAACCGCTTGTTTTCTAGTTTCGGAAGCGCCTTCCCCGTGGGTTCGATTCCCGTCGCCCGCTCCACTCCCAGCCATTGGGGTCCAATCTCAAGTATACGTTTCGCCGTCGGGCAACTGAATTAGCGCGACCCGTCGCTTGGAAAGACGATCCCGATTTCCCGTTCAGTACGACCGATGTCCGAAAGAGCGAAGTCGTACCGCCTGACTTCACCTCGCGGCATCGTGGCCTAAGGACGCACTGATCTCGGGACGCTGCAGTCCTTCGCGAAGGCGCTCGCGAGGCTCAACTCAACTCAACTCAACTCAACTCGCCTCCGCCATCCAGGCTTCGGCATCCGCACCGGCTGCAATCCGCAACGGCGTGGACGGATCGGTGGCGACTCGCCAGATGGCTTCGACTACGTCGGACGAGCGGGTCATCGGACCCGAGCTGTCGCGGATGCCCGCCACGACCCGTTCGATCATCGGCGCATAGTCAGGATTGTCGCGACCGCGCAGATGGGGGAAGGCGTTCTCGCCGAACTTCGTCTCAGGTGCGCGCCCCGGGAGGACCAGATGCACGCGTACGCCGAAGGGCGACACTTCCGCCGCCAGAGATTCGGTGAAGGCATTCACTGCGGCCTTGCTCGCCCGGTAGAGGCCAACCAAAGGCAGCGGCCTGAGGGTCGTCGATGACGTGACGTTTATGATCACGCCCGCCCGGCGCTGGCGGAAAGCCGGTAGCACCGCCTGGACCATGGCGAGTGTGCCCAACGTATTGGTCTCGAACAACGCGCGTGCGGTCTCTGGTTCGGTCAATTCGATGGGCGACGGCACGCCGAAGCCGGCATTGTTGACCAAGACGTCGATTGGTCCCGCTTCGGAGACAGCCCGGGCGACACTGCGGGGGTCGGTGACGTCGAGCGGCAGGATGCGCAGCCGCTCGGAAGTCGGCAACAGGTCTTTCTGCGGCTTGCGCATGGTTGCGACGACTTCCCAGTTCTGGTTCAGGAAGAATTTCGCGGTCTCCAGGCCAAAGCCGGACGAGCAACCGGTAATCAATATCGTGGGCACAGGCATCTCCATAAAAAACTGAGGGTCGTGATGATAGACACCGCGATCGAGACCATATATATCTATTAGTCTCTGTTTCTTTAGAGATAGTCCCGTCATGACGGTCGACCCGCTCGCCGAAATCGTCACCCTCCTGCGGCCCACCGCTCGCTTCTCCAAGCTCGTGGATTGCGCCGGCCCATGGCGGATTCACCGCCAAGGTACGGGTGAGCCGTTTTACTGCGCAATTCTGGAGGGGCGGTGCCGTGTGACGGTGGATGGTCAGCCACCCATGCAGTTGCAGGCTGGCGACTTCGTGCTTGTTCCTGCGATGCACGCTCTGGTCAACGAAAGCCTGGACATGCCTGCGGGCCCGTCGGTCATCACACCGACTCAGCTGGGTGAGGGTCATTTTCGTGTCGGCCGCCAGGACGGGCCGGCCGATCTACGCATGCGCGTTGGACACTGCAGCTTCGGCTCGCCGGACGCGGCGCTGCTCGTTCCTTTGTTGCCGCAGGTGGTGCTCGCGCGCGGCGAGCCCCGGCTCGTTACGCTCATGCAGCTCGTCGATGGTGAGACCCGCGAGCAGCGTCCGGCTCGCGAGCTCGTGCTCGAGCGACTTCTGGAGGTGCTGCTGATCGAGGCTTTGCGATGCGGCGTGGGAACTGCAGTCTCGCCGGGGCTATCACGAGGGCTTGCGGACGAGCGTTTGGGGGCCGCGCTGTGCGCGTTTCATGCGCGTCCCGAATATCCCTGGACGGTCGCGAAACTCGCTACTGAAGCTTCACTATCCCGCTCGGCCTTCTTCGCGCGCTTCAGCCGCACGGTGGGCCTGTCACCGATGGAGTATATCCTCGCCTGGCGCATGGCGCTGGCCAAGCGGCTGTTGCGAGAGCGCGAGCTCGGCCTGGATCAGGTGGCGCTAAGAGTAGGTTACGGCTCGGCCAGCACCTTCAGCATCGCCTTTGCCCGTTACGCCGGCGTGCCGCCGGCCCGTTATGGTCGGATGCTCGTTCAAGCAAATATATCGACGGAACCGTTGGCGACCGACCGTCCACGCACCGCTTGAAGCAAGTTTCGAGCACGTGAGTGACTCGCGGCGTACCGCCAAGTGCGAGGCGAATCGAATTGCGAATGCAGGCAAGTACAGCCGGCGACATTGACTGGCGCTGGCCGGTATGGCTCTGTTTTTCACACAAAGATCACACGTGACGCTGGTATTCGATCGCAACCTGCTGATTCAAATACGCTGATATCGAGTTCGCGATACATTCGATTCCCATCGCCCGTTGCACCCAAACAAGAACCTTATGTCGGATCTCGATCTTCATTGGTGTGCACGTCGTGGTTCACGCCGGCATGGCCTTCTGGGCCGCCGCGAAGACGTCGCGCGCGGACGTCGTCCCCGCTACGTGCTCCGTACCCTCGACTCCAAGGTCCATCCATCCTGCATTCACGGCCTCAAACATTTCTTCGGCAGGTCCGGTATGACCCTTCGGGATGCCGAATTGCTCGAACGCTTTCGCCCACCCTGCACGCGGGACTGCAAAGGCTTTCACGTCGCGATTCAGGACTTCACCCAATTGCTCCGCGACTTCATCCGCGGTGACCATCGAACCAAGTTCGACGGCGCGCTGCCCTGACCACGCTGGCCCGGTCAAAAGGGTTGCGACCACCGCGCCGATGTCGTTCGTCGCGACCATGGTCGATTTCCGGTTTGTCGGATTGTAGTAGACCGGGAGCGTTCCGCCCTGGGCGACTTGCAAGCCGTAGAGGAAGTTTTCGAAGAATCCACCTGCGCGCACAAATGCGATTGGCGATGCTAGGTCGCGAAAACCGTGCTCCAGAAGCGACAAGGCCGTGATCATCCCAAGCCCGCTGGTCCTGTTCGCACCCATCGACGAAAGCGCTACCACGCGCGGCGGCACTGCCTTGGTGAGCGCCTCGACATAGTTCGCAACCACGCCTTTGGCTTCTTTGTAATCGGGCGAGGGGGCCCAGACAGCCGGCAACATGACAAACGCGCCTTCGACGCCTTTGAGCGCCCGCTCGATGGCTGCCGAATCATTCCAATCACCGTCAACCAGTTCCACGCCCTGGTTCGCCCAGCTTGACGCCTTCTCGCGATTGCGAACAAGTGCGCGTACTTTCTTGCCGTGCGCCAACAGATGTTCTGCCGTCGCGCCGCCCACTTTTCCCGTGATTCCCATTACTAAAAACATGCTTTTCTCCTAATGTTGAGGGACAGAGCACTGCCCCGGTTGGTTCAATGGATGAGCGGCAGAATGGCCCGGACCCGGGGATCGCGCGCGAAGAGTCCGACCCATGTCATCGCGCCCAGAAGCAGGGCAATGATTTCCGGCGGCGACCCCAACTCACCAATGCGGACATGGGCACAGATGGCGCCTCCCAAACAGCCCGTCACTAGGATCGCGCCGAGCACGGCGGTGGCCGGGATCGCGTAAAGGATGGCGCAGGCGAGTACGATCGGACCGAAGACACGGGTCAGCTCGATCGCGAACCCGGTTTCCCGCAACATGCTCGCGATCTGTGCGGGCGCGAAAAGCTGAATAGTGCCGTCTGCCACCAGAGCGATGACAACGAGCGCGCTCATTGTCCGGCCGGCCCACAGGGCGCCATGCAAGGTCGTGGTTTCAGGCACCCGATGCGGTTTCATAGTTTCGAACACTTGTCGTTCTCCTATGGGGAATCCCAATGTTCGGAGCTTACTGTGTCTCCTTGGTATTATAATCACCGAGGAACTGAACTCACTGTTCTCTTTAAAGTGAACAATGCCGAGGCACGAAAATGCAGAATCTCGAACCCATCCTCATTTTCATAACGGTGGCAGAAATGGGGAGCTTCACCCACGCAGCCGATAGCTTAGGGATTCAGAAGGGAAGGGCCTCAACGGCGGTCCGGAAGCTGGAAGAAGATGTCGGTGTCAGGCTTCTGCACCGGACGACGCGTAGCGTGCAGTTGACGGAAGACGGCCGGGTGTTTCACGCACGTGCCCGCGATCTGCTTGCTGACGTTGATGATCTGTACTCGATGTTCGCAAGCGATCGAGTGGCACTTCGCGGGCGCTTACGGGTTGATCTGCCGAGCGAGTTGGCGCGCACCACTATCGTGCCGGCGTTGCCGGACTTCATGGCGACTTATCCCGAGTTGGAGCTGGAGGTGTCGAGTACGGATCGCCAAGTTGATCTGGTTCAAGAGGGGTTTGACTGCGTATTGCGACTTGGTCCCATCGGGGACGAGACGCTGATTGCCCGCCCGCTGGGGAAGTTGCGCATGGTCAACGCCGCCAGTCCCACCTACCTGGCGCGCTATGGCGTCCCTCGATCGCTGGAAGATCTGCAGCATCAGAAACATCGGGCAATTCATTTCGCACGGACGCTCGGCGCAAAACCCTATGGATGGGAGTATCCGCACGGCGACAGCTACGCGAGGCTTCAGTTGCCAGGTGCGCTTCACGTCAACAGCGTGCAGAGCTACGAAGCCGCTGGTGTCGCCGGACTTGGCCTGATTCAGGCCCCACTGTTGGCGATTGGCCGTTACTTGGAGAGTGGAGCGCTGATAGAGCTTCTGTCAGATTTTCAGCACAAGCCGCTCGACGTCTCCCTGGTCGTAGCTCACCGGCGCAACCTGTCGCGCCGAGTCCGGGCATTCATGAAATGGATCGAGAATGTGCTCGCGCCCTACCTAGAATAGCGAAACGAACCGCTTCGTGCTGCGCTCGAAATCAGCATTCTGAATTTATGCCTTAGGGCGGAGGTCGCCGCGACGGCGGCCTCGGAAAAGCGTGCGTTCCACTGTGCCGTCCCGACCCAAGCAATTCACAGAGCACAACAGCGTGGGACGATCTTGACTATAATTGGTATGGGTAGTACTTTGTGACTACCCAGGAGCACGCGGAGCGTTCTTAATGGCCGCCACAAGTCTCAAACTCCCCGAAGGCCTCAAGCGTCGAATCGAGCGACTTGCAGGTGCTGCCAAT
>Ga0302315_10006176_pt1 | contig 10045 bp, 5 predicted proteins | sample III_Palsa_N3_1_FD_200532 | JGI IMG/M metagenome (GOLD analysis project Ga0302315, IMG submission 200532) | Peat permafrost microbial communities from Stordalen Mire near Abisko, Sweden - III_Palsa_N3_1 | ecosystem: Environmental > Terrestrial > Soil > Palsa > Peat permafrost | place: Sweden... | reverse complement strand
AAAGCTATGGCGGACAAATGGCGTAAAAGCACTGGCGTAGATGCATGGCGTGAATGTCCAGAGGGGTCCAGATTCGCTGGTTAGCGGACGGGATGACTTTCTTTTTTCTTTTTTTTTGGCGAATTTAGCGCGTCTTCACTATTTTTTCCAGGGTGCGCCCGATGACTTTTTTTGGGATGAATTTAGCGGGTAATTACTATTTTTTCCAGAGTGCGCCTTGTCCGTAGGACTCCTTTGGAGGTGGGACACTCAGGATGAAATCCTGCTGAGGTATGTTTTTACCTGACGATCGCTACAAAACCGGACAGCAGCGGCACATCGGCATTCAAATTAATGAGATAATAATAAGTGCCTTCGGGCAACCGTGAGCCCTTGTAGGTGCCGTCCCAGGGAATGCCGTAACCGGTTGACTGGAATACCATTTCGCCGTACCTGGAAAATACCTGTACCACACAATTAGGATAATCGTTGATCTTTCCGATGTCCCAGGTATCATTGATGCCATCGCCATTGGGCGTAAAGGTATTGGGGATGATGACATTGGGCGTGATGGTTAATATGCCCTGTACATAGGAGATGTTGTAGTTTCCGGAATAGGCGGCGCCAACGGTGATGGGATATGTTCCCGGGGGAGAATGTTCCGTGGCAGTGGTGCTTACCACAGGCGGATAAACCAGCTGGGCGACGCCATCGTTGTTTTTAAAACCGGTAAATGTTAAGGTAAGAGGCGGGATAGGCGCCCCATAGGCTTTGGTTTTATCGTCGGCCGTGATCACCAGGTCGGCAGGAGTAACCGTACTTTTTGGAATGGCTATAGTTACGTTTGCCGCGCCGGGGCTGGTTAGCAGGATATGACCTGAATACGTGCCAACCACGGTTGTAGCTGCTATCCTGACGAACACCGTTGTGCTGCTAATTGTGCCGGCGCCGCCCGCAGTAAGCGTTGGGCTGAAGACAATATTATCCAGGCTTAGCTCAAATCCCGGCGGAGCCGTCAACAAAATTCCGGCGCGCATAATGGTTCCGGACACCGTAAAGCTTTGAGATGCGGAGGGCGTACCGTAGGTAGTTTCCATGGCGGTTAGGTCGCCGGTCTCGGTAATTGCCGGTAGGGCATCAGGGGTTACCGTGATGGTAAAGGTGATGGGGTTGCCATAGCAGCCGCCCGGCGTGACTGAATTGGCGTAACTAACCGGAAGGCCGGGCAATGGTATGCTGGTGACCAGCGTATTGTTTGAAGTATTGACGACGTATACGTTTGGTCCGTCGCTGGTGATGTATAGCAGCGTACCATCCGGACTGAAACATAAGCCTGAAAGATGGCCGCCCAGCGGCAAATAAGTTATCAGGGAATAGTCGTACATGCTGAACACCCGGAGGCCGTAGCTTGGGATGATGACATAAAGCGATTTTCCATCCGGACTGATGGCCATTCCGGACGGCAGGGCGACGGTGCCCGGGAAGGTTTGGAAACTGTGCGCGAAAGGCCGCAAGGCGTGGTTGATGACGTAGACTGAATCCTGCGACGTGAAAAGGACATTCGTTGTATCGGGCGTTATCACCAGGTCCAGGGCGGCGAAGGGCGCAGGGATCCGCTCGAAATCGAGTCCGCTTACCGTTGGTACACTAAAGCCCGAAATGATCCTTGTTGTTGGGCTGGACTGGGGATTGGAATAGACGGAGTGGCCGGAAGGGTTGATGGCCATGGAAGACGGGAAGCGGCCTCCAACAGACATGATTTGAACTGACCGGGCTGTATTGGCATCGACCGTGTAAAGGCCCAACCCGAGAATATACAGCAGGCTATCGTCCGGACTTACAGCGATCTGAAAGCCTGCCGCGAACTTCGGCAAGGTTAAGAGGTTTACCACCCGGTTGATTGCTGTTTTTATTACTGTGAAGTTCGTGTTGTTAAGAACATACAGGTATTTGTAGTCGGGACTTAAAGATTCACCATAAGGGGTCCCGCCCAATGTGGCAATAGTTGTGTCGAGCACATTGGTGATTGTATTGACAACCTTGACCTGGTTTGTCGTATTGTCGAGCAGATAAGCCATGCCGGCCAATACCGGGGTGACGGTTATGGTAGCGGTTACAGGCGTATTCCCGCTGATGAGCGCACGGAAAGTGGGAAGAGAATCGATCCCCGTTGCGGCGAGCCCGATTTCGGGGTTGCTGTTTGTCCAAAGCCAGGTATTGGCGTGGGCACCTTCAAAGTTCAGCTGGGGGATAGTGGTGCCGTTCAATACCGTTATATTTCGCTCGGTATCAGCCACCGGCGCAGGCAGTATGTTGCCGCTTACCGCAATGGTGCGGGTTGATACGCCAGCGCTGCTTAATGTAATTGTCCCGCTGATAAGGCCGGTGTCGGGTAATGCCTGTAAACGGACATACAAGGTGTCAAGAAGCCCTCCGAGGGTTTGCTGCAAGGTTAATTTAGGGCTGAAATTGGCATATTCGGAGGTCGAGATCACAAATCCCGGGGATGCCGATGCGGAAATATTAGCTGTTAAGCCCTGGCCTGCAACGGTAAAGAATTGAATTTCCTGGTTTGCCGAGGGCGTACCCTGGCAAGTGGTGATGTGGCCGGCGACAAAACCTGTTGTAATGGTTTGCGCGGAAAGGCTTTGCGCCAAAATAAAAAAAAAGGCTACACACAATAAATGATGTAAGACTCTTTTCATAGGTGGCGGGCTGGTAAGCTAAAACGCAAAAACTGCATTTTAAGCATTCTATTTATAAAAATACGCAACAATTTTTATTCAGAAGAAATTTGGCGGGATTCGGGGAAGCTTTATCATCCTACAGCAGTGAACGTTGCTAAAGGAATGGGAAAATGCGCGATCCAGGCTATTATCCAAAGCAGAACGGACATTACGGTTTGACCTGCCCTAACGAATGACCGCCACAAAACCGGATAATAAAGGTACACCCGCATTGAGGTTAATGAGGTAATAATAGGTGCCGACGGGTACCGGATAACCCTTGTAGTCGCCATCCCATGGGATGCCGTAGCCGGTGGATTGAAAGACGATCTGCCCGTACCTGCTAAATACCTGCACTGTACAATTGGGATAATCGTTGATCTTTTGGATGTCCAAGTGTCATTGATACCGTCGCCGTTGGGGGTAAAAGTATTTGGAATGACCACGTCAGGCGTAATTGTTAATGTGCCGGCACGAAAGTAATATTGTAATTTTCGGAATAGGCGGCGCTTACGGTGATAGGGTATTGCCCAACGGGCGAGTCGGTTTGGGCGGTAGTGGCCAATGCCGGCGGGTAAACGAGGTTTGCCGGTGTATCGCCATTTTTAAAACCTGAATAGGTAGAGGTTAAGGGCGGGTTGCGTGCTCCGAATGCTTTGGTTTTGTTATCGGCGGTGATAATAAGACCTGCCGGGGTAACGGCACTATTGGCGATGAACACCCTGGCGTTACCAGCCCCGGGACTGACCAGCACGATGTAACCTGTATAGCTGCCGACGGCTTCGGCGGCGGAAAGCCTACTTTAAGGGAAAATAATAATACAATCAACACGAAACAAATCGAAACAGACCTTTTCATAAGTAAGCCGGCACGGTTCCGGGTCAACCATAAGGAACGTAACCAAGTTACGGATTTGAATGCATAAATAAAGCCAGGCACTGAATTTACCCCGAACTTAACATATTGACTGATCGCCCCCTAACGAATAACTGCCACAAAGCCGGATAGCAGCGGCACGTCCGCATTGAGGTTAATGATATAATAATAGGTACCGACGGGCAGCGGTGAACCCTTGTAGGTGCCGTCCCAGGGAACGCCGTAACCGGTTGACTGGAATACCATTTGGCCATACCTGGAAAAAACCTGTACTACACAATTGGGGTAATCATTGATCTTTCCGATGTCCCAGGTATCATTTACGCCGTCGCCATTGGGTGTAAAGGTATTGGGGATGATGACATTGGGCGTGATGGTTAGTACGCCCTGTACATAGGAAATGGTATAATTTTCTGAAAAGGCGCCGCCAACAGTGATGGGGTATGTTCCCGGGGGAGAAGTACGCGTGGCAGTTGTGCTCACCACGGGCGGATAAACCAGTTGGGCCGCCCCATCGTTATTTTTGAAGCCTGTAAATGTTAGGGTAAGGGCGGGGTCGGGCGCGTCGAAGGCTTTGGTTTTATCGTCGGCAATGATCACCAGGTCAGCGGGCGTAACGGTGCTGTTTGGAATGGCTACGGTAAGGTTTGCCGCGCCGGGGCTGGTTAGCAGGATATGCCCGGAATACGTGCCGACCACGGTTGCAGCCGCTATCCGGACATATACCGTTGTGCTGTTAATTGTGCCGGCGCCGCCTGCAGTAAGCATTGGGCTGAACACGTTATTATCCAGGCTTAGCTCAAATCCCGGCGGAGCCGCCAACAAGATTCCGGCGCGCGTACTGGTTCCGGACACCGTAAAGCTTTGGGATGCGGATGGCGTACCATAGGTAGTTTCCATGGCGGTTAGGCTTCCCGTTTCGGAGAAGGCTGGTAAGACATCGGGATTTACGGTGATGGTAAACGTGATGGGGTTGCCGTAACAGCCGCCCGGCGTCACTGTATTGTCGTAAATATACGCCGTATGGGGCAATTGTATAGTAGCGGACAGCGTATTGTTTGTAGTATTGACGACGTATACATTGGATAGGGTGCCGGTGATGTAAAGCAGGGTTCCATCCGGGTTTAAACATAAGCCGGTAAAATTATCAGCCAGCGGCAAATAACTTACCAGGGAATAGTCGTACATGCTGAACACCCGCAAGCCGTCGCCGGAGACGATGACATAGAGCAATTTTCCATCGGGGCTGAGGGCAATTCCGGTCGGCGGTTGCACGGTTGCAAGGTAGGGGCGGAAGCTGTGCGCTATAGCCGGCAGTGCCTGGTTGGTTACGAATACGGTATCATGCGATGTAAAAACGAGATTCGTCGTATCGGGCGTTATCAGCAGGTCCCCGGCGTCAGTGGGCGAAGGAATTCGTGTGAAAGGTAATCCGCTTGTAGCTGGTACGTTATATCCCGCAATGAACGTTGTTGCCTGGCCGGTGGTGCCGGAGATGGCGCCGGCAGTGAAATAGATGGAATGTCCGGCAGGGTTTACCGCCATGGAAGAAGCGCCGACAGCCATAATTTGGCTTAACCTGGCTGTACTGGCATCGACCGTTGAAAGGGCCTTTCCCCCGAGAATATATAGCAGGCTATCGTTCGGACTTACGGCGATCGCAGTACCTGTCACGAACTCCGGCAAGGTTAAGAGGTTTACCACCCGGTTGATTGCTGTTTTTATTACGGTAAAGTTCGCCTGGTTAAGGACATACAGGTATTTGTAGTCGGGACTTAAACATTCGCTAAATTGGTAGCCGCCCAATGTTGCATCAGAAGTATCGAGCGCATCGGTGACTGTGTTGACGATCCTAACCTCGTTTGTCGTCCTGTCAAGCATATAGGCCATGCCGGCCCATACCGGGGTGACGGTTATGGTAGTGGTTACCGGCGAATTGCCGCTGATGAGTGGGCGGAATGTAGGAAGGGAATCGATCCCCGTTGCGGCGAGGCCAATTGCGGGATTACTGCTTGTCCAAAGCCAGGTATTAGCGTGGGCGCCTTCAAAGTTCAGCCGGGGAATGGTGGCGCCGTTTAACACCGTTATATTTCGCTCAGTATCTGCTACGGGGGTAGGCAGTATGTTGCCGCTTACCGCAATGGTACGGGTTGATGCGCCGGCGCCGCTTAATGTAATTGTCCCGTTGATAAGGCCGGTGTCGGGCAATGCCTGTAAACGGACATACAAGGTGTCAAGAAGCCCTCCGCGGGTTTGCTGCAAGGTTAATTGAGGGCTGAAACTGGCATATTCGGAGGTCGAGATCACAAATCCCCGGGATGCCGATGCGGAAATATTTCCTGTTAAACCCTGGCCTGCAACGGTGAAGTACTGAATTTCCTGGTTAGCCGAAGCCGCGCCCTGGCAAGTAGTGATGTGGCCGGCGACAAAACCTGTTGTAATGGTTTGCGCGGAAAGGCTCTGTGATAAAATGAAGAAAAGGGCTATACTCAATAAATGATGTAAAACTCTTTTCATAGGTGGCTGGCTGGTTAGCTAAAACGCAAAAACTGCATTTTCAGCATTATGTTATAAAAATACGCAACTATTTTTATTTAAAGGAAATTGGGGCGGGGTATCAGGGCAAGCGCTTTTAGAATTGCCGGTTTGGCAAAATTCGCGAATCAGGATAACGATCCAAAGGAACAGGAAGTAGCCGCCAGATCGGCCCTAACGAATGACCGCCACAAAACCGGATAATAAAGGTACACCCGCATTCAGGTTAATGAGGTAATAATAGGTGCCGACGGGTACCGGAGAACCCTTGTAGTCGCCATCCCATGGGATGCCGTAGCCGGTGGATTGAAAAACGATCTGCCCGTACCTGCTAAATACCTGCACTGTACAATTGGGGTAATCGTTGATCTTTTGGATATCCCAGGTATCATTGATGCCGTCGCCGTTAGGGGTAAAAGTATTTGGAATGATCACGTCAGGCGTAATTGTTAATGTGCCGGGCACGAAAGTAATGTCGTAATTTTCGGAATAGGCGGCGCTTACGGTGATAGGGTATTGACCAACGGGCGAGTCGGTTTGGGCGGTGGTGGCCAATGCCGGCGGGTAAACGAGGTTTGCCGGTGTATCGCCATTTTTAAAACCTGAATAGGTAGCGGTTAAGAGCGGGTTGCGTGCTCCGAATGCTTTAGTTTTGCTATCGGCGGTGATAATAAGCGGAGCCGGGGTAACGGCACTATTGGCGATGAACACCCTGGCATTACCAGCCCCGGGACTGACCAACACGATATACCCTGTATAACTGCCGACGGCATCGGCGGCGGCAAGCCTGACATACACGGTAGTTGGGGCCAGCGTTCCCGAAGCGCTGACAGCGAGCGAGGCGCTGAAATTAACATTGTCGAGGCTTAACTCAAAGCCGGAGGGCGGAGTGAGTTGGATGGCCGAGCGGAGCAGGGCGCCGCTTACCGTGAAGCTTTCTGACGCCGAGGGCGTGCCATAAATTGTGGTCATGGCATTCAGGCTGTCGGGAGAAATGTTAATTGTAGGGACCGGGGCCGGATTGATGGTAATGGTAAAAGAAATGGGTGCGCCATAGCAGCCGCCGGGTTTAACGCAGAAGGTATTGATTTCGGGGGTATCGCCCACCGGTATATTGGCAATGATCTTAGCGAGGTTTGTACTATAAACAGCAACCGTATTTGTACCGGTGCAACTTATATAAACATACTCCCCATCGGGGCTGATGCATAGGCCGGATGGCGTGCCCTGGACAAAAGTATTCCCTAAAACCGCATTGTTTGCGGTGTTGAATGCCTGTATATAATTACCCCCGTTGTAGCTCACCAGTGCATAAAGCTCCCTGCCATCCGGGCTTATGGCTAAGGCAAGCGCCGATCCCTGTCCCCCGGGCCCTACCGGAATATTTCCGACGGCGAATTGCTGTACCGTGTTGACTTTGGTGACCTGGGTGCCGTTACAGACATAAAGAAAGGTGCTATCCGGGCTGAATACCATATTAAGATAAGGAAACGGCGGCGGGGCCTTCGGTGCGCCCTGGTACACGGGAACCCTTATCGAGCCTGCCGGACTGTTGGCCGGAACGTTAAAAACTTCAAGCCCACCCTGGTTTACGTTTTGGTTTGCCCCGATATAGTAAAGATTCCCGCTTGGGCTAAATGCCTCTTCGCTTGGAAATGGGAGACCGATCAGCTCCTTAATCAATTGACCGGTTTTAACATTGAAAATAAACGTATCACTGGAACCAAAGTTCATCAGGTATATCTCGGTATTGGCCTTGTTAATTGCGATCTGGTAGGGATAGATAGGATAAAGCGGGGTTGTGGGAATATAAAATAATCTTTCGTATTTATTCGTCGAAGTGTTAAATGTGGAGACTGTCAGCGAGGTGGGATTGAGGACGTAAAGCTCGCTGTCGTCAGGGCTTAAGGTTTCACTGGTAGGCCTGTCGAGGAGTGAGGTCAACGTGGTATCCACCTGGTTGAGGAGAGTATTGATGACGGTAATGGCATCAATGCCCTTGTCGGTTACGAAAGCCTTTCCTGCAAGGGCCGGGGTGACGGTAACGGTTGCGGTGACCGGCGTAGTAAGATTGCCGATTGCCCGGAATGTGGGGAGCGAATCGATGCCGCTGGCGTTCAGGCCGATGTTTGGATTGTCGACAGTCCAGACGTAAGTATTGCCGGTTCCCCCGAAGTTGAGCCTCGGGATGGTAGTGCCGTTTAAAACGGTTATGTTAGGCTCGGAAACGGCAGTTGGCGTAGGCAATACGTTGCCGTTTACAGCCACGATTTGGGCGGCGGCGCCGGCCGTGGATAATGTAACAGATCCGGTGACATTGCCCACCGGGGCTGTCGGCCCCAGGCGGACATAGATGGTATCCACCGCAATACCGCGGTGCGGGACGACATTTGTTTGCTGGGCAAAGCCCGTGAATTCGCTTGTGGAAACCAGGAAGCCGGTAGAAGCAGCCACATCAAGATCGCCGGTTAGATTTGTACCCAAAAAGGTGAAAAATTCGATCTCCTGCCCCTGCGATTCTGCGCCCTGGCATGAGGTGATCTGCCCCAGCACAGACCCGACTGTAATGCGGGGCTGTGCTGCCGCCTTAAGGGAAAGTAACAACACGATCGACACGAAACAAATCGAAACAGAACTTTTCATAAATAAACCGGCACGGTTCCGGGATTAATCAACGGCAGCGCGGCCAAATTACGCATTTGGGCGCATAAATAAAGCCATGGGCTGAATTCACTCCGCAATTTAACATATGAGTAACCGGGTTATCGTACAATGGCTACAAAACCAGAAAGGACCGGTACGGCGGATTTCAGGTCGATGATGTAATAGTAGGTTCCTGAGGGCAGGAATTGACATGCCTGGATACTTTTCCCCTACCCAGCCCAGCCTTCTCTGTCCAAACTCCTGAAGTGTATCGCCTCTGCCAGGTGCTCCAGCTGTATTTCTTTGCAGCCGGCAAGGTCGGGGATGGTGCGGGCCAGGCTAAAACCCCTCTAAGGAGGCAGTTACTAAAAATTCTTTTACCAAATTTTCAGGCACGTCAAAACCTGGCATAAATTCTATCTGCTCCTCAAAACTAATACCTGTAAAATAACTTAACTGCCCCCTGAAAAGCTTTTCGCTGAACAGATCGCCGAAGATTTCAGCTGCCCTGCTGCTGATCATATTAACACAGTAGTGATCCTTAATGATAAAATATAAATCAACATAATCTTTCCATTTACTCCTTCTTCCCAAAGCAAATGCTTTCATGGCTGCTAAATCTAACAGCGTAGGGATGGATATTGCTTTTTGAACAATTACAGTATGGGGTACCGGATAATCGAAATTAAGAAATGTAAATTTCACGTCGCGGCACATTAGATTAAGCTGTCCTTCTCTATTTAACGTTACGTTAAATGCCTCTTTTGCGGCATCAAATTTTGATAAGATGATTTTAGGTTTAATATCCGCCCTCTTAAACAAATCGAAATCAATGGATAGCCTATGCCCGATGTGGAGGGCAATAGCAGTGCCGCCAACCATATAATACTCCCGTTTAAATTTTGTTAAGAAAGGTAAAAGTTCGAGCTGATTTTTATTTAATATTTCAAGATGCATATTTATTGAAATATAAAGTGAAATAATTTTTAAGCTCCGGGAAATAATTACTTCGGTCTTTTTGGGTTTTTAGCTGCTCAAAAAAAACCTTCGCCGCCGCTTTGATTCCGACGATTGCAAAAAGTTCTTTTATGGTTTCTTTACCGGCATAGTTAATAAAGAATTCCAATACTACCGGTAATGGTAAATTTTCTTTTTCACTGTCTTTACTATACCAAAACAGGTGGGCGTTTTCCCGTATCAAAGCCTTTAATTCAGGGCTGTTTTCCATAAATTAATCCATGTTCTCTTTAGTAAATATAGCGAAAAGTTATCAGCTGTGCAGAATA
>Ga0302315_10006172_pt1 | contig 10048 bp, 9 predicted proteins | sample III_Palsa_N3_1_FD_200532 | JGI IMG/M metagenome (GOLD analysis project Ga0302315, IMG submission 200532) | Peat permafrost microbial communities from Stordalen Mire near Abisko, Sweden - III_Palsa_N3_1 | ecosystem: Environmental > Terrestrial > Soil > Palsa > Peat permafrost | place: Sweden... | reverse complement strand
TGGAGCTGAAGAAGCGGGGAATTGCGGCGTCATATACTGATGGATCAGGGCAAGCGCCGACCGAGCTCACGATCGCGCTTCTGCTGGGTATCGCAAAACGCATTCACGATAGACACAACGAAGTGAAGAGTGGGGGATGGCAGATCGGGCCGGCGATCGGTCTGTCTGGAAAAACTTTGGGAGTTCTTGGTCTCGGTCGGATCGGAGCGAAGGTTGCTCAGTTTGGGAAACTCATGGGAATGGATGTCGTTTCCTGGGGACCGACTGATGACAAGGGGCGGTCCCAGAAACTCGGAGTTCGAAGAACAACACTCGATGAAGTTCTTCTCATCTCAGACTTTCTTTGCGTCTGCCTGCGCCTCTCGGATTCGACACGAACTTTACTTACTCGCCCCAAGCTTAGCCTGATGAAAAACGGTGCGAGCATCATCAATACTTCTCGGGCAGAAATCATCGAAAAACAGGCACTTTATGCTGAACTTTCGTCGGGTCGAATTTCAGCTGCGCTCGATGTCTTTCATCAAGAGCCACTTCCAGCGGAAGATCCCGTTCGCAAATTTCCGAATGTCCTGCTCTCGCCTCATATGGGCTACGTGACGGGCGAAGTCTACGAGACCTTCTTTACTCAAGTCGTAGAGAACATCACTGCGTGGAGTAGTGGAAAGCCTTATCGAGATGCGCTTGAAGTGGGAAAACTATCATGAGAGAAATACATTAATGCTCACCGTATTCTTGTTGTGTTGCTCCAATATCTTTATGACCTTCGCCTGGTACGGACATCTCAAGTACGGGCACAGCTGGCCACTTTGGAAAGCGATCTTGGTGTCGTGGGCGATCGCGTTTCTGGAATATTGTCTGGCTGTTCCGGCAAACCGGCTGGGATTTGGTCAGTTCTCGGGGTTTCAGTTGAAGATCATTCAAGAGATCGTCACTCTCATCGTGTTTATGGTTTTTGCGGTTTCATTTCTGAAAGAAAAACTCGCGTGGAATTATCTCGTCGCGTTTGCTTGCCTAGGCGTGGCCGCGTTCTTTGCGTTTGCGTTCAAAGTGCCTAACCCGATTTCTTGAACAATGCGTTCCGTAAGCCAGTCTGTGCCATCTACGAAACTTTTTGGATGGAATCTCGATCATGGACTTCAGCGGCGGGATGGGTCGCTTCGATCGCCGTAAAAGTTTCTAAGATCTTGTAACTATGTTCGGCCCCTTTCGGAACCGTCCACGAGTCTCCTTCTTCGAGAAGGACGATCTGGTTTTCGATGTGAAGCTCCGCTTTGCCCCTGATCACGAAGCCCACGGTCTCGTATGCGCGCCTGGCGGGTTTTTTGTCGGCATTGGGCGGTTCGTTTTCCCAGAGTCGCATCGAGAGGCTTAAGCCGGAGCTCAGATATTTTTGACCCTGTTCGCCACGCGGCGAAAACCGGGAGTTCAGCTTCTTAACGCTTGTATCGTGAATCGGAGAGGTTTTGGCCATAGTCTGAAGGGATGCGAGGGGCATGCCCAATTAATCCAATAAAACCGGCCGCTTAAATCTTAATGTTGAGTGAAATCCACTATTTACCGAAAAGAAAATAGGGGAGTACGTCCGTTGAGAGGCAGAGAGAGACTAGGCTGTTTACTCGTTTTACTCGGGTTGGTTTCCCCCGTGCTCTCGCACGCCAGCGCCGGTTCGGATTCACGTCTTCAAAGTCTTGTATCGGGCTATTCACTCATCGACTACGGATCTTCGACAAGCCAAGGGGAAATTAAGGTCCTTGGCGATGCCGCCCAAAAGTTTATTTCAGATCCGGCAAACCAGAAAGCGTTGAGCACTCCCGCAGGAAAAGAACTCCTTCTCCGACAGACTCAGCTTCGTAATTACCAGACCATCGCAAAGACTTTCGAAAAATGTGCCTCGAATAATAACACGAGAAATCTCACTGCTCGCATTTTGGATGCGGCAGGGAAGTCGAGGCTGATCACCGTAGACTGTCAGAGTGACGTCAGATCTTTTAAGACACTTGATGATGCCGTGACTGCGATTCAAGAGAAGGTCGACTATCCAATTAAAGCTGAGTTTAAGGGTGAATTGATCGATCAGGGACTTAAGAATGCCGCGTCGACCTTTATGGCACTCGAATATCGCCATTCTAGCGGAGATGTAAATCCAGACGAGATCTTAGAAAATTGCAAAAAACAGACGGGTATTTCTCGTTGCACTGAAAACACGCAGGTGGTTTTACGAAATCAAGCGCAGCAGGCGCTCTCTGAACTTAAGGCGTCGGGAAGCAGGCGTTATTCGGATTCTGATGCTGCTGATAATATAAATGCACGTGTCGACGTGCTCAATGCAGACCTCAAAACCATTTCTATTGGAAGCAAGAAAAACTGGTACAGCAGTTGGATTTGGAACTCCACTGATCCGACTTATGATGACCAAGCGAAAAAAGGCTTTGATCAGTACGCGAACCAGTACCTGAATCTCGCGTCAGATGGACCGGGGATGCTCATGATCACCGATCATATGCGAGATAAAATTGGTGGACTAAGGCAGCAAGAAAAAGACGCGAAGACCGGGAAAGATGGGCAATATTCTTTCACACCTCATCAGAAGATCGCCGGGAAAGATATTTCGGTGGCGAAGAACGAAGCTGAATCAAAGATTTTCGATCAGATCCAATCTCTCAACGGACTCGACGTAGAGCGAATTAGAAAACTCAGTTTGGGCTTGCGTGATCAACCCGTGGACCAGGATCGAGATATCGCGAATCTGATTAAAACAAATCCCGCAGCTACGGGCCAACTTCTCCTTCAGCATCCTGAAGATGCGGGACTTGTTTGCAACGCTGTTTACAACATCACTCAGTCCGATACGAGCCAGAAGAAGACTGACGCTAACTGGAATCGAGTTTGGTTTTGGGGTGGCATGGCAGTCGGAGGAGCACTGCTCGTCACTGGAGTCGGCACCTGGGCGGGGGCACTTGTTCTCTCAGCGACTGCAGCCGCAACGACGACAACAGTTCTTTTAGCTGCTGGGGCAGTCGTTGGGGCGGGAGCCACGGCCAACTCTCTGGTGGACATGGGCAGGTATCGACAAGAGCAAAACGAGTTTCAAGCCGCGTTCTTTGCGGGAGGAAGTGATCAGCACAGTATCCAAGAGGCCGAAACTGCGTTGTCATCTTACAAAGAAGCCAGAATGCAGGCGGCTATGAATCTGGGTTTGACTGCACTTGATCTAGGAACATTGGGTACGACTCTGAAAGCCGGGGTTTTAGGCGCGAATATCGCTGCAAACGTCCACGCTATAAATGAAACAACGGATGTCATGAAGCAAATCAATAATGATACTGGTTTAGTAAAAAAATTAGCTGAATTGAAGAACCTTGTAGGGAGTAACAAAATAGCCAAATTCATCGGCTCCTTACCTCAGGCTTCGGAAAAAACCTGGATGACCTTCCTTGAAAAATTAAAATTAGCCGACACCAAAAAAGCCGCCCAGGCAATCGACGACGTTATCAAGGCTGGGGAGAAATCCTGTGGCTAGAATTACGACACTCGCTATCGCAACGAGCTTTCTGTTTCTGCTATCGGTCTCGAACGTGAGAGCTGCCGGAGTTTGCGCGACCGGTGCTAATGCCGTCGAAAAAACGATGGAAGAATATCCGTGGGGCGAGCGTCCGGATGCAGTATTGAAAAAAGTGATGCTGGATAAAGACGCAGTTTTAGATCCTACGCAATACTCTGCTAAAGAATTGGAAAAAATGGCGAACGCGGGAGCACGAGAAGCCACGGGCAACCCTGCGTTGGCAAAACGCACGGCGAGAGCTTATCGCGAAGCCGCTGATAAACTTTCAGATACTCCCGTCGACACGATTCGTCTCTTGGGTCAGTCGGCCAAATGGTCCGCTGAAGCGAAAGATTTTTCTACCGCGGCTCAAACATACGCGCGGGCAGGAGCTGGTCAGGATGCGTTGGATGTGCTGAAGAACAATCTTCCGGTTAAAGAAGCGGCAAGTGAGGCTTCACAGATCGTTGAAGACCTCGTGAGAAAATGTCGAAGTTCTTTAGGCCAAGACTATTTTAATACGCTTATGAAAGAGGGGCATGTACTCACCCCCGCCGAGCACGCAAATCTTTGGCGCGCGAATAGGCTGAATAGCTCCGCAAATAAGCTCATTGCTTTTATAAAGGCGAACTTAAGTGACTTCTCGCCCGAAGCGCAGAGAGACCTCAATCAGATATTGAAAGAGCAAGCTCGACAAACTGAACGCCTTGGAAGCTATTCTAAGAGATTTACTCTCTATTAAAATCTGATTTCTTTAATACTTGGGTGGGATGACGTACTGCGGGCCGATTTCTTGGAACTGCATGAAGTCAGGAGTGTTGGCCTTTTTTGCTCCCTGAGGGGTGACGTTGACCTGCTCGAGTACCAACGTATGACTTCGATCCGAAACAGACGCTAGGGCGGCGAGGGGATAGAGATCGGTGCCTTCACCTCGGAAGCTTTTGACGAACGTCTTGGACTCTTTGTCCGTGTTCGGCGCAGCGAGTGTTTTCTGAAGAGCTTTCACGAAATTTCTGAAATGACGAAGATGATCAGCTCCGCCGAGAACGTTTGAGGCGGTGGTTTCTTGGTCAGCGGGGCTGAGTTCAGAAAAATGATCGCCTAGTGGAAATGAAAGACTCTTTGCCCAAGCATTCATCCAGTTTGAGTTTGTAGAACTTCCAGAGTCTAAAGCCCCGAGTGCTGAAGAGAAAGCTTGGGCATCTAAGGCCAGATAGAAGAATCCATCGAGCTTGTTCTTGCCCTGATTAGGAACCGCGTAGCTCGAGGCTTCAGGTTGGTTTGAAGAAGGACCGAGGAGACGAGCAAGATCGGAGAACTCACGGATCTCGTCGGGCTTGGCCTCGTTTGACTTGAGTTTGTACTTCAAGTAGACCGAGTTACCGTTTGTGTTTTCGAAGCTGATCTCGAGATCGCGGTTCGAGCGTGAGCTATTGCGAAGTGCTTTGGAAGTCTCGACTGTTGATTCGACGATCTGGTCTCCATCAACGGTGTTTTGAGTGCTCACCTGGTCGTGGAGCAGTTCCGAGGACTTATTGAAAGTGAACACTTGAAGTGAACTTTTGCTGGAGTTCTCTTTTACTTGCGAGGTTTGAATCAGGCGAACGCCTTGGAAGTTAGTGTCGGCTTTGGCCGCAAGCTGAAGTGCCTCAGTGAATCTGCCTAAGTAGGCCATCTTTAGCGCATGCACTGCGGGTTCATAGTGGGTGTCGAAGTTCATGTCGAAGATCGTCTTGTGTGCTTGGGTAATGCCGGTTTCTAGATCAATGAGCGACTCCACGAAAGTGACGATGCTAAACTCGACGCCGACGTCAATTTGGGCTTCGAGTTTTTCGTTATTCTCGGAAAGTTTTTCGAGGACGACACGAATGGTATTGTCCGTTTGGACTTCCATGAGCGTTCGAAAGTGACCTCGCGCGAAAGTCATCGTAGGTCCTGCGCTTCCGTAGATCCCGAGCTGAACGAACCAGCTCGTTGGATCGGCGATCATCGTCATTGCAGATCCCGTCGCGATCTCGATCGCACCGAAGCGCTCAATCTCCATGCCTTCGCCGGGAAGAAAGCCACTGCCTTCGATGCGATAGGGGATCTTTAAGTAAGTCGGTGCAAGCTGTTCCAAAATCTTGATCTCAGAGCGAGTAAATCCCATCATGCTCGTGTTATAAATCTGGTCCATCGGATGGCGCCGCACGATGTGTAACGATCCGTGAAGTGTGAAGACACCTCCGGCATACAAATCATCGCTGTTGCCGCGTTCATAACCGAACGGGGGAACGACTTCGAGAAAATGTCTGACCCAGACGCCTTGGCCACCTAGTTTTTGGTCGGTTGCGACTTTGTTCGGATCTGCGAGAACTTCGTCGGGATCAAGGCGATCGATCGTAAAATTTGCACCGACTGCGTCCAGGTATTCACCTTTTTGAAGATCGGCGGGTTTTAATCCAATCACCGCGCCCAAAAAATCCACCCAATTGGGATTGACGCCAGGGCTTCCAGGATTTTCGGGAGATGAAGGCATTTCTTTTTTAAGGCAAGTTCCTAAACCCCGTTTCTTAAGACACTCACTAAGTGAGGGTTTGAGGCTCGAGTCGCGAACATCGTAGATCGTGAGGCTGCCACTGTCCGGCGCTGGCGAGGCCGAAGCTGGGGGGATGGGAGAAGGCAGATCCGAAGCAAAGCCAGAAGCCGATTGGAACGCGCTCAAGCTTACACAGGCAAGCAAAAGCCGCAGTCTTAAGCGTTTGGCATTGGTTGGAAACATACCCTGTATAGAGCAAGGCGCCTGCCAGCTATTCCTCTTTGAGATCGAGATGTGTCTTAGGAGACACAGGGGGCGTTTTGATCCACCTGTCGAAAGTTTGGTTACGGACTTTTGACCATGCCGTTGCCCTAAGGAAGTGGAAGTTTTGAGGATCGCCTCCTGGGTCGGAGGTGCCCAACTTCGCGAAAAAGGAAGTTAAAGCCCTTAGGCCCCCACCCTTGGGCTTATTTCCTCTTTTGCGAAGAAACGTTGGCAAGGGTCTAACGTTGCGGCGTGGTGCAGACCGAGTTACTATTTGCTCTCGAAACGGAGTGAATCCAGATGAAATATCTCGGTCGCGGTTTATTGGTGCTCATCGTTCTTGCGGGGATCGGCATGTTTGTCTATCCCTACTTGCACTCGGATCATGTCGACGTTCAACCTTCGCCGTCACCAAGCGCCGAAAGTCCATCGCCCGAACCGTCACCCTCTCCGTCACCTTCGGATCACTTTCCTGTGCCTGCTGAAAGTGATCAGCCTGTGGGCTTGAACAAACCAGTGCCCCCGATCGATGAGAGCGACCGAAGTGTTCAGGAGTCGCTCACGGAGCTTCTTGGAAAAGCGCGGTTTGATTCGCTCTTCAATCTCAAAGACATCGTGAGACGCATCGTCGTCTCGATCGACAATGTGGCGAAGCATGATATTCCGTCGCAAGAGTTTTCACCTTTCAAACCGATCGAAAAAGGCTTTCTCGTGAAGGGGAAGGGCGATGCTCTCTCCATCAGTCCAGCGAACTCGGAACGCTATAAGCCTTTTATCGATCTTGCTCTGACGGTTGACCTCGAAAAACTCGTCGCTGTTTACGTTCACTTTTATCCTCTTTTTCAATCTGCCTACCGAGATCTTGGGACGCAGGGATATTTTAACGATCGCGCAGTGAAGGTCATTGACGTCATCTTGGATACGCCGGAAATCGATGGTCCGGTCAAAGTGACGAAGACCGTGCACAACATCTACAAGTACACCGACGAAAAAATCGAAGCACTTCCGGCCGTGCAAAAAATATTGCTTCGAATGGGCGGCGAGAACGTCGTGGTCATCAAAACGAAATTTCGTGAACTGCGGGAGCGCTTGATCCATTTGGATCAATTCCAAAAAAATCAAATGAAGAAGACCAAATGAAAATCATCCTCTTCGGAGCAACAGGGATGGTCGGGCAGGGTGTGCTCGGTGAATGCTTACTCGACCCAGAAGTCGAGAGCATTCTCTCGATCGTGCGCAGGCCGTCGGGGAAGGTACATCCCAAGCTTCAGGAGCTCGTTCACTCGGATTTTTTTGATTACTCGTCGATTGCCGAAAAATTCAAAGGCTATGACGCCTGTTTCTTTTGCTTAGGTGTTTCATCCGCAGGAATGAAAGAACCCGCCTATCGGCGCGTGACTTATGATCTCACGATGGCGGCGGCGCAGACGTTGGTCGCGCAGAATCCTGAAATGACCTTCATCTATGTGTCGGGCGCGAGTACGGATAGCAGCGCGGTAGGCTCCGTGATGTGGGCGCGTGTGAAGGGTGAGACCGAGAATGCACTTCTCAAACTTCCCTTCAAAGAGGCCTATATGTTTCGTCCGGGATACATTCATCCGATGAATGGGATCAAATCCAGTGCAAGGCTTACCCGAGTTCTTTACGCGGTGTTAAGGCCGTTCTATCCCGTCATGAAAGCCGTCATTCCAAAACTCGTAACAACGACGACTCAGCTGGGGCGGGCGATGCTTCAGATTGCAAAGCAGGGAACAAGTAAACAGGTTCTTGAGAATCGTGATATCAACAAACTATGACAACAACATCGAATCTCTTCCAGAAACTTTCACCGACCACTCTTGCTGACGTTCTAACCCGAGCCAACGTCATGGATAGCGGAATCCGTCCTCTTTGGCAGGGGATGCCGCGCATTGCGGGACCGGCGTTTACTGTTCGTTGCCCGGCGGGAGATAACCTCATGCTTCATGCGGCGATCTACCGCGCACCTGCGGGATCCGTCATCGTCGTTGAATCAGCGGATGACGAGTATGCTGTCGCGGGTGGAAATGTTTGCGCTATTGCTCAGAAGCGCGGAGTCGTGGGATTTGTCATCGATGGAGTGATCCGAGATCTCGCCGAGGTTCGTGAAAGCAAGTTTTCAGTTTTTGCTCGCGGAGTGATTCCGATCCCGGGTGGTAAGAATCAAATCGACGTTTTGAATGGTCCAATCCGCTGCGGAGGCGTGCAAGTCTCGCCGGGCGATATGGTCATTGCGGACGAAGAGGGGATTGTCGTTATCCCGGCGTCGCGCATAGACGAGATCGGGACGAAAGCCCAAGCTCGTGCTGATAAAGACGCTGCCGAGACTCTCGAGATTTGGGAAAAGAACCATCGAGCGAAGATCGATGAGATTTTGCGCAACAAGGGGTTTACACTCTGATCATGCAACCGCTTATCGACTCTGTCAGCCCCCACCCATTTTTGTTTTGGATCGCGTGCATGTGTGTGGCTGGCATTCTCGAAGTATCGCTTCCTTCCTTTACTTTTATTTTTGTGAGTATCGCATCGTTGGGTGCGGCGTTGGTCAGCTTGCGCTGGGGCTGGATTGTGCAGACCGGAGCGTTTACTGGAGTGCTCGCATTATCCGTTGGTATCGTGAGGCCTTTTTTATTATCTCATAAGAAGTCTCTTCCTGTTCTCCATTCCCGTGTGAACGCCTTGATGGGAAAAGTAGGGAAGGTGACCGACACGATTGATGCGGCAAAAGGCACGGGCAGAGTTCTTGTTGAAGGACAGGATTGGGCCGCGAGAAATAAAGACAAAGACGTGATGGAAGTGGGCAAAGAAATCACCGTTGTGAGTTCAGACGGCATCGTACTTATCGTAAGGAAAGTCTAAATTATGGAATCGATTATGACCTATGTTGCACTTCTATTTGCGTTCTTTGCACTAGTAGTGCTTTTTAAGACCGTAAAAATTGTTCCTCAAAAACAAGTCATGATTGTCGAACGACTGGGGAAGTTTCATAAATCGGCCGAAGCCGGCCTGAATATCATCATACCGTTTATGGATTCCATCCGCGCTGTTTTAGATGTTCGCGAACAGATTACACCGATTGAACCCCAATCCGTCATCTCTCGAGACAACGTCACCATGGAAGTGGATGCGGTGATTTATTATGTCGTAGTCGATCCAGTCAAGGCCACTTACGAAGTTCAATCTTTGAAGTGGGGCATTGAGCAGCTGACGTTGAGCGCTCTTCGAAATGTGATCGGTTCTATGGATCTTGATCACACCCTCTCGTCACGTGACATGATTAACACTCAGATTCGTTCCGCTCTCGACGTTTCGACTCAGCCGTGGGGGATTAAGGTCCTCCGAGTTGAGTTGAAAAATATCAATCCTCCGGCTGAGATCAAACTGACCATGGAAAAACAGATGACCGCGGAAAGATCTCGCCGAGCAGTTGTGACGACAGCCGAAGGTGAGAAGGCTGCAGCGATCCTACGTGCGGAAGGGGAGAAGCAGTCCAAAATCGTGAGTGCAGAGGGCGAGAAACAGTCTGCAATCCTTTCGGCGGAAGGACAGGCCGAAGCTCGATTGAAAGTAGCGACCGCCGAAGCAAGCGCGATTGAAGCAATCTCTCAGGCTGTCGGTAAGACAGGGAATCCAACTCAATATCTGATCGCTCAAAAATACCTGGATTCACTCAATCAGATCGCCAAGAATGCGGGCAAGACAGTGTT
>Ga0302315_10006171_pt1 | contig 10050 bp, 9 predicted proteins | sample III_Palsa_N3_1_FD_200532 | JGI IMG/M metagenome (GOLD analysis project Ga0302315, IMG submission 200532) | Peat permafrost microbial communities from Stordalen Mire near Abisko, Sweden - III_Palsa_N3_1 | ecosystem: Environmental > Terrestrial > Soil > Palsa > Peat permafrost | place: Sweden... | reverse complement strand
CCCTTGAGGGGTGGTTTTTTGTACTGCCGCGATAGATCAGCTATAGCACACAAAAAGAAAAACCCGCGGAAAGCTCCGCGGGTTTAACACGTTGACCTTTAGACTAGGCGCCACCGGACAGGTTGCCGACTCTTCCGAGCACAAACTGGACGATAAACTGTGCTAAGGCAACAACGATCAGACCAATGATGGCATAGATGATCGTATTCTTAGCGCTAGAAATGTTGTTACTGTCACCACCAGAGGTAATGTAACGGAAACCACCGATGATAATCATAATGACGGCTACAACACCGACGATTACTGAGAACACATTCACCAGGTTCGTGATGAAGGTATCAACCGATTGGTCTGCATTAGCACCGACGGTACCACAGTCGGTGTTACTGTCTACTGATAGCGATGCGCCATTACAAAGACTATTTGAGATAGGGTTAGTAGTGGCCGCAGCCGCAACTGCAGGGATAGCAAGCGGTACAAGTACCAGCGTAGCCGTAGCCAGCAGCGATACTATCCTATTCCGTACGTTCTTAAACATAACTATTTGTTGTTCCTTTCTTACTGATGCTTTAGTTATACCACTGTCCACAGCATATTTGCAATAAGTGCCAGAGATGCTACCCGGGACTCCGACTAGAACAGCCGGCCGACGACAAACTGAACAATAACCTGCGCTAGCGCCACAACTATCAAACCCACAATGGCGTAAATGATCGTATTGCGGGCACTTGCGACATTATTACTGTCGCCATTTGAGGTTATAAATCGTACGCCAGCGATAATTATCATGAATACGGCAACAATACCGACAACAATACTCAAGATATTGATGATATCTACTGCAAGATTAGTGAGGTTGATACCGTTAGCTGGAGTAGAGGTACAGCCTGCGTTGCTGCCCAGCGCGTTACAAACCGTAGCTTGTGGCGAAGTCGCCGAAGCCGCTAAGGCGACTGGCGCCAGTAGTATCCCTCCGAACCCTAGGAACAGAGTAACTGCTACTATATAAAGTCGAATGTATTTCATGATGTTCCTCATATTTTACCTATCACAAACGTTATGATAGTTGTCGCTGCCGCAATAATCACTAGTCCCACTAGTGCGCCAATTATAGCCATGCGGGCAGTAGCAGCCTTCTGCGCATCACCGTTCGAAAGTACAAACATGAAGCCCGCTATCACTATAATGATAACTGCTACCATGCTTGCAATAGACGCGATGATGAGCGTAACTTTTTCAAGTACACCGTTAGGACCGTCAATCGGATCGCTACCATTCGTACCGCAAGCCGTCGAGGCAGATGCGCCGGTGCCTGAACCACAGGCACCACTTAGTGGATCGTAGCCCGCTGCCATCGCCGTCGCTGGTAGCATAAGACATAGTAGGGCGGTAATCAGAAAAACAAGCCGTTTCACTTAGATGAGCCCTTTCACCACGAAGGTGACTATAGAGTATGCCGCCATGACGACTACTAGCCCTACGATGGCATACAGTATGGTATTCCTGGCTGAGGCCGTAGCATTTGGGTCGCCACGCGCTATGATGTAACGGAAACCGCCAATTACAATCATAAGCACTGCGATAGATGCCGACAATTGAAAGACCAGGGTCACTATCTCATTCTCGGTACTGCCAGTATTCGGCTGAGGCAGACTACTTGTGTCAATAATAGAAGAAGTAATATATAAAAAATTAACCATGTGAACTACCCTATAGAATTCCCTATAAATGATACTATCGAAGCCGCTAGTATAGCGATCACCAAACCTACGAGTGCATTGATAATGGTGCTCTGAGCCTTTTTAACAGTGTCGGGCGACCCGTTACCTGTCATGTACTGTATACCACCATAGATAACATACCCAACAGCTACCAGCGCCGCCACTCGGATTAAGTCGTCAAGGATTGCCAGCCCTATGGCCAAAAATGGGCTATGACTACCGAGAACCTGCATCGGACCGGTCGGGAGATTAACCTCACATTGGCCGGTAATGCTATTAAACGAGAAGGGGAGATACGCGTACCATGATTCCAGCCCAAAGAGAGTCGGTTTATTACAGAGAGTAGTGGCAGCAAACGTTTGAAAGATAGTTGGAAGTAGTGGGAGCATATTATTCTATAATACCTTACTCGCTATACGAGCCCCCCTGGAATCAGGAAGTTGAGCATCGCGTACAGCAATATAAAAGTAACGAGCGCGATGATGGCGTTACGGATACGGCTCTTTGCAGCACTCGCCTTACTGGGATCACCGGCTGAGCTACTGTACTGTATACCACCTACGACTATAGATATCACGACAGCCACGCCCACTAGTGCCGACAGAAAATCGATAAACGGATCAACGTAATCATATATAAGGCTACACTGCTGGAGGTTGTTACAGGGGCCAGCCGATTCCGCCGCCAGGATAGGGGTGGGAGTAGCCGCGTATGCCGACTGCAGTAGTCCGAGCGGTACGAACAGGCAGCATAGGCTAAACAGAGTAGCCAACAAGAAGGCGCTGGTTTTTTGTCTTATGAACCACATTTTACTTCACTATAGCGCGCTTAGCCCTTACAGGCAACAGGGGGCTGTACTTGTCAATCCCGCTTATGTTTTTTAAACAAATAGGCCGTATTGTGGTATAAATTAAGGTAAATGAAGCGCTTAAGAGCCCGACGGGCTAAGTCTAGTGTGTCAGCGTCGGTAGTTTGGTCGTCCAGCGCCCTCGCGATACTGGTTGGTATATTGAGCCCGTTATTCGTATTCGTGCCACAGACTCAGGCAGCGATACCTGGCGGAGATTCAGGCGGTGCCGGGCCTACCGTCACTGCTCAATTTATCGACTCAAGCCATATAGCGGTTATCGTGAGCGGTACACCAACCACAACAACAATCGGCAACTACACCGTAGACTACGCGAACCTAGCGGGAGTATATGTAGCCAAGGACAACATATCCATGTTTCCAGGCTCCGGGGGAACTCCGAAAAATGTCATACCTGACACGGAAGTTTATCAGTTTGAAGGCTCAAGCGGCGACGATACAGCCGGGTCGGCATGTGGTAGCTCAAACTCGTCAATCACTCTTACTGGTAACCCTTACAGCTCTACTGTTTCCGGCTACCTTGATCCCGTACTTGCGTCCATAGCCTCCACCAGCACTAGTGGGGCAACCGGACAGTGTGTCCAGGACCCAGACACTAAGACTCTTAGTGGAGGTCGCGGAGGAAGTCAAACTGTAAGCATTCAGCCAGCCGACGCTATCGGCTTATCAATAACGAACGCGACTGCTGGCGCCGGCGGCTCGATAGTACCTCACTATTACAGCCAAGCCTTCGGCTCAGACAATAATGACTGGTCAGATAACCCAAGTCCCGCAACCATAAGCAGCCAGGATAGCGCCGTATCGTTCTACGAGTCTAGTTCCCAGCAGCTTGACGCAACCGCCTACGATCCTGCAATGGGTACTACCAGCGGTAAAGGGGCGGGTTTCACGTTCAACTATGCCGGCCCTGGAGCTGGCGGTTCTAGTATTTATACAAACGCCGGAAATGTATACCTATCGAGTTGTCTGGATCGAATTGTTATTCCAGCCAACCCCACGCCAGACAATAATGGCGTAATCACTGCTCAATATGAGCAGTGTAACCCTAACACCAACCCACATTACCTTACTACCACCGGCGGTAATACAAAGACATTCAATATATTGATTCTCGACCAGACACCAGAAGCTGCTTTCACCGCAATGGGCGGTACACTACCAAGCGGCACATGTACAAGTGGCACAACCTGCGATACCAACACTACAAATAACGCGGATTGTGGGGCGGGCAGCTTCGACTGGGTTATTTGCCCAGCACTAACACTCATGACAGATGTAGCGAACGGACTCGACAGTTTTATAAATGCCCAGCTCACTACCAACACGTCATCGATCTTTGGAGAAACTGGCGCGTCGTCAATAGCATACTACAAGGCCTGGAACACATTCCGCGTTATCGGCACGGCCATCCTAGTTATTGCCGGTCTTATCATGGTATCGTCCCAAGCAATCGGCTTTGAGCTTCTCGACGCATACACTATACGTAAGGTTTTACCACGCCTCCTTGTAGCGACTATCGGCATGTCGCTTTCCTGGCCACTCTTAGATTTCGTTATTGGATTCTTCAATACTCTTGGAGCGGATACGATGCAGCTCATTTATGCGCCGTTCAGCGGCATACAGAACCATGCCCAGCTAACCGGTGGTCTTATTCTACCGGTCATATTGACCGGTATCATCCTAGTGGCAGTACACTTTAAACTCGCCACAGGCTTACTGCTACCTACACTAGGCCTAGGCGCACTGGCGCTTCTAGCGGGACTTCTTGTCATAATAATTCGAGAAGTTGCCATCACTCTTCTAGTCATCTTGGCGCCAATAGCCATCGCTTGCTATGTGCTCCCGAACACAAAAAAGGTATGGGACATGTGGAAAGATGACTTCATCGGCTTAATGATCATGTACCCGATCATTATGGCTCTCATTGCTGCTGGGCATGTGTTCGCACTGGTTGGTGAAAGTGCCGGTACAGCAGGTCAAATTGTCGGAATGATTGCTTATTTCGTGCCTTATTTCCTCATTCCGCTCGCTTTCAGGGCAGCAAGGGGCTTCTCGGGAGCAATTATTAATTTCACGAGCGATCGCGGGAAAAGCATGGGCGACAAGCTCAGGAAAAGGCGTTCCGAGCAGCTTTCACACAACATGGCGCACGCAGGACGCCAAATAACTGCCAAGCGTGCTGACTGGTTCCAGCGAGCGCAGGATCAGAGTTCTAATAGCACCGGTTTCAGGAGTCTGGCCGCACGTGGCTTGGCCAGGACCGTTGGTACTGCAGACATGTATGCCGCAGCATCGGCACAACAGGCCGCTGCAAACAAGGAGGTTGACGACATAACCTCAAACGGTGTCGATAACGTTGTGCGTGGAGCAGCAGCTTACGAGGATGCGACCTCCTCAACTGGCTACCGTAGCATAGGTGGCAAAGAGATCGGCAAAGCAGACGTTATGGAGGGCAGGCGTATATACGGCCACGACAGATTCAAGCAGCAGGCAGTTCTCGCATATGAAATGCGCAAGGCGTCCGAGGAAGGTGAAACTCAGCGAGCTGCAGAAAACTACGGTAAGCTGGCGAAAGATGTATGGGGCATGTCCGACAACCAAACAGTCGGAACTTGGGTCGGTGCCGCATTCGCAAACCAGAACGCACACTTGGAATACAAAAACATGCGTATGGCTGACGAGATAGACCCTTCAACTGGCAACAAGACAGGCAGGAAGGTGATGACCATGGCTATGGACCTGGAGGTCAAACAGGGCAACTTCAAGCAAGGTAAGTTTAAGGGAGGTTACGACACCTTCGTCAGTGAAATGTATGAAAAGCGTGGCTCCTACAATCTATCGCAAATGGGCTCAAACACTATAAACGAAGCTATGAAAGCATGGCACGAGACTGACACTATAGCAACTGATGCGCAGGTCAACATAACCGCTGCCAATAAGGTCTTGAGCAACGTGACGAGCACACAGGCACAAAGAGATTCCGCCAATGAGCAACTAGAGCTTGCCAATAAGCGGCTAACCACCGTCCAAGAGCGTAGGATGAAGCTCAAGGCCGTTGCCGAAACCTTTGTTCATGATGGCTATGCCGGCGACGTCCAGAATGTTGATGCTAACGGGGCACCTCAGATGGGGCCACCCGACCCGAATGCGGCCGCCGCGGCCGCCGCACCAGGGGGACGCAGACAGAGCAGACAGGCAAGTGCACAGGGCGCAGCCCACACTTGGCAGCGTGTCGCTGAGTTCGCCGCCTTAACAGGCGCCATCGATAACAAGGTTACCGGTAGTATCGGCGCTGAACCGACTGGAACAATTCCTGCTAGCAACAGCATCCCGACAGGTGGTCAGGAAGGCCAGAAACACTACCTCCCCTAAGTAGCCATACTCGTCTTAGCACTGGGGTTAGGCGCTAAAATTGTATATACTTTAAGCAGTGGCAACATACAAGGTTATCCAAGACATAGAGGCAGAAGACAAACTTGTCGGGCCTTTAACACTGCGCCAATTTATTTACGCCGGTATTGCCGCAGTTAGCGGCTATCTAGGATTTCTACTAGCCAGCAAAGGCCTCGCATTCATGCTTGGGATATTCATACCCATAACGGCCGTTTCTGGTTTCTTCGCGTTCCCATGGGGGCGAGACCAACCAACAGAGGTGTGGGCGTTAGCCAAAATTCGTTTCCTACTTAAGCCTCGCTTACGCATCTGGGATCAGGGTGGCACCAAGGAGCTCGTGAGCATAACCGCACCCAAGGCAGTGGAGATTACGCTTACTGATGGCTTAGGCCTGGATGAGGTACAAAGCCGCCTCACCGCCCTAGCCAACACTATCGACAGCCGAGGCTGGGCAATAAAAAATGTGAATGTAAACCTAGCAACCCCAGCCGCGATATTCCCGGGCAATGACACATCCGACCGATTGGTACAGGCTAGTAGTCTGCCGCAGGAGGTTAGTTCGGTTGACGTAACTGCCTCCGACGACATACTGGATGCATCTGCAAACCCGGTAGCACACCATTTCGACAGTATGATCAGCGCTGCCGGCACCACGCATAGGCAGCAGATAGTAGCACAACTACAGCAGCCTATGGTAGCTCCGCCGACTCCGGCTCCAACTCCCACACCCCAGCCACAGCAGCCGACCGCTGACTACTGGTTTATGCAGGGGCAAGGACAGAGACAAACGCCGACTATAAACGACCCTGGACAGATAGTCGGAAGTGCTCCAGTTGTCATGCTAGGCACCCAAGCAGCTCCCACCGTACAGGCCGCTACGCCAACCCCTGAGGAAGAGGCTCTCGTAGAAAAACTGAAGGCTGAGAATGCCAATTCCGCTATGACGGCCGCCTACGGCCATATGAAGACGCTCAAAACGCCCGAACAGCTTGCCGCCGAAGCTCGTGCAGCAGTAACAGCTGCAGCCGCTAAACCCCCAGTGACACCTACTGATCAGGCTGCTATAATAAATTTGTCAAACAACGATGATCTGGATGTGGCAACTCTAGCCCGGCAAGCTCATGAGCAAGTCAGCCGCGATAGCGATGATGAAGTAGTGATCTCACTCCGCTAGTCGTACAACCAGAGACCGGTAGTATAGGAGTGGGCACCAAGGGCGCTTAATGGATCCAAAACAACAAGTACCAACACAAAATACTGGGGTGGGACAACCATACCCTATGCCCCAGCAACCGTATCCTCAGGTACAGCCGGTCAGTTTGCCACAGGCTGGCGGCACCTACGCCGCCCCAGTGGCACCTCAGCAACCTGCGCAAGTCCAGCCTCAACCGGCACAGGCACCGCCGTTACAGCAACCACAACTATACGCCACCCCACCAGTCGCATCACCCTCTGGGTCAGTAGGCAGCGCCGCCCCAAAAACCAACCCTAACAGTACACAGAACACCTTACAGATCGCCGAAATACGTGACGGTATTGTCATCATGAACGACGGTTCTTTCCGTAGTGTTGTTATGGTTAAGAGCATCAACTTTGACCTCATGAGCCCGCAGGAGCAAGAAGCCGTAGAGTACGCATACCAAGGGTTTTTGAACTCACTGTACTTTCCGGTACAGATCTTCATACGCAGCCAGCGCATCGACCTGCAACCATACCTTGAAAAACTCGACAAGATCCGCACCGAGCATGACAACATGCTACTGGCACTACTCATGGACGACTACATCGGCTACATGGACCAGCTCGCGCGACAGACTAACCTCATGGACAAAAAATTCTACCTGGTCATCCCCTATTTCCCGGTACTAGATACTCAAAAGGCACTCACTCAGAGCAAAAACTTCTTCACTGGTATATTCCAGCTATTTAACACCAACGAGAGCCGCGTAGTCATTAATGAAGCTGATCTGGAAAAGGCCAAAAGTGAGCTACGTAACCGTGTGCAGGCAGTCCTAGGTGGACTAATGCAGTGTAATATCCAGGGCCTGCCACTTGATACACAGGAGCTTATCGAGCTGTACTACGATACATACAACCCCGACACGGCAACTCGTCAGCAACTCAAGAACTTTGACGACCTTACGGCCGATGTCGTTACAAAAGGCCAGGGTGTGGCAATACAGCCACATTTGCAGAGGGAGATGCAATAATGGCAAAGAAACAAAAGCTTGATCCAGTCGCCATCGCTCAGGCCCAACAGGCACGCGAACAAGCAGAGGTAACGGCCGCATTTCAGAAGGGCATAACTGCACTACGTGACTTTATTGCGCCAAGCTCGATTACATTTCAGTCCACATATTTCCAGCTCGGCACCCGCTACGCGCGGACTTACTACATATATGGCTATCCGCGGCAGATTTACACCGGCTGGCTCAGCAGTCTTGTTAACCTCGATGAGGTCATCGACCTATCGATCTATGTCTACCCAGTGGAAAGCCAGGTAGTGCTAGATAACCTACGCAAGAAAGTGACACAGTTAGAAGCTGGTATACAAATAGACAACGAGAAGGGGCGCGTACGTGACCCACAGAAGCAGGCCGCCATCCTGGATGCCGAGGAGATGCGCGACAAACTACAGGTAGGTGAGGAGCGCTTCTTCCGTTTCGGCCTGTACTTCACGCTCTACGCTGGCAGCTTAGAGGAGTTAGAGTTTATTAGCCACAAAGTAGAGAGTCTACTAGGACAGCAACTGGTATACAGTAAGCCAGCGACCAGTCAGCAGGAACAGGGACTCAACAGTGTCGTACCGCAAATGACCGACCAACTGCAGATCCGACGCAACATGAGCACTGGCGCCATATCCACCAGCTTCCCATTTACCTCGGCCGATCTAACACAGGACAACGGCATCCTGTACGGCATCAACATGCACAACTCCGGTCTAGTTATTTTTGACCGCTTCAGCCTAGAGAACGGCAACTCGGTCGTATTCGCCAAGTCCGGTGCCGGCAAGTCATTCTCAGTAAAGCTAGAGGCTTTACGTAGTATGATGTTCGGCACCGAGGTATTTATCATCGACCCGGAGAACGAATACGAGCGCATGTGCGATGCCGTAGCGGGTGCCTACGTACGTCTGAGCTTAAATAGCTCTACGCGCATTAACCCATTCGACCTGCCACGTGTCGTGGACACGGAAGAGGCCGATAACGCGCTACGCAGCAACCTGATCACGCTACACGGTCTACTACGCCTTATGATGGGCGGGGCCCAGGCACAGCTAATCGGTGGCAATACTACGCTCATGCCGGCTCTGTCGCCAAGCGAGGAAGCCGACCTTGACTCAGCACTTATCGAGACCTACGCCAAGGCGGGCATTACGAACGATCCATTAACTCATGCCGCCATACCGCCGACCGTTGCCGACCTCTACGACACCTTGCTACACATGGGTGGCACCGGCCCGCAGCTAGCACAACGTTTGCGCAAATACACCACAGGAACCTTCGCTGGTATCTTCAGCCAACAGAGTAATATAGACATCAACAACCCAATGGTCGTCTTCAATATCCGTGACCTAGAGGATGAGTTACGCCCAGTAGCCATGTACATCGTACTGAACTACATATGGAATAAGACCAAGAGCGATCAAAAGCGCCGTCTCCTCGTTGTCGACGAGGCTTGGCAGCTGATGAAGTATGAGGATTCAGCAAACTTTCTCTTCAGTCTTGCTAAACGCGCACGTAAGTACAATCTCGGTATTACTACCATCACCCAGGACGTCGAAGACTTTATGGGCTCACGTATGGGCCGAGCGATCGTCGCCAATGCCAGCCTACAGTTCCTGCTTAAGCAGTCACCATCGGCTGTCGACGTACTCGCCGACGTCTTTAAGTTAACAAGCGAAGAAAAGAAGCGCCTAAGCCAGTTCCCGGTAGGACAAGGCCTCTTTTTCGCTGGACAGAACCACGTACACCTCCAAGTAGTGGCTAGCCCCACTGAAACCGGGCTCATTACTACTAGCCCGGCCCAGCTACAAGCTATGCAGCGAGGTGGCGATTTGAATCAGCC
>Ga0302315_10006170_pt1 | contig 10054 bp, 9 predicted proteins | sample III_Palsa_N3_1_FD_200532 | JGI IMG/M metagenome (GOLD analysis project Ga0302315, IMG submission 200532) | Peat permafrost microbial communities from Stordalen Mire near Abisko, Sweden - III_Palsa_N3_1 | ecosystem: Environmental > Terrestrial > Soil > Palsa > Peat permafrost | place: Sweden... | reverse complement strand
TCGGCCGAGTGCCCGAGGTACTCGATGCCGAGCTGGTTGTCGCCGATCTGCCCAAAGATGTTGCCATCACCTTGCGGGATGAAGTGGTACGTCTGGTAAACACCGCCGTTACCGGTCAACGTAAGAATGCGCTTTTCAGAGAGCAGGTTGTCGAGTTCGAAGCGGCCCAGCTTGAAGTTGAGCCAGGAGCTGTGAAAGATGTTATCGAAGCGGACAAAGACCTGCTCAAAGTGAAAAGCGCCAGTGGGATCGGAGGAGGGAAGGAGATAGAACGAGATGTTCTTCTCCAGAGTTCCGCCGGTGTGGAAGTCGAGGCCGCTCAAGTCAAAACCGGAACTCGAGACGCGCTGGACGGCCTGCCCCCCGTCGGCCGCTCCAGCCGTGTAGGTGTCAACCTGAACCTTGCCGACGCTAACGCGGTGCCAGATGGGCGTGATGCGGAACACAACCGGCCAGTAGCCGGGGTTCTGCCAGATCGGGGCATCGCGGTCGTTCATGAGCTGGTAGCCGTTATCTTTGAACTTTTGTCCAAAGTAGTTCAGCATGGGCCACGACTCGTGGCAGGCCGAGCAGCGCAAGCCGTATTTGCGGGCGAAGGCGGGAAGCGCGTTCGCGGGCTGGCTGCAAGTCAGGATTATGGATACGAGGATCAGTGAAACAGCAGAGAGCGACGTGGCAAAACGAGCGACATTGCTACGGGGCAAACGCTTCTTAACGTGCATGACCGGACTCCTCGGCATCAATCAGGATCTGGTTTCTGTTGAAAATGCTTCCCACAAAAAGCGAACTATAACGAAACAAAAAACGCAAGAGCGAGAAACCCCTCTCTCGCTTTGCATTGCGGAGCGAACCGCGTGTCACGGTCCTACCACCTTACCGGGGGTGAATCCTACTACGGTCGAAAGTCGACTTGCAAGAGGGTGAAGCGATTTTTTTTACAATTATTTTACAACTGGCGGTTGACAACCCTGGTGGTTTTGAATTGCGGTCAAACTGTTCGCGGGGTTGACAGCTTCGTGCCCAGCATACGAGACTCGGAGCAAGGAAGCGGAGATCAGGGTGGGTTGGCGAATGGGCTTATTCACTCTCCGACTGTTTCGAGGGGCCATGCAGGGTAAAACAACAACCTGGGTTATGCGGCGGGACGGGCCTATTTACGGGCACTCTGGGCGGCTGCTCCGGCTGCTCCCGCTACTTATGCTGCCGATGCTGGCTGTGCCTGTGGCGGGCCGCAGCAAGGAGAAGCTGACGTACGGCGAAGGTTTGATCATCAACCTTCCGGTACCGGAGAGTGAGGTCGAACAGGTAGTGGCGGACGTGGCGCAGAACGGCGTGATCCGGGGAACCAAGGAATACAACAAGGACGAATTCGTTGCCGGCGCGAAACCGGCCGGTTCCACGCATGTGTTTCCCGCCTGGGAGCAGGGCGGCAAGGTTTTCTACAAGATTCGCGAGCAGGCGATCGATCCCCGGAATTTTAAGGACACCAGCGATGTGGGCACGCTCGCCGTCCGCTATGTGGTGCAAGCCCAGGGTGAGAAAAATACGGTCTTGCACATTGACGCGCTCTTCAAGGAAGACTACCGCCACATTGTGCATCAATCCAACGGATCGGTTGAAAACGCCGAATACAAGGACATTCGGGAGCACCTCGACACCATTGAGGTGATGAAAAAACAGAATATCGAGGCGGAGAAGGAGCGCGAGGAGTTCATAGCGAAAAAGCAAAATCGGGTGATGCCGAATGATGCGGACGCCATATCCAGCTCCAAGTCCAGTTCCGGGAGCTCTGTCGCCTCCGCTTCTCCGGTCGCCGAGAATACGCCTGACACTGCGACGCCAACAACGACGGGGACGATGCCTGCGCCTGCGGAAACGATGCCCGCCGTGCAGTCTCAACCTCTGCAAACTTTAGAACAGCACGTGAAAGAGCTGCGCAGGCAAGTGGAGCGCCTGGTAAAGTCGCCGGGGGCGCCGCTTAAATCGGCTCCGTTCCATACGGCGGGCACGCTGGTGCTGTTGCCGGAGGGCACGGAAGTTCTGATTGTGATCAACACTGCTTACTGGTACGGCGTGGAGACGCACGACGGGCAGCATGGATGGATGCAGCGCGATGAATTGGAGCCGCTGCCGTGAAGTCGAGCCCCAAGGCATTTCGAGTTTTCTGCCAGTTGCTGGCCGCAGTGGTGGCGATCTGCGCTACGAGCGCTTACGGGCAAGGCGGAGGCTACGAGCGCGCCTTCCCGCAATCCAAAGCCGTAGTCGAAAAAATTCTGAAGGAAGTGCCGACCGCCGGACGCCTGCCGGTGCTCGAGGGTTTCGCCACACCGGGGGATCATCCGCTCGACCGCTATCGCCGTGGATACTATCAATCCAAGGTTCAGGTGACAGCAGCCCCCGACGGCGGCTCGGTAGTGCGCGTGAGCGTGGAGGTTACGGCCTGGTACACCGACGCGGTGGCAGCGAAATCGGGATATCAACTGTTGCCTTCGAATGGCCGCCTTGAGACCGATCTGCTGGATCAACTGGGGGATCAATTGGCTGCGAGTGCGGCTCCGGCGCGGCCCAGCGCTGCGCCCGCTCCGGTGGAAAAACCCGCGACAAAAGCGGTTGCACCGTCTCAGCCAGCTTCGAGCGAACCGAGCATCTCCGCGCCCGTGCCGCGGCTTCCCGAGGTTCGCGGCAATTATTCGTCGTCCCTGGCGGACAGTCTGGAGCAGCAGCGGAAGGATGCGCAGCAAGGCGGATCCAAGAAGCCGGAGGACAAGGACGGCGGTCCACTGCAAGGCGAAGCCAACAGCCTGGAAGAAATTCTTAAGAATCAAGGGAACCCCAAGAACCTGGTAGCGGTGAAAAAGTCGGGCACGCCGGTGGTGGCCTCGGCCAGCTTGAACGCGAAGACCTTATTTTTGGCCAGCGCGCACGATGAGTTCGAGATGCTGGATTTTAATCGGGACTGGGTACATGTGCGGATATCCGGGCTGTCGCGGGGATGGATCTGGCGCAATAACCTCGAACTGCCGGATAGCGTTCCCCAAACCGATGCAGCACCAGCGCCGTTACCGCCGGCGGCAGAGATCTTCCATGTATCGCGGGAAGAAATCGCGCCTTTCCCGGGAGACTGGGCTCCGCTCCGCGGGATGAGAGTGAAAATTGTGTCGGTGGAAAAAACTGATGACAGCGGGAAAGATTCCGGGCCGGCTCTCAGACTGGAGTTCGCCAAGTCTGTGCTCGAGAAGGACTATGCGGAACTTTCACAGAAGAGCCAGGAGCTGGCGGGAATTGTGGTAATCTTTGACTCCGTTGACGGAGGCATGATCGCCGCCACCTTCGCGACTTTGCAACAGTGGAAGGCGGGAAAGCTGTCGGATGCGGCGCTGTGGCACCAATGCTTTTTCGATCCGCCGGAAATTTTTACGGGCTCGGGCAGTTCCGCCGCCAGCGAGTAAGTCGAACCAGGGTTACTCGGGAGACGGTAGTGATGCGGTTTGGCTTACGCGTTGGGCCGCTTAAGAATGAGATCCTTCACTGCGCCTGAAAAGCGGCTCCGTTCAGGATGACAATGTCGTAAAAAGCGAAAATGCACCACTACCTTGAGAACATTTTGCTCGGCGTTTGCAGCAGCCTCTGCTAATCTCACTTCGAATACCGGGAGGCCGGATGCGCCCGTTGTCTCGTGTTGCCCTCGCTTTCGTTCTCTTCGCTTCCTCTGAGCTTGCCGCGCAATCCGCGCCACAATCTACTGCTCCGCAGACGGCGCGTCAGGCGCTGATTGAGATGTTTTTTGGCCAGGCGCCGAATCATCTGGAGAAGCATCTGCCCGACGTTACGCGGCAGGCTTTTCACGAGATGCAGGAGGCGAACGGTGAGAGTTACCTTGCGATGTTTTCCCTGCTGGCCAAGCAGGGTCAGAACGACAAGGAGAAGATCGAAACTTTCGACAGCGGGTCCACCCTATTCACGGCTAAGAATGTTTCCGCTGGAACTTACGATCAAGTCGACGTCACGGTTGAGCAAGACAACCTTTCGGGCGATGACGACCAGATTGATCTGGCGATCCACATGATGCACGGCGGAAAAGAGCAAATTCTGCCTTTCATTCCGCGCTGTAGTTTTTCCCTAAAGATTGAATCCGGGGTATGGCGCTTGAACGAAATCAGCGTGGGAGTGCGGCTGCCGCTTGCCGATCCAAATTTTCTGAAGGCACTGCTGGAGCGGGAGCGCACAGAGAATGAGCAAATGGCGCAATGGTCGATGCGCTCGATTGATTCAGCCGAGAAATCCTACCTGGCGGCGCAGGGCTCGTATGCTTGCACGTTTTCGGCTCTAACCAGCAAAGGGACGAGCACTTCCCGCCGCGCCTATCTTTACGACACGCAATTGGCCAGTGGAAAAAAGAACGGCTACAACTTTGCAATTTCCGCGTGTGATGCCTCCCATTACCAATTGACGGCGGAGCCTGCGGTTCCAAAAACAGGTCAGCGCGCGTTCTGTTCGGATGAGAGTGGAACAGTGCGCGCCTCCGCCGATGGCAAGGGAGCTACCTGCCTCTCCAGCGGAGAGGTGGTGGAGCAGAAGCAGGCTGCGGTTAGAATTCCTCTTCAGGCAAGTCCGGAGCCGAGCGGAGCTACCGCCCAGAGCAACTCTACTTCTGGAACCGCATTGCCGGCAGAGCGGGTACGCGTCTCTTGGGGCGTCTCTCAGTCTTTCCTCATTAGCAAAGTGCCGCCAATTTATCCCGAAGTTGCTCGGAGAGCGAGGGTCACCGGGACCGTGGTGTTGAGGGCGCTGATCAATCAGACGGGCGATGTTGAAAGCCTGAGCCTCGTCTCAGGTCACCCACTCCTCGCCCCCGCTGCCATGGACGCGGTAAAACAATGGAAATACCGGCCCTACCTGTTAAATGGAAAAGCGGTAGCCGTGGATACCGAGATCCAGGTGAACTTCGCGCTCAGTGGACAATGAGGTGTTTGCGATTCATGAAGGCAAGATTTTTGTTCGAAAGAATTTCCGGCATCGCGCAAGCGGGAAACGAAGTATGCAACGTCTACGCGCTCTCGGTTGTGACTTTTGAACTTGACTTTCGAGAGCCGTAATAGTACCTATGCATTCCGTGAGTTTGCAGGCGGCTTTGTGGGAGCTGCCATTTTTGCTAGACTCGTTGAATTGCTTTCGGTGTACGCAAAGCGGTACGACAACCACACCAATTATCGTCTATTAATAATCATGAGCACGATGAGCCAACCCCTGTCACTCCTGCGCAGCCAGGCGACTTCCCTGCTGCGCGACTACGCCGAATTGATGAAGGCCCGTGTCACCACGCTGATCGTGATGACGGCGTGGTGCGGCTACTATTTTGGGGCGCAGAAAGCCGGAGTCTCGTCGCTCTCCTGGGGACTTTTTCACACCCTGTTTGGAATCGGCCTGGTGTCGAGCGGCACGGCGGCGCTGAATGAAGTCATGGAATACAAAGTCGATGGCCACATGCGCCGGACGGCGCAACGTCCGCTGCCCACCGGACGCATGAGTTTGTTCCACGCCACGACTGTAGGCCTGGTCGCAGCTCTGGGCGGATCGATTTATCTGGCGATCTTCACCAATCCGCTGACCGGACTACTCACTTTCCTCACCTCGGTGGTTTACCTGGCCGCGTACACGCCGCTGAAACGCATCTCGCCGATCTGCACCTTCGTCGGCGCTTTTCCCGGAGCTATGCCCGGAGTTTTAGGCTGGACCGCCGCCCGCGGACAACTGGAGTGGGGCACCGCAAGTCTGTTTGCGATCCTGTTCGTGTGGCAGTTCCCGCATTTCTTTTCGATTGCGTGGCTCTACCGCGAAGACTATGCGGCGGGTGGAATTCGGATGTTGCCGGTGGTCGAAGAAGATGGACGATCCACGGCGCGGCGCATCGTTGGGTATTCGCTAATCCTGATTCCGCTGAGCGTTTTGCCCAGTGTTTTCGGGATGGCGGGGAAGATCTATATGGTGGGAGCGGTGGTGCTAGGCGTCGCGCTGTTTTATTTCGGAGCGCGCCTTGCGTTCCTGAAGATGCCGATTAACACTCCGCGATCGAAGATGCTGGCGCGGCATGTGTTACAGGCGACGGTGATTTATCTGCCGCTGCTGTTTGCGCTCATGATGGGGAATTCGCTGAAACCGTAGTAGTCGCTGTATTTCAGAGCCATCTTCTAAGCTTAACCTGCAAGATCCTGCATCTTGACGTTCCCTCTGCGCCGCAGGACAATCATCGCGCTAGCCGAGGGCACAATGAAAATACGATGCGGTTCGCTCGATCTTCCACTACAAAGCCGGAAAAATAACGGCGCAACCAGATCGCCTATGTTCATGGCTGCCTTCACATTTGTTCTGCTCTATAGCTCGGCCATTGCGTTGTCCGCGCAGACGTTCACCACCTTGGCAAATTTCGGTGACTATTCCGGCCACTATCCCGGACCACTTGTTCAGGGAATTGACGGAAATTTTTACGGCGTCGCGAATGAAGGGTCGACTGGCTACGCGTATGGCACAGTCTTTAGAGTCACGCCGCAGGGTACCTTGACCACGCTTTAGCAATTTTGTGCGCTAGCCAACTGCGCTGACGGCTATGAGCCTGATGGTTCGCTGGTGCAGGCCGTGGATGGCAATTTCTACGGAACCACCTCAAGCGGTGGGGCCAATGGTGGCAGGGGCGGCACAGTCTACAAGGTGACTCCGACTGGCACGCTGACCACCCTGTACAGTTTTTGCGCTCAACCCAATTGCACCGATGGAAACACCCCTGCCGCGGGACTAACGCAAGCGGCGGATGGGAATTTTTACGGAACCACCATAGGCGGCGGCGCCACCGGCTACGGCACAGTTTTCAAGATCACGCCCCAGGGAACGCTGACCACGCTTTACAGTTTTGGCCCGGTCGGCGGCAATGAACCCAATGCGCGTCTGTTCGAAGGCAGCGATGGAAATTTTTACGGAACAACCGAATTCGGTTACGGAACAGGAATCGGCGTCGGCGGAATCTTCAAAATCAGCCCCGAAGGAGACTTTACGTCTCTCTACGCGTGGCCTTGCAATGAAAACAATTGCCTCGAAGGCAGCTATTCGACTGGCGGGCTGATTCAGGCTCCCAATGGAGACTTCCACGGCACGGCGGAAGGTGGTGGAACCGACAATGACGGTGTCGGCTTCAAAATGACGCCGGAGGGAGTCGTTACACCGCTGTTCGACTTTGAGTCTGTCGATGGCAGCGACCCCAATGCCTGGGGACCGGTGCTTCTCGCGACCAACAACATCTTCTATGGCGTAACCGCCAAGGGCGGCGCGAATGGCTGGGGTACGATCTTCAGCATTACTTCCGCGGGAAAGCTTACGACGCTGTACAACTTTTGCAGCCAGGCGAACTGCAGCGATGGCGCCCTTGCTGTCGAAGGCCTCATTCAAGCCACCAACGGAAATTTCTACGGGACCACCTATGGGGGCGGGGTCGGTAGCTACGGTACATTCTTCAGCCTCACTTCCGGCCTAGGACCCTTCGTCGAGACACTGCTTACATCCGGACGTGTTGGCGCCGAGGTAGTTATCCTTGGCAATAATCTGGCGGGCGCGTCCAGCGTGAGCTTTAACGGAGCATCGGCGGCATACACAATCCTCTCGAATACCGCCATACGAACCACGGTGCCGGTCGGCGCGACCACGGGATTTGTCGCTGTCATCACTCCGAGCGGAACACTCACTAGCAACAAGACATTCCGAGTAATCCAGTCGTTTTGAAGTAGAAACCGAGGTATACTTTCCACTCCTCCCCAAAAACAACAGCCCCGTCTGGGCTGCGGGCCCTGATTCAGAAATTCAATCCTTCCAGGAGGCAAGCCATGACACACCGAACTTTCTCCCTCGTCGGCAACCTGACTACAACCTTTGCCGCGGTCTTACTTTGCCTGACGGCAGCGGCTAGCTCATCAGCGCAAACCTTTAAGGTGCTGGGTTCCGCGGGCTCCAACGAACCTCTCATTCAGGGTGTGGATGGGAATCTATATGAGGCGGTAATCGGCACCGTAGGCCCGTACGGATCTGGCGGTTCCATCGCCAAAGTAACTCCGGCGGGCACACTGACGACCATCTATACATTCTGCTCACAGCCGAATTGCGCCGATGGCATTACTCCGAGCGGGCTCGTGCTGGGCACGGACGGAAACTTCTATGGAACAACGATTCAGGGTGGCAGCACCACAAACGTCGATTGCACCACCTATGTAGAAACCTGCGGAACCATTTTCAAACTTACTCCCGGAGGCAAGCTGACCACGCTCTACAATTTCTGCTCGCAACCAAACTGCGCTGACGGCTCCCTGCCTTATGCGGGTCTGGTTCTGGGAAATGACGGGAACTTTTACGGCACAACCTTTTACGGCGGGATCTCGTCTTCATGCCTTAACACGTATTCCCCCGATCCTACCGGCTGCGGAACGATCTTTAAGATCACACCGGAGGGAACGCTGACCACTCTTTACGCCTTCTGCACTCTGACTAACTGCCCGGATGGCGCGAATCCCGGCGAGCCTTTGGTGGTCGGCACGAATGGGAGTTTGTATGGAACGACCGACAATGGCGGGGCCGGCGGAGGGCGCTGCCTGGCGTGCGGAACCGCTTTCTCGATCACTAGCTTGGACGCGTACACAACGTTGCACAGCTTTTGTACCGACAGCGAGTGCCATGATGGATACGATCCCTTCGCTGGGCTTACTCTGGGAATCGATGGGAATTTTTATGGAGCAAATAATATGGGCGGATTTAACGATTACGGCACAGTCTACAAAATGACTCCCTCAGGCACCGTAACGACCCTCTACGCTTTCCCTCCCTTCGACGGCAATCCCTACGGTACGCTGGTGCAGGCGACGGATGGCAACCTCTATGGCGACGCTTACGATAACGCCACGTACTTCCGGACCGGTCTAAATGGCGGACTGAAGACGGTTTACACTCTTCCCTACGGGTCACAGGGCTCCGTGGCTGGTCTGATTCAGCATACGAACGGCAGCTTCTATGGAACTACGCCGACATTAATCTTCGAGTTAACAACGGGGCTGCATCCGTTTGTAGAGACGGTGCCTAACGCCGGCAATGTGGGAACAAAAGTCAGAATCCTGGGAACAAAATTGTCGAGCACGACCGGCGTGAGCTTCAACGGCACAGCCGCATCGTTCCACGTGGTTTCAAATACTGAAGTCACCGCGACGGTGCCGGCAGGCTCAAGCACAGGCAGGGTCACGGTTACAACTGGATCGGGCACGTTCGCAAGCAATTTTTCGTTTCAAGTGGAGTGACGCAGGGGCGAAAAATCTAAAGGTGGGCGAGCCTCCTCTGAGGATCGTTGTAAAGAAAAGGGACGCGGTCGCGTTCCATTTCTGTCATCCCTCCGGAGCGAAGCGTAGTCGTGAAAAACACGGCCATCCACGCAAACGCGAAAGGATTAGTGCGCCGCCGCTCCCGCAGCTAAGTGCCCTAACGTAGCCAGCGGCGTCACTGACTCCTGAGTGCCGGATGTCGCGCCGGCCAGGATGGGCACATTTGCAACCGTCTCGTAGGCGTATCCCGTGAGTATGGCTTGGACGTTGCCTTTCAAGGGCAGCCGAATCTGCACGTTGAAGCGGGCCCAGCCGTAATGAGTCTCCCCGTCGATTACAAACTTCAGGCCCGCGTAGCGTTCTTTTACGTTTCCTCCAGCGGGAGCCCAGGGGCCGGCGTAGTTCGGCGGCCCACCGTCGGTGGCGCTCACTGCGCCCATAAAGAAATTGCCGACGGCAAACTCTCCCTTGCCGCCAATCTTAACCCCCGCAGGCAGGGCCGACACAGCAGCGTTCACGCCCCAAAGCTGATTACTCTGCAGCCCTCCGCTGACTTCCAGAAAATCTTCGGAGAGGAACGTGTAGGTATCTCTTCGCGGGTCGAAGCGCAATGAAAAGGCGTTGAAGTTAAAATCCGGAGTACCATCGCCGTTCACGTCCAGGGCAAGAGTTGTATTCACGATTAGTTTCTGGTGTGTGGGCGTATAGAC